>Ga0307966_1001830_pt1 | contig 16520 bp, 10 predicted proteins | sample OrgLakmetagen646_FD_203141 | JGI IMG/M metagenome (GOLD analysis project Ga0307966, IMG submission 203141) | Saline water microbial communities from Organic Lake, Antarctica - #646 | ecosystem: Environmental > Aquatic > Non-marine Saline and Alkaline > Saline | place: Antarctica: Organic Lake... | reverse complement strand
CAACGGCATCAGTTTCCTGCTGCGCTTCACCCTGTTTAACATTGTGCCCACATTGCTGGAAATCGTCATGGTCGCCGGTATCCTGTTTGTGGCGTTCAATGTGGGCTACGTGCTGGCCATACTGGTGGCGGTAGTGGTGTATATCGTGTTTTCTATCAAGACTACCGAGTGGCGGACCAAGTTTGTGCGGGAAGCCAACGCTCGGGATAACCAGTCTAACTCCCGGGCCGTGGACAGCTTGCTTAACTACGAAACCGTCAAGTATTTCAACAATGAGCAATTCGAAGCTCAGTTGTATGACCGGGATCTGGACGACTGGGAACAGGCCCGCCTTAAGAACCGGCTGTCGCTTGCGGCCCTGAACTCGGGCCAGGCATTGATCATCGGGGTGGCGATGATTGCGATCATGGCCATGGCCGTGCAGGAAGCGGCTGCTGGTGAGATTACCCTGGGCGACTTCACCATGATCAACGCTTACCTGCTGCAACTTTTCATCCCCCTCAACGCCCTGGGTTTTGTGTATCGTGAAATCCGCCAGGCGCTGGTCAATGTAGAGCGATTGTTCGGATTGCTGGGTGATAAACCTGGCATTGAAGATGCGCCGGACGCCACGCAGCTGACGGTTGAAAAAGCCGACGTTCGCTTTGAGCACGTCCATTTTGCCTATCGGCAGGACCGTTCCATTCTGCAGGACGTGAACTTCTCAATACCGGCAGGGCACACGGTGGCGGTGGTTGGCGCCAGTGGTGCCGGCAAGTCTACCCTCGCCCGCCTGCTGTTCCGCTTCTACGATGTGGATCAGGGCCGTATTACCGTCGATGGTCAGGACATCCGCACCCTCACCCAGGACAGTTTGCGTTCTGCTATTGGCGTAGTGCCGCAGGATACGGTTCTGTTCAACGATACCCTGTACCGTAATCTGGCCTACGGTCGGCCGGAGGCAAGTGAAGAAGAAGTCTACCGTGCCGCCCGAATGGCCCATCTGGAAGACTTTATCCTCAGTCTGCCGGATGGCTATGAGACCCAGGTCGGCGAGCGAGGGCTGAAGCTGTCCGGCGGCGAAAAACAGCGTGTTGCCATTGCCCGGGTGATCCTCAAGAACCCACCTGTGCTAATTCTGGACGAAGCGACTTCCTCCCTGGATTCATTGTCTGAGCAGGCGATTCTGGGAGCATTGAAAGAGGTCAGCCGCCAGCGCACCTCGCTGGTGATTGCCCATCGTCTGTCTACCACGCGGGATGCGGATACTATTCTAGTGATGGACGGCGGCCGTATTGTCGAAAGCGGGCATCACAATCAGTTGCTGTCGCTCAATGGCCACTACGCAAACTTGTGGGCACAGCAGCACCGAAGTGAAGACAGCAGTACCGACGAGAGCACCGACTAGAGCACCGACGAAAGCACCGACGAAAGCCCCCGACGAGAATAACGACGAGCACCGATTCAAGCGTTTATACCAAAGCGGTTAAAGAGGTACGCGCATCGTTTCGGAACTGGAGTCCGGCATGCCGATCATTTCATCGGTGCCCGTGGGCGGAATAACTTCAGTCTGCTCCACCTTGTAGTTCTTAAAATGCTCACGGGCACCCGAAGCCCCCGTAAACATCACGGGCTTGTCATGGGAATTGGTTAACACATAGCCCTGGCCGTCCAGATAGAATCGCGCCATATAATAACGTCCTTCCATGGAAACAATTTCCAGTAACGCAATCGTATCGCGCTTGTGCGATTTCAGCTCGCCAGTGCTCATGTGCATTGGAGTTCTCTCTTATCGTTAAAAACGTAAGAAAGGTTACGAAGAGCTTCTGAGAACAGGTCAATAAACGGACAGCTATTGCGCCCGGCAATCAGGCCAATCCCTGTTCCTTTGCCATCGCCATGGCCGCTTTGGGGCCGGTCCACAGGGAAGGCAGAATGATGAACGAAACCGGTATCGCCGTCAGCACAATGAATTGCTTAAGCACACCAATCTGCCCTGAGCCCATGTACAACAGAATCGCCGCCATCAGCGCCATCGCACCACCCCAGAATACCCGGATCCAGGGATTTGGCTCGTCATGGCCCGCGCCGACCATGGCGATGGCATAGCTCATGGAATCTCCGGTGGTGGCAACCGGAGCCAGTACCGCAACCGCCAGGATCATTTCCCGTACCGTTCGACCTCGGGAAATGTGCGCGGGCCAGAACCAGCGCGGTCAGCGAGCCCAGTACGGCCCAGGCCAGAAAGCCCCAATGGGTAAAAGATTGAGCCAGCGCTGGTGCGACAGCCGCTGCAGTTCCAGCCTCGGTATTAAACGCGGGGGGCGTTACCACAAAGTGATAGACCGGCTCGCCAGCGGCGAAAAAGACACCGCCACCGGCCAGCAGGGTACACATAATCATCGACAGCCAGCGAAAACGGCTGATTTCGGGCTTTTCCAGGCCGCCGATTTTGGCGTTGCCCGCTTTGCTGGCGGCGGTGCCCAGAGCAATAAAAAAGGTGGCCAGTAACAGCAACTGGAAAAACGACCCGAGGTATTTGGCGGTCCAGGTGAATCCGGCGCCGATGACGCTGGCCACACCCTCACTATTGAAGATCGATGCGCCAACGAACAGTAGAATGAAGCCGATCGTCAGTATCAGAACGACAGGATCGCTGTCTGAAAAAGCACACCAATACCCCGTTTTGGCCTCATTCTCATCGGTGACGAGCTGTTGAACGGCCGCAAGCAGGACGCCCATCTGGCCGCCATGATTACGCGGTTTGAAGAGCGTGGACTGGAGCTGTCTTGGGTGCGCACAATTGCGGATGAGGGTGACTTGATTACCCAGACGCTGACGCAAACGTTTGCCAGCCCGGACGTGGTGTTCAGCTTCGGTGGCATTGGTGCGACTCCGGACGATTTGACCCGCCAGTGCGCGGCCGCGGCTGGGTTCACGGTTGAATCCGCTGCACCTGCGCATGGGGGAGTTTCCGGTCGGTAGCCGAATCATTCCTAATCCGATCAACGGCATTCCCGGTTTCGCCATCTATCGCCATCATTTTGTGCCCGGCTTTCCCCGAATGGCGTGGCCGATGGTGGAGTGGGTGCTGGATCATGATTACGTTGACTACCAAGCGGCCAATCGCACCGTGAGCCAGACCCTGGTGCTGACCGATACGTCGGAAGGGCCGTTGATTCCATTGATGGAGTTGCTGCTGGCAGAGTATCCGGATTTGCGCCTGGCCTGCCTGCCCCATGCGGACGGTCGGCGCGAGGTGGAGCTGAGCCTGAAGGGAGATCCTGCACAAGTGGTCGCCGGGATGAGCCGTTTGCGAGTTTTATTGCAGGAGCTGGCGGGCTGATACGGTGCTGGAGGGGCGCCCTAAGTCGTTGAAATCTGGTCGGCGTGGCAGGATTCGAACCTGCGACCCCTTCGTCCCGAACGAAGTGCGCTACCAAGCTGCGCCACACGCCGATCAACGGGCGGTATTATACGGACAAAACGGGGTTTTTCCAGCCCCGTCCGCCCTTCGTTGTACCTAACCGCCCCGCACTGCTTACCCGGATAGTGCTTACCCGGACGTCGGCAGTACCGAAATGTCTGCCACCCGCAGGAACAGGTTGCGAAGTTGGTTCAGCATGGCCAGCCGGTTGTTTCGGGTGGCGTCGTCTTCTGCCATCACCATCACTTCATTGAAGAAGCTGTCCACTGCCGTCCGCAGGCCGGCAAGTGAGCTGAGTGCAGCGGCGTAGTCGCCTTTCTCGAACAGCGGCAACACGGCTTCTGCCTGTTTGTGGATCTGCTCCGCGAGGGCTTTCTCTGCCGGATCCTGTAGCAGATCCTGGTTGATAGAATCGCCGATATCCTCGCCACCCTGCTTGGTCAGGATGTTGGACACCCGCTTGTTGGCGGCAGCCAGGGCCTCGGCTTCCGGCAACTGTCGGAAGGCTTCCACTGCCTTCACACGGCGGTCGAAATCCAGTGGCCTGGTGGGGCGGCGGGCGTGTACGGCCAGATAGACTTCGGCGTTGATGCCCTGCTCTTCGTAATGGGCGCGGAAGCGTTCGAGCATGTAGTCCACGACGGTCGAGGCGGTGTTCTGCTCGGTCAGTGCCGTGAAGTTTTCTGTCGCCCATTCACAGCAGCTTTGCAGGTCCAGCGGCAGTTCGCGTTCGATGATAATGCGCAATACACCTAGCGACGCTCGGCGTAGGGCAAAGGGATCACGGGTGCCGGAGGGTGGCTGGTTGATGCCGAACAGGCCCACCAGTGAGTCCAGCCGGTCGGCAATGGCCAGGGCGCAGCCGGTCAGGGTGGTGGGCAAGTCGTCGCCGGCAAACCGGGGCTTATATTGTTCGTTCAGTGCGCTGGCAACGTCCTGGTTTTCGCCGTCATTAACCGCGTAGTACTGGCCCATGATGCCCTGAAGATCGGTGAACTCCAGTACCATTTCGGTGACCAGGTCGGTTTTGGCCAGCATGGCTGCGCGTTCGGCCAGCCGTGGGTCACTGCCAATGGCGTCGGCGATTTTCTTCGCCAGCGCGGCCACCCGCACGGACTTGTCGTAAATACTGCCCAGCTTGTCCTGGAACACGATCGGTTTGAGCCGGTCGATACGGTCCTCCAGACGGGTCTTGCGATCGGTGTTATAGAAAAAGGCCGCATCCGACAGGCGCGGGCGAATAACCTTCTCGTTACCGGAAATCACCTGGCTTGGGTCTTTGCTTTCCAGGTTGGCCACGGTGATGAACAGCGGGAGCATCTTGCCGTCGCCGGACACCACGTGGAAATACTTCTGGTGTTCTTTCATAGACGAGATCAGGGCTTCGGCAGGCACGTCCAGAAAGCGCTCCTCGAAACGGCCCATCAAGGGTACCGGCCACTCGTTCAGGCCGGTGACTTCGTCCAACAGGTTTTCATCGATGACGGCTTCACCGCCGGCTTCGTTTTTGGCAATGGCGGTAACGCCCCGACGGATCTTTTCCCGCCGTTCGGCGAAGTCAGCGATTACATACCCTTCCTGATGCAGGACTACTTCGTAGTCGCTCGGTGTGGGCACGATCAGTGATTTGGGGCAATGGAAACGATGGCCACGAGTCTTGTTGCTCGGTATCAGGCCCATGATCGGCGTATCGATGACCTTGTTGCCAAACAGCATAATGGCCCAGTGAACCGGCCGAACGAATTCTGTGCGGTGGGCCCCCCAGCGCATGCGCTTGGGAATTGGCAGGCCCGCCAGCGACTGGTCCACCAGTTCCGGAAGCAGATCGACAGTCGGGCGGCCCTTTTCGATGGTGCGATACACCACCCAGGCGCCTTTGTCGGTTTCCAGAGTGTCGAGCTGATCCGGTGTCACGCCCAGAGAGGTGGCAAAGCCGGTCAGTGCCCGGGTGGGATTGCCGGAGTCGTCGAACGCGGCTTTAACCGCCGGGCCGCGCTTTTCAACCGGCTTGTCCGGCTGGGCATCCGCCAGCGCACGGACCCGCACCGCAAGGCGGCGGGGTGTGGCAAAGGCTTCTACCTTTCCGAATGCAATGCCCGCGTCTTCCAGGCCTTTACAAATGCCCTGAGTAAACGCATCAGACAGCGGCTTGAGCGCCTTCGGGGGCAATTCTTCGGTGCCCAGTTCGACCAGAAAATCCTGTGTTGCCATGGTTATGCGTTTCCTTTTTCCTGCTGAGCCTTCTTCGCTTTTTTACTTTTCTTGCCGTTGGCCTTGTCGTCAGCGGCCTGGCTGGCGGCCAGCACTTCCTGTCGGAGTGCTTCCGGGGCCAGCGGGAAGCCAAGTTTGAGGCGGCTGTCGAAGTAGGCCCGGGCGACGGCGCGGGCAAGTGTGCGGACGCGAAGAATAAAGCGCTGACGCTCGGTCACTGAAATGGCGTGCCGGGCGTCCAGCAAGTTAAACGTGTGAGAAGCTTTGAGCACCTGCTCGTAGGCGGGCAGTGCCAAACCGGCTTCGATCAGGCGGGCACTTTCGCGCTCGTGAACGTCAAAGCTGTGGAACAGGAATTCCGTGTCGGCGTGTTCAAAGTTGTAGGTGGATTGTTCCACCTCGTTCTGATGGAACACGTCGCCGTACGTGACTACGCCCTCCGGGCCTTTGGTCCACACCAGATCGTAGACGCTGTCCACGCCCTGCAGGTACATGGCGATGCGTTCAAGCCCGTAAGTCAGTTCTCCGGTGACCGGGAAGCATTCAAGGCCACCCACTTGTTGGAAGTAAGTAAACTGGGTGACTTCCATGCCGTTCAGCCAGATTTCCCAGCCCAGGCCCCAGGCGCCCAGGGTGGGTGATTCCCAGTTGTCTTCCACAAAGCGGATGTCGTGGACCAGTGGGTCCAGCCCCAGTGCTTTCAGGGAATCCAGATACAGTTCCTGAATGTCATCCGGTGAGGGCTTCAGGACCACCTGAAACTGGTAATAGTGCTGCAGACGGTTCGGATTTTCGCCATAGCGGCCATCGGTTGGCCGACGGCTGGGTTGAACATAGGCGGCGTTCCAGGTTTCCGGGCCGATGGAGCGCAAAAAGGTGGCCGGGTGAAATGTACCGGCGCCCACTTCCATGTCCAGCGGCTGGAGAACCACGCAGCCGTGCTGCGCCCAGAAATTCTGTAGTGTCAGGATCAGACCCTGGAAGGTCTTGATATCCGGCGTGTTATTGGAAGGTGCCTTGTCTGTCACGACGTCTGCCTGTTGGTCAATCTGTGTGTGGCGCCCCGGACTGTAAGCCGGAGTTTATAAAGGGTGCGCTGAAAAAGGGGCATTATACGCTTGCTGGCTTGCTAATTCGAAGTGTCTTGAAATAGGCATAAATAAGGCTTCGCTCAGATCAATTTAATGAGAACGGTCTGAAACAAAGCCTCATGTGGCCTCAATACGAAGTAACTTCTGCCACAGACGTCGCCACCCGGAAATTCACGCCGTCGAGCGCCTTGAAGTGGGCTTGACCACAAAGGATTTTCAGATTTTCTTCCAGTCGGCGTTTGTCGCCGTCATGAGTGGTTTTGGTTTCCCGAATCAGGTAAACCTTTTCGTCGTCATCCAGCACCACGGCCCAGTCTGGGTTGTAGTCCCCGACCGGCGTTGGAATGGTAAACCAACGGGGCAGCTTGCAGAAAAACTTCACGTTGTCAGCCCCGTCCAGTGTCTGCGCGGTCATGTGCTCGATGTGTGAGTCGTACTCAATGAAGTCATAGGGCGTTTGTACCTGTTTGCCCTGGTTCCCGTATTTTACTTCGTAAGAGCGATCCAGGTAGGCCTCCAGCTCCGGCTCATCAAACAAGGCCATTTCGTAGTTTTCACCCGCCAGTTTTTGATACCGAATGCCATCTACCAGTAACTCGTCCAGTGCCTTGTGAATCTGTTTGCTGGTTTCTGCAATAAAGCCCTGGGGGTTGTTTTTGAATTCACTCAGGCGGTGGCAACGCTTGATGATGTCCAGCAGAGTTCCACGGGTAAGTTGGGTTCGGTCTTGGAGCGCGCCGATCAAGTCCGGTAGCGCCTGATGGGAGGAAACGTAGCGTTCTTTGGTGGTAGAAATCATCCGGGCACTGCCAAAACCGGCTTCGGTAAGTTTCGCCTGATGATGGTCGATGGTCAAAGTGACCGGCTTGACGAAAGGCATATTGTTCAGCTTATGACTGGCCAGGTCGATTAGCTGTTGGGTGCTAAATTCAATGGAGTAGCGAGTTTTCTGGCTGATGCGCTCCCACAACGCCTGGAAGTCCGGGTTTAGCTCCACCCGCTTGTTGTAACTGACCGGCGTGCGGTTGCGGGCATCCTGGATGCGACCGTCAAACATAAAGCTGCGCAGTTTATCGATGATCTCGTTCTCCAGCGGTTGGTATGTCGTGGGTACCTGAAGCTGGAAGTGCAGGTCATCGGGTTGGAAATGGGGGGTAATATCGCCTTTGGTATCAAGGTAGCCTTCCGCTTTCAGTGCCTGCCAAAGCTGACGAGAGCGTTCCTGGCCCAGGGTTTCTGTATCACTGATAGCCAGAGGCGCAAACGCAATGGCGGGCACCCGGCCAAAACGAAAACCTCCCCCTATGTCTTTCTCCATTTCCGTTTGCAGATTTTTGGCATAGTCCTCAAACGATTCGCTGGCGATCACGGTTAGCCTGTTCACCTGCGGATCGTAAACCCGGTCACCGTTTTCATCGACGGCTAGCCGCAGGCCCCGGCCCAGGGTTTGGCGACGCTCTTTCTCACTGCCGAAATCCCGCAGGGAGCAGATCTGGAACACATTGGGGTTATCCCAACCTTCCTTGAGGGCAGAGTGACTGAAGATAAATCGTAACGGCTGGCTGTCATCCAGTAGGCGCTCCTTGTCTTTCATGATCAGCTCGTAGACCTCGGCATCGGTGGCTGTGTTGCCGGAGGTATCCTTGAGTTCCACCACCTTGCCGCGTTTTTTGATTTCCGCGAAATAGCCGTTATGCACTTGCTCCGCTTCGCGTTTGGGCAGGTCCTTGAACAACGGGCTACCGGCGAATTCCCGGTACGCCTCCTCAAACCAGCGGGCCAGTTTGCCGTTCTGCCGGTTGCCGTATTCGTCGTAGTAACGGTAGTTGGCCACCTTATCGATAAAGAAAAGTGACAGTACCTTCACCGGTAATGCCTGTTTCTTCAGGTTGCGCTCCTTCTTGAAATGTTCCTCTATCGTCTGGCGGATCTGCTCGCGCAGCACGTCATCATGGATGCCGTCACGCTCCTGCTCGGGCTCCAGAATCACGTTGTTCGCGAATCGCACATACTCCGCGCCGGGTTCCGCGTAAATTTCATCCACTACGTAGCTCTCATAGCCTGCCCGGTTGGTGTGGTCCGAAAGGTCGGTGGATTGCTTGAGCTTAACGGTTTTTTCCCGGGTACCTTTGGCTGTGTCTTCAAAGATAACCACGCTGGCGGAAGGTGTTTTGGCCTTGCCGGAATAGCCTATTTTGCTCAGCTTGAGGTACGCCTGATTGACGTTATTTTGGGATTGAATGGACGCTACCGAAATCTGCTTAACCAGCTTGCGGTCATAGGCTTGCACAGGGCCGAGCTGGTACACCACATGGTAGGGATTTCGGTGCGTAGCGGAATAGCGCAGAGCGAACAAAGGCTTGAGGTGGTTTACTGCCCGGCGGGCCTTGGCGGTATTATCAACCGACTGGGGCTCGTCGATGATCAGCACCGGGCGCACGTTCTGAATAAACTCGATGGGCTTTACGCCTGACATACGGTCTTGCTCCCGGTGAATCACCGACAACTTCTTGATCTGCTGGGGCGTGAGCGTGTCGTAGTTGTCGACATCGCCTGCATCCCGCTGGAAGGCCTGAATGTTGATCACCATAATCTGCAGGGTATTGCTGGTGGCGAACTGACGCACCTTGGATAGGTCCTTGGCGCTATAAACGTAGTGATCAAAGGGCGCGTTGTTGTAAAGACTGCGGAAGTGCTCTTTCATCATCGCAAGGGACGACAGCACCCCTTCCCGAATGGCAACCGATGGCACCACAATAATGAATTTACGTAGCCCTAGCTTCTTGTGCAGCTCAAAAATACTGCGCAGGTAAACATAGGTTTTGCCAGTGCCAGTTTCCATTTCCACCGAGAAGTTGGGGAAGGGGTAATCGTCTCCGTCTTCGAACAGAGTGGCGGACTTCTCGATAAAATTCTGCTCCTGCGCTTTGCGCAGGTTCTCCAACAGTTTGTCCGGGTTCAGCGCCAGAGTGTTGGCAATGCCGAGTTCCCGGAATCGCTCACCGTCAGTCGACAAACCATTGAACACCGAGAGGGTCGATTCGATGGCGTCCTGTTGAAAATCCAGGTTGGGGTTGAACTTCAGTTTCATCATCAGCCCCTTTTAAACGGTTTTGAAATCAATCTGGTCGATTTTTTCTTTGCCCTGATTGTGGGCCTCGAAGGTTTTCGCAGCGTTGGTTTTGAGTTGATCGTTGCCGTGGAACGCCTTGTCCAGGCAAATAAACTGGCCGGGGGCCTTGGCCAGCACGGCGTCAATCAAGGCCTGATCGATGGTGTCTGCCAGATGCACCAGTAAGGCGCCCTCGGCTACGGAAAACACGGCATGGCTGGCCAACTCAACTTGCTCCACCTTTTCCGAAGGCATTACTCCGGCCTTGATCAGCAGTTCGTAGAGCAGGTCTTCCTGGCTGGCGTTGGGATCGATGTGATCGACGTTGAGTTCCATTTGCTGGAGTAGCTCGTCGTCGGAGACGTCTTTGCTGGGGGCTTGCCAGAGTTTGAAGTTGGTTTGGTTTAGCTTTAGGACGCGAAAGCCGAGGTCGAGCCCGCCTGATAGATCATGCTTCATGCTCTTTGCAACATTTCGAATCCTAGACTTTCCCAGGTCAGATATAAACTTCGCAGACTGTTCTTCTGTTTTTAGGGGTTCGGGTAGCTGAACAGCGAGAAATTTTCTGTTGCCATTGTCTTCAAGATTCTGTGCAAAAATAGAATGCGCCAAAGGAGCGCTGCCGGAAAAAAAGTCCATGACGACTTCATTGTTATCCGACTTTGTACCAATCTTTATCAAATGTCTCAAAAGGCGCGTGGGCTTTACCGAATTAAGAACGTTTTCTGTGCTCTCAAAATCTACATATTTAATAAGCTCTTTTTTTGCTTCCTGAGTGTGGCCAACCATTTTATATGTAAGAAGTGTTTGAGGAATTACCCCGTCTTTTACCTCAGATAAAAAGCGCTTTTGACGAGGCATATTGTTTCCCTCGTCGCCCCACCAAATCCGACTGTCTTCGTGAAGTGCAAGAAAATTCGATTTCGACACCCTCCAGTATGTTCCATGCGGAGGGCTTTCAATTAACCTTCCCGACGGGCAGGTGACGCTGTACAAGCCCTCACTGTAGGAATTTCTCGCGCATAAATCAGATGACGCCCAGGGACCTCTTGGATCGCCGTCTGGGTTGCTATACCGGCTTTCCGATTCGGAGCTCCTGGGCAGTAGTGTTGGCCTCCAAATATCTGAATTTCTGCAATATACAAGAATGTAGTCATGATCTTCAGAAATATATTTGGCAGAATTCTTAGGACTGAACACCTTTTGCCATATCAGCGTAGCAATGAAATTCTCCTCCCCAAAAATCTCATTACACATCCGCCGCAGGTTTTCCACCTCGTTGTCGTCGATGGAAATAAAGATCACGCCGTCTTCCTGCAGCAGGTTGCGGGCAAGGTACAGGCGGGGGTACATCATGTTCAGCCACTTGGTGTGAAAGCGGCCTTCATTGGCGGTGTTGGTAGAAAAGGTGCGGCCTTCGTTGTCTTTCAGGCCGGCGTACTGCAGGTAAGTGTCCAGGCTTTCGCTGAAGTTGTCCGGGTAAATGAATTCTTTTCCGGTGTTGTAGGGCGGGTCGATGTAGATCATCTTGACCTTGCCGTAGTAGCTTTTCTGCAGCAGTTTGAGCACTTCCAGGTTGTCACCCTCAATAAACAGGTTTTCGGTGGTGTCGAAATCCACCGATTCCTCGCGGCAGGGTTTGAGGGTAGCGCTCGACGGCGCCTGAATCAGCCGCAGGCAATCCCGCTTGCCCGGCCAGTCCATGCCGTAGCGTTCGCGGCGATTGTCGTAAATCTCGCTGAAACTGCCCAGCTCGGCTTTCAGGCGCTCGAAGTCGAGGGTATCCACCAACTCGCCCTTGTCATTACGGGTTTCGGTGAACACGCCGGGGAACAACTGCTTGAGTTCTTTTCTGCGCTGTTCTGTAACGTTGAGGGAGTCGCCGTTCATCTGGGTGTCGGGGTTGCTCATGGGTGCTGCGTGTCCTGGGTGTGTTCTGACTGGATGTGCGACAACGTGGCCATCAGTGCCGGGCGTCTTTGCTGGCGGCGTAGACGGTCAACAGCAGTTCACTGTCGTCAATCAGGCGGTATTCAGGCTCCTTGCCGCTCAATTCCCGGCTTCGGTTGACAATTTTTGGAACGCCTTCTCCTCGTCGCTCGATCAGGGCCTGTCGGCCCGCTTCTTCTCTGGCCTGATAGTAGCGGCTTAGCACGTTCACCAGGGCCTCGTTGCGGGTGACGGAGTTTTCCATTAAGCCATCAATGGTAAGGCTGTTGGAGAGTTGGCCCGGGGTGAAGAGCTCCAGGCGGTCTCCAAACATATGCAGGCGAATACGCCGCCCGGTCATGGAGTAATCCCGGTGGGCGACCGCATTGACTACCGCTTCGAAAATGGCGCCGAGATCATATTGGGGAATATCGATACGGCCCAGTTCTTTCGTGGCTGCTATGCGCATGTTGCGCTTGACGAAATCAAGCACGCCGTTGATCTGCTGATCCGCCGGGCCAGTGTAATCCTGAGCGTCCAACTGGTCTTTAGCATCTCGTTCTGTGCCGCTGTAGAATACGCATTGAACATAGGCGTTGGTGAGCCACTGTGTGGGGTCTGACGTCAGCAATAAAACACCGCATACGGATAGCCCCTCGTCATAATCGTCCTTTGCAGTTAGGTGCAACTTGAACAACTGTCCCCGCTCCGGCGTGTCTGGTTTGAGAAAACGTTGTTTCAGGGTCTTGTCGATATCATCCATTTTGGTTCCGGGAACCAACGATTCATCAAAACGAATCAATCTGGCTTGTGAGCGCTGTTGAAACAGGCGCGCCAAAACCTCTGGTTTCATTTCCTGCTTGGTCGACCCGACCCGCTGATAGTAACGGCCTGCACTTTGGTGCACGGAGATGCTGTGGGGGACGTCTACATAGATAACGGTTTTCAAATCTCCTTGGTGGTTAGGCAGCTGAATCAGGTGGGTATCCAGGCGAACCGGCGGATTGATGCTGCTTTGGCTGATGTTGACGATCCACTCCTCGGCCTTCGCAACCTTGGCCTCATCGATCCCCACCACTTCTCGGGTGCGATCTGCCACGCCCAGCACGAGCCTGCCACCCTGCCCGTTGGCGAAAGCGGCAATTTCGTGCGCCATTTTGTCCCGGTTGGGCTCTTTTGGGCGATCACCGTCAAACGTAATGGCTTTGAACTCAATGCTGGAATCCTCGCCAAGGCGAATATGAAACAGTAGGTCTTTGACGAGCTTTTCCCGATCCATGTTGCTTTCTCGCGGAGGCTTAGTGAGTAAGTGTCCAGCGTGCAGTGAAGAGCTCTTTAATGCCGAAGGTCAATTCCAGCTTTTCACTGACCTCATCCAGAAGGCGATCTTCTTCCTGCTCAATCCGCTTTTTAGACTGGTGGTATTCTGCCAGAGCATCGTCCCGTTTTCGCTCCAGTTTTCTCAACTCTTTCTTGGCCTGAATTTTCTCAGCAGTAGATGCTAGCTGGCGCGCTTCTTTTTTGTAGAGGCGAATCTGCTCATCCAATTCATCGACGGTAGCCATAAGTGCTTTTCGGCGATCTTGGGCCCAGCGCTCCAGCTTCTCAGATTCCTGCTCCAGGTAGTTGTTCAGTTCTACTTCTGTTTCCGCTTTGCTCTCTTCCACAATCTGTGACTTCCAAGCATCGAACATCCCTGATGGGATGGTCTCCGTGAGTGCCTGTTTGGTGGCTGGTATACGCATCAGGTGGTCGGCGTTTGCCAGTGTTATCTTCTGGCCATCGTCAGTCTGAGCCAGCACAACCAACCGGGTATTCCTGGTTTTCCCAAGGTTATAGATAAATTGAATCTCGAATGCAGTCAGTGCTCCAGATTGGCCAATAGATTCCGTAAGCGCGGCGTATTGTCCGTGCAGCTGATCGTAGTGAAAAGTCAGGTGTTCGGGTTCCAGTTTGTGAGCCTTGGCTTTACGGACCAGGTTCCACGCCAGGTAATGCTCTGTGGCCTGCAATCGGAAAAAATCAGAATCGTTTTGCTCCGCTAGGGGCCAGCTTAAATCATAACGCTGGCCATTAACGTAGAAGTGGTTGGCATAGAATTCGGCCCCCTGGAGTTCAGCCTTGGCCAGGTCCAGCAGCACCTGTTCGTATTCCTGCAGGAAGTCATTGCTTTGATCTCGCCGGGTCTTGAGGGCGGATACCACATTCCGGTCAAAGTTGTTCAGTAAAGCTTCACGAGTGGCCGTTTCTCTGGCGCTAAGAGTTTCTTCCAAGGATTTCTGAAGCTCGTCGAACTCGTACTCGATTTCCTGGTCGGTCCTGCATTTCTGGTAGATCTCGTAAATGCGGCCTTCTATGTCGAGGCTGCCTTCAATCGCACCGAGTACTTCGTCCGAGGCGCCAAACACGCCTTCAAACAACTTGAGCTTCTCGTCCAGTAGCTGGAATACCCTTCGATCTGCCGGGTTCTTGCGGTTCACAAAGTTGACGACAACCACATCGTTCTTCTGGCCGTACCGATGAACCCGGCCGATGCGTTGCTCTACCTTCTGGGGGTTCCAGGGCAGATCGTAGTTGATCAGCACAGAGCAGAACTGGAGGTTGATGCCCTCGCCCCCGGCCTCGGTGGAAATCAGGATATCCGCTTTGTCACTCCGAAATCGATCCACCAGCGCTGCTTTCATATCGGAGGGTTTGGAACCACTGATTCGAGCAGAGCCTTTATGCTCTTCAAGCCATTCCTGATAAATGGCTTTTGATCGGGGGTCAGTGTTTGAACCGTTCAGCAAGATCGTACGGTTCTCATAGCTGCTGGTTTCCAGGAGGTCGTGCAGGTATTTTTGGGTGCGACGGGATTCAGTGAATACCACCGCCTTGCGTTGTCCACCCAGATGCTCGGTCATGGTGAGGGCTTTTTCGAGCACGATCAGCAACGCTTGCCCTTTGGCGTTGCTGGTAATGCTTTGAGCCAGATCTCGGAACTCGGTGAGTTGGACGATCTCCTGACCGAGTCTGTCGCCATGAGTCTCAGGCTCATCATCTGTGCCGGCATCACTGCTTCGGTCCTTTTGCGACTCCAGCCACCCATCCACTTCTTCAATATCGGACAGAGCTTCCTCGTTCAGCAATTGCTTTGCTTCCAGCCGCTCAATCATGCCGCTTAAGGTGTCGGCGACTGCAAAAGACGAGGACGCTAGAATTTTACGCAACCCCATGCTGACCAGATGTCGCGCCCGAGGATTAATAGCTTCGTTATCTGGTTGTTGCAGATAGTGGGAGAGCTTCTGGTATAACTCCCACTCTTCGGGTAACGGCGTAAAGTCCTGGGTGATGGAGTACCGGTTGGTGAAGTTGATGCCGCCTTCCTCTTGAACCTGCCTTCTCAGCGTTCTATGACAGAGTGGGCGAATACGTCGTTTCAGGTCCTCCAGGGCCTTCTGATCTCTCTGGCGGTTACTGTAGAGGGCGCGAAAAGAGTTTTCGTCACCAAAGAAATGGGGGTCGATCACCTGGCTCAGGCCGTAGAGCTCCATCAGATTGTTTTGGATGGGTGTGGCGGATAGCAGGATGCGACTGTCTGCGAATCTTGTTGCCGCAACGAGCGCTTTCGCTCGTTTGCTGCCGTTACTCTGGTGGAGGTTGCGGAGCTTATGGGCCTCATCGAACACCACAAGGTGCCAACTCACCAGGCTTACATAGCTTTCTTGGCGTGCTGCGTATTCGTAAGAGCAGATCACAATCTTTGCGTGCTGATCGAAAGGATTGGTGACGCCTTCTTTTTTTAGAGCCGTAGCCACTTTGCCGTCGATAATGATCGATGGAAGTTCAAACTTGTCTTGTAATTCCTGGCTCCATTGCTTACGCAGCGAAGCCGGAACAATCAGCAAAATGTTGCGTTTATCCTCAGCCCATTTCTGTGCCATCACCAGGCTGGCCTCAATGGTTTTACCCAGACCCACCTCGTCTGCGAGCAGTACACCCTTTTCCAGCGGTGATTTTAGCGCAAAGCAAGCCGCATCAATCTGGTGTGGATTCATGTCCACACGAGCTGACGCCATGGCTCTTGATATCTGATTCTCAATCTTGCCGGACTGGGTAAGCCAGTGGGCAAAATAGGCGCTTTGGTGGCGGGTGAACATAGTCAGGATTGCCCCATCCGGGAGTAGACCTCAATTAACGAATCATCATTGATTTCTTGGGCTTCTTAACTGTGTTGAGCTTAGCAGGCATTACTAAAAGAAGGTCAGCCCAACCTGGAAGAGTTTCTCGACATCCCGTATCCGGGTTTTGTCCACCAGGAACAGCACCACGTGATCGTCTGGCTGGATGCGAAGATGGTCGTGGGCAATCAACACCTCGTTGTGGCGGACGATGGCACCGATGGTGGTGCCTTCGGGTAAGGCGATATCGTCGAGCCGCTTGCCAACCACTTTGGAGGACCGGTGATCGCCGTGGGCGATGGCCTCAATAGCCTCAGCTGCGCCTCTGCGGAGTGAGTGAACGTTTACTACATCGCCGCGGCGCACGTGGGTGAGCAGGCTGCCGATGGTGGTTTGCTGGGGCGAGATTGCGACATCAATGTCGCCACCCTGAATCAGATCCACATAGTCGGGGTTGTTAATCAGGGTCAGGACCTTCCGGGCACCCAGCCGCTTGGCCAGCAAAGAAGCCATGATATTGGCTTCGTCATCATTGGTAACGGCGCAGAATACATCGGTGGTTTCGATGTTTTCTTCCAGCAGTATGTCTTTATTGGCAGCGTCCCCTTCCA
>Ga0307966_1001819_pt1 | contig 16561 bp, 16 predicted proteins | sample OrgLakmetagen646_FD_203141 | JGI IMG/M metagenome (GOLD analysis project Ga0307966, IMG submission 203141) | Saline water microbial communities from Organic Lake, Antarctica - #646 | ecosystem: Environmental > Aquatic > Non-marine Saline and Alkaline > Saline | place: Antarctica: Organic Lake... | reverse complement strand
TCTGTGCGGCGATCACTCTCGACTTCGATCAAAGCCGCTTGGAAGGGCTGCGTCGCCTCGTGTTTTTTCAGGCGTTCCCGAGAAGGGGCAAAGGCTTGGTCGGACGCTTTCCATTTTTCCAGCTGGAGCGTGGACTGTTCAAGGCTCTCGGTAAGCTGCTTGTGGCTATCAAAGCGCTGCACTTTTTCCTGAAGGTTATCCAGTTCGCGGCGCAGGGTCTGAATGGAGGTCGTTTTTTCAGCCTTCTGTTCATTCAGTGCGCTGAGTTCATCCTCGGTCTTGAGCTCAACGCCGCCCATTTTCAGTGTGGCCTCTTCGATTTTTTTGGCGTGCTCACGCTCGAAGTCGAATGCCTTTTGGCTGATTTGGGAGTAGATTTCGGTGCCGGTGATCTTTTCCAGTAAATCGCCGCGCTCGTTGTCGTTCGCGTCGAGGAACTCTTTGAAACGCCCCTGCGCGAGGAGCACGGAGCGGAGGAAGCGGTGGTAGTCGAGGCCGGTTAATGATTCGATCAAGGTGTCAGCTTCTCTGACTTTTTCGGCGAGGATTTCGCCAGAGTCGGCTTCGCCTGATGGGGCTTTGGCAATCTCACGCTTGGGGTTCTGGAGTTTACCCTCCGGGTTTCGATGTGCGCGGGCACGATTCCATTTTGCTGTGTAGCGGCCTTGACTGCACTCGAAGAGAACTTCAGCCGAGCACTCGCCCGTGCCGCGTGTCATCATTTCGCCGGGGTTGGCCTCTGTCTCGTATCGAGCGGCCTTGCCAAAAAGAGCTAAGGTAATGGCATCGAGTAGGGTGCTCTTACCCGCGCCCGTGGGGCCAGTGATGGCGAAGATGCCCGCTTCGCCGAGCGGCCCGTTTTCTAGATCGATGCTGTGCTTGCCTTTGAGCGAGTTCAGGTTTTGAAAAGAGATTTTTAAGATTTTCATTTTTCGCTATCCTCCTGCACGGCATGTAGGACTTGGGTGTAGCACTGCTTCAGAGTTTCTACGGGAATATCGCCCGCGTAGTTTTTGATACGCTGATCAAAGACGCCCTGAGGGTCCCATTCGTTGATGGTTCTATCGGAATCTGAGCTGAGCACGCCCATTTGAAGCGGTGTGAGCTGACGGCCTACTTTGAGGACGACCGCGTTTTTACCGGCAGCGGCTTCGCGTATCTGATCGTTGATCATCGGGCTGACGTCGCCCTCAGTCAGGGTGACTTCGATCCACGGGGCGAGTTCCTCCTTATCCACAAACAGTTGATCGATTTCCAGCATAACGGAGTCGGCGCTGCCGCTGAGACGAAGGAGGCGGCGGGCTAAGGGAATGGGAATAGATTGCTGGGAGAGGCTATGGTCGTCTGCGATTGTGAGCAGGCGGATCTCTTTGGTGGAAGATTCGGAAAAACTGAGCGGGATGGGGCTGCCTGAATAGCGAATGTGCGCATGCTCGCCGACGGCTTGCGGCTGGTGCAAGTGGCCTAGGGCAATGTAGTCGAACTCCTTGGGAAACTGATCTGCGCTGATGCTGCCGAGGTTACCGATATGAATAGAGCGTTCGCTCTCGGAGAGGCGTCCGCCCACGGCGGTGAGATGCCCGGTGGCGATGAGCACTTCGTTTGGCAAGCGGTCGGCCAGGCAGAGGTCTGCGAAGGCACGGTAGTTTTGTACAATGCCAGCCTTGGTGCGGGCTTCCATTTCGTCGAAGCTTTCGCCTTCGACAGCGCGGCGCACATCGCGATCGCGCAGAAAGGGGACGGCGGCGATACGGACGGATTTACCGTCCCGTTCAAAGCGCATAAGGGCGTCTTCTGGTGTTTCGGGGAGGCTGCCGATGACGTGTATATTCAAATTGGACAAAACACTGCGCGGCGCATCAAGGTGTAGCGCCGAGTCGTGATTGCCCCCAACGATGATCGCTTCGCAATGCTTGAGCTGGTGGAGACGGGTGATGAAATCGTAATAGAGTTGCTCCGCTGCACGGGGCGGATTGGAGGTGTCGAAGATGTCGCCAGCGACGATGAGTAGGTCGACCTGGTGTGAATCGATTTGCCCGATTAGGTAATCGAGAAAACACTTTTGCTCCTCCAGGCGGTCACGCTCGTAGAAGTTCTGGCCGAGATGCCAATCGCCGGTGTGGATGATTTTCATAGGATTAGTGGGCGATGAAGGGATGGAGGGATGAGGGATGAAAAATCGCTGCTATTTGATGCCGCCATGAGAATAGTGAAGATAGATATATCATACCCGTGCGGAGTAACACGACAAATTCATAGTATGCAAAGCAGGGCAGAAGTACTGGCGTTAAAGGATCTGCTTATTCGTGAATCAGGATTAGAGCCTGACGACGATAGCAATATTTCTGAAATCGATAAGCTTTATAGCAGAGATGGTAGGACATCTACGGTCATAGGAGATCCGGGGATCGATCAAGAATGAGGGATCCATGGTTTCATCCTGGGGAAGAGTCGTCAGAATAGCTTTGGGTACACGAATTGGCAGCTCCCTGCGCTGCGTTTTCCCACTTGGCCCCAGGGTGTCTTTCATGGTATCCTTTTGCTGATTAATGGATGAATGGCTATCTCTAGATCCCTCTCGTAGCGGCGGATGAGCCTTTCTTCCTCTTCGGTGACGATCGAGATCGCGACGCCTGCGGCACCCATTCTGCCGGTGCGTCCTACTCGGTGGAGATAATCCTCGGAGAGGGTGGGGAGGTCGAAATTGAAAATGTGTGTTAGGCCTTTGATGTCTAAGCCGCGGGCGGCGACATCGGAAGAGACGAGCACATTTAAACTGCCTTTGCGGAAATTTTTGAGCGCCATCTGGCGTTCGTATTTACTCATGCCACCATGGAGAACCGCGTGTGGGACTTGGTGTCTCTCGAATTGGTCGCTAATTTCTTCAGCGGTTTCGTTGCGGTGGGTGAAGACGAGGGCGCGCTCGGGTTGCATCGATTCGAGAAGTTTACCGAGGGTCGCTATTTTTCGGTGAAAACTAGTTTCTATGAAAAAGTGCTCGATGCTGGAGTCGGACTCGATGGCTTTGCCAGTGATCCATTGCACCGTATTGCCAATCGATTGCGCGGTCTGAAAGGCGTCTCCCTTTTCCGTGGCTGAGGCGAAAACCAGTTGCCGGTCGCGCGGGGTCATTTTCAAGAAGGCTTCCAGCTCCTCAATTTTATCTTCGGCCAGAAGGTTATCGGCTTCATCGATGGAGACACTGCGACAGTTGTGCAATTTAAGCTTACCTAGCTGGCCGAGGTGGATCATACGCCCGCATGAGCCGACCACTATATGAGGTTTTCTCTTAAGCTTTTCTTTCTGGCGCTGTGCCGAGGCATTCCCGATTAAGAGCTGGCTGCGAAGGCCTAAGTTGCCGTTCGCGTCGAGCTGTTTTATGCAGTCGTTTATTTGCACGGCTAGCTCTTGAGTGGGGGCGAGGACGGCGACTTGCAGGTCTGTTGTGGTGACATCAATTCCGGCGATCAGAGGGAGTAGGTAAGCAAGCGTCTTACCACTTCCGGTGGGGGCACTGAGCCAGGCATCCCGCCCCAGACTAAGAACCGGGTAGGCTTGCGTCTGGATGTCGGAAGGCGTCTGGATATTCAAGCGAGCGAGCTCGTTGATCAATTGCTCGGTTAAACCCAGTGATTGAAAAGTAGTCATGATCTGCCGGAACCAATGTCCTAGCTGTCTGCTAAACAAACTTTGAACTCTATGTCGTTAAAGGCAATGCAGTCACCTGAGACGATTTTCTTGCGCTTTTGTATTTCAACCTCGCCGTTCAAAGTGACGAGTCCATCGGCGATGACGGCTTTGGCTTCACCGCCGCTTGAGCAGAGCCCTTCGAATTTGAGTAGTTTGTAGAGCTCGACGGGCTCTTTATTGATAAAGACTTCTTTCATTTGAATATGGGAGCTATGAACGCGGACTTTGGCGAGCCGTGATTTAGTCTTTGATTAGTTTGGCGCCATAAAATCCGTCAAACCCGGTCGCGGCAGGTGACAGCATGTGTTCTTCGATTAAGCGGAAGCCGCCTTTCGAAATGAGTCGTGCAACTTGGGCGTGGTTCTCCGAGGGGAGGATTGAGCAAGTGGCATAGACTAAGTGTCCGCCCGGCTTGAGCATTTGGGTATAGATGTCGAGCAACTCAGCCTGAGTCTGGCGCACACGCTCGATGTTTTCTGCATTGAGTCGCCATTTCAAATCGGGTTGGCGTTTGAGTGTGCCTAGTCCTGAGCAGGGAGCATCGATTAAAATACGGTCGGCTGCCGCTGCGTATTTTTTCAGCACGTGAGGATGGATCACCGTCGTTTCCAGACAGGCTACGCCTGCGCGTTTGGCGCGGCGTTCAAGCTCTAGAAGTTTACGTGGAACGATATCCATGCCGATAATGCGGCCCTGGTTTTGCATTAGAGCGGCTAAGTGGAGTGTCTTGCCGCCGGCTCCGGCGCAGCTATCGATGATACAGTCTCCGGATGCTGGGGCGACGATGGGAGCGATCATTTGAGAGCCGGCATCCTGGATTTCCACGCGGCCATCCATCTTGAGGGATTTGGTCAATGTCTTACCCGGCATGAGCGACAAGGCGTCGGGTAGTCCGGGGACTTCGGTTGCCACGATATTATATCCAGCCAGCCAAGCGACGACTTCAGGGCGGGTGGCACGGAGGGTATTGACGCGTAGATAGACGCAGGTGCGTTGGTTCAGTGCGCTCAATTCGGCAGGCCATGCCTCGCCTAATTCGGCTTCACCATATGCGTCGAGCCAATCGGGGATGGATTCGCGGACGGCACGTGGTTGGCCATCCAATAGCTCTTCTCGGGCACTGATCGTGGAAGCATCTGCGCCGTGATAGCTCCACCAGTCGGGGAGTTCATAGCCCATTCGAATCCATTGAGCTGCACAGAGGGCGGCGGGGTCATCGCTCTCGACGAGGAAGCCTAAAGCGCGCCGCCAGCGCACGACTTCAAAGACGGTTTCTGCGATGAAGCTGCGGTCACGCTTGCCCCATTTTGGGTGTGCTTCAAAGGCCTTTGCCAGCACGCGGTCAAGCACCCGCTGGTCGTCGAAGACCGCAGAGATGATTTCGAGCGCGGCTTCCGCCAAAATACGATGCATTCTCATGGGCGCGCACTGTTTAGAAAACTTGGATGGATTGCAATTGAAAGGCGTTTCAATCAATTCATGGAGTGTCTTCACTGGGCTGAAATATTTCCAAGCAGCTAGTTTATATTGCCTTAGGCGGGTCGGTGTTTGTGATGCGTCCATGTCTGAACTACCTGATTGTCCTGAATGTGACTCTAAATACACGTATCCTGATGGAATGCTTTTGATGTGCCCGGATTGTGGTCATTCGTTTTCAGCTGAGGATGTAGAGCGAGTTGCGGAAACGGATGTCGGATTTACCGATGCTTTTGGGACACCTCTTGTCGATGGTGATACGATTACTTTAATCAAAGAGCTTAAAGTAAGGGGGACATCCTCGGTCTTGAAGGTCGGCACGAAGGTGAAGAATATTCGCCTGAGTGAGGGCGATCACGAAATCTCCTGCAAAATTAAAGATATGGGAGCGATGATGCTGAAGTGTGAGTTCGTCAAAAAAGGCTAAGGACAGAATGAATCCCGTGGTGACATTGATAGGTGTCTCTAACCGATCCCTTTACGTTTTCGAGCCTCAATGCACTGCTCACTACCGGCTTCGAATCGGCGACAAACGTCTGGTCTTGTTTCGTAGATCTGACAGAGCTGGTCGGCCTTGAGGAAGGCGCAGGCCTCTAAGAATGGGAGTGGATACATCTGGTAAGCCTTATCTTCAGTTTGAAGGTGTTCTTCCAGCAAGCGGGTTTCCGTCTGAATGCGGGGCTCGCGTTGTGCATCTGTCTTGCTCGCGAAGATAGGGTAGCAACGACAACAAGCGCCACAGCTTGTGCAATCGTAGGTTGTTGAGCTTAACATATTTCAGGAAATAAATCTTATGGTGAACATTCTATAGGGAGGTAATTCGATCACTTGAGCCCTTCACAGATTCATCATCTTCAAGGCTTCCGCATAGCTTTCTTTGAGTGTTTCAAGCAGGTGGATGCTCGCGATAACTGTCATCCAAGTGAAAATAAGTATGGCGATGGTTATAATAACCTTCCAATGCAATTTTAGCTGCGGATGCCACCAGATCAGAGGTAGTCCAAAGGGGCCGACGGAAGCTATGATAATCAACAGGCTGATGGTTTTAAAATACCACTTGAGCGGTGCCGGCGAAGTATCTGACATGGAAATATTCAGGAACTCTCCGCAGTATTTACATTTGATTGCGGCATCTTGAATCTCTTCGGCACAGTATGGACACAGTTTCATAGGCATCTATTTTTTGATAGGTTTACCTTGGTAAATACCGCTGCGGAGTTCGCCATAGAAGCTGCCGACGGCGACTTCACTTTGCATTTTTAGTGGGATGGCTGGGATGTCTTCGGTCAACCAGATACGGATCGATGCATCCGGGCTTTTTTCAAAAACGCCATCGAGCTCATTGGTGGCCACATTGATTTGATGTGAGACGAACTTTCCAGCCTTGATTTTAATCTCTTTGGTCTTTTCCCGATTGGCTTGAATGAAGATCAGCTTCTTTCCATCCGTGGTTGCCTGATCAAACTTTGTTTGAGCGGCGAAGTCATGTTGTATGATCGCCGTTAGCAAGGAGAGCGGGTCGTAGGTCCTCTCGTGGATCTCAATCGGATCGTAAACTTTGCCATTTTTAGTATATGTAGCGATCTGCTTCGTCCAGTCGAATTCGATTTCGATATCGCGTTCGGTCTTACCTTCGCGCTGTCTTTTCTTATAATAGCTTGGCAGGCCGGTAGTCGGATCGATCCAGCTCTCAATACGATCCCGGACCTTGAAAAGTTTATCTGCGATACCGCTGGTTTCGGCCGTGAAAGTAGCTAAGAGATGCTCGACAGGAGGTTCTCCAAAAGTCGTGGCCGTGAAACTGAGTTCGGCTTTTCCTACTTTTATGAAGCTCCAATAAAGGTCGTAAACGAAGCGGTCACCGTCTTGAAACTGAGGCTTTGTTTGAGCAAAACCTGTAGAGAGCGAAATTAGGGCTAGTAACGTTATACGAAGGAGTCTACTGAACCAAGTTTTCATAATTTGTGAGACTCTAGTTCCATTAGTTCGTTCCGAGTAGTGCTTTGGCTGGGTCGTTCACTGTAGACAAAACAGCCACGGATGTCCGCACGCATCCGTGGCTATTCACTATCTCCGAACCGCAATGCGATAGCTAGCAAATAAAATGGTTATCCCGCCAGCTAACTCAATCGGGCTAAAGTGTTCTCCAAGCAAAAGCGCACTTAGAATCACCGTGGATGCTGGAGTGAGCATCTGTAAGGTGGATCCTTGGGCGACACTGATATGCCTAAATGATTCAGTTATGCAGAGTTGCCCACACACTACGATAATAGCTGCCAATAAGGTGAGTGCGATTGCGGCTGGACTCCCTGTAAATAAACGATCCCACGCGAAGGGAAGTGTGATGATTAGGGTGAATAGGCACTGCGACGCGAAGATTGTGGACGTGCTTTCGCTGTGCCTTAAGTGACGAATCATAACAACGCAGAAGCCAGCGGCGGCAGCCCCTGTCATGGCCAAGAGATCGAAAAGTGGCTTACCACCACCGATCCCACTTTCGGAAAAAACGGCCACTAATCCGGCTAAGGCAAGAAGTATGTAAACATAGTAACTTCTAGACAGCGCTTCTTTGATTAAGACCAAGGCAAAGATCGCGGCGAACAGAGGATAGGACCCACTGATCATACCAGCACGCCCTGGACCCAACTCCATGATACAGATGTAATACATCGGTATGGTGGCACCTCCGATCAGACCACGTAAGAACAGCAATCGGTTCGTGAAGATATGGCTAAGGTGTAATTTGCCAGCCTTTGCTTGCATCGTTATGATAACAGTCAACCCAATCGTTCCGCGGTAAGCGGAAGCGACCCAACCATCGACACCATATTGGCTATTAATAAAGCTCAGTAGAAGTGAGGTCGCGGAGAAGCATACGACCGAAGCGATCGCTAAGATAAGACCACGGGTTTCGTGGTGTGAGATTGAGCCGGACTGTTTCATGGTTTTCCTTTCTGGAAACCAGCCGGGTGGGCCGTGGAAACAGTATAAACTGTCGATGCAACAACGGAGACCACTCGAACTGGGTCTCCGTTTACTATTTTATGTAGTTACGACTGACCCGTTCCGTGTGTTTTCACACGAATAATCACGAGCCAGTTGAGTGTATTCTGTTGCATATCTGATCCGCAGATTGCGAATTATCTGGGAGTAGACAAGCTCTATTACTTCCTGCACGAATCAGTTCCTGTTCTCTGCAAAAAATAAAAAATAATACTCTGAGTCGGCAAGAAAATGGCTTAGTTATTGAGCATATGTTTTATATTAAAACCCTTTTTTATCGATACTGTTTTGTATTCCTTGGGCCTTTGCTGACTGTTTCGCTAGCAGTTGAGTCGCCTGCCGAGACTGTATTGGTCGAAACAAGTAGCTACGCTGCAGTGGTCGAAACCCTTGGTCTTTCTGAGTTAGCGGCGACTTTTTCGGATGCTAAGTTGGATAGATTAGCGGGTGCGCGGTCTGGCGATTCAGCTTTTGCATTGCTCGTGGCCATCGGTGCGGTTTCGGTTAACGACTTTGACGAGGCGTTGCTTGATCACGAGGCGGGCACGCTCGTTCAATCAGTGAAGGCGGACCCCGTTTATTTGCAGTCGGTCACAATACAAGCTGCTGTATCAAACGAAGATGCGGACTACTTGATTTTGGAGTCGCTGCTCTTTGAGGCACTGGCGGAGGACATCACGACCGGTTACAATGTTACGTATTCAGCTTCATGGCCGAAGTATGCGCACGATCAGATGATTATCTATGGGCACAATGACTTACAGCATTTAAGGCAGCTATTATTTTTATTACGCACCGAAGGTATGCGGCCAGAGTTTCGATTTGTGGCCAAGCGATCCGCTTTTAAAATCCGAGAAGAGTGGGGTGTGGCCGATGAAGCAACGCCACGCTTGCCAGACGGCACCGCGGTCGCCCAAATCACCGAGTATGAGCTTTTTATGGAGTTTCCGGAGTCCGCGGATGTGCTTCGATTTCAGGAGTTGGTCACGCGGTATGCAAAAAAGGATAGTGAAGACGAGGCTGGGCTAATTTATAAAAGCTGGTGGCAACCTTTTTATCGGAGCTTCGTGCCCGTGGCTGAGATGGAGGAAACGCGCGAGATCTGGGTTTCAGTTGGAGGATTGAAGGCGAACATCCTGTCTATACCCGATGAGGAAGCTTCTAAGCTGGTCGCGTTGCGAAAACTGTCTCCGCTATGGACCATTGAACCGATTGCACTCTGGGTGAATCCCTCGTTTTTCCGCTACCTTCAGGGCGGATATAAGTGAGGTGGAATGCCGAACTTCGCTTAGCGAGCCTAAGAAGCGACAAAACCCCGAAACAAAGTTTCGAGGCCACGTGGCTAAGCTCGTAAAAACCGAGGCATCGTCGTTTTGACCTGATAGAGTCAATCAATGGTAAAACTAGTGCCAATTCGGGTCCGTATCGCGCATATTATTTTAACCATAAAAAGTCAGTGACTGGCAGAACACACTCGTAGCCCGCACACCGATGAAACGTGGCGACTCTACCTCTCAAATAGCAGTTGGCAGAGCATTCGCGGGTGCCGCAAGCTGCACCCCTTCGTGTATCATCCAAGCACTTCCAAGAGTATCGGATGAATTGTAGCTATGGGATTACATGCGCTCCAGTGGCTTGATGCCGAGAAGCTTTAGGCCAGTCTGTAGAACTGTGCGGGTGCGTGCGCACAGGATGAGGCGCCGCTTTTGGATGCCTGTGTCGTCGACCATGACCTTGTCTGCATTGTAGAAGGTGCTGTAGGCACTAGTCAGCTCGTAAAGATACGTGCAAAGCATGTGAGGGCGCAGGTCGTTCAGAGTGAGCTCAAGTGCGCCAACGAAGCCCATGACCTTTCGGGCGAGCGCGAATTCGGCTTCGGTTTCCAAAGGGCTTGCGCCTTCAATCGGTGCATCGGGGTCGAGCCCGACTTTGCGAAAGATGCTGTTAATACGAGCCACTGCGTAAAGTAGGTAGGGCGCGGTGTTGCCTTCGAAACTGAGCAGACGGTCCCAACTGAAGATATAATCTTGGGTGCGGTTGGAGGATAGATCGGCGTATTTGATAGCCCCAAGTCCGACCGCTTCGGCGATTGCTTGTCGCTCGATCTCGGAAAGGTCGGGGTTCTTTTCTGTAACCACGGCGAGCGCACGTTCACGCGCCTCGTCGAGCAGCGATTGTAGTTTAATTGTTTCGCCCGACTTGGTTTTGAATGGGCGTTTATCGGCTCCTAGGATAGTGCCCCACCAGACATGGCTCATCTCAGGCAACCGGTAGCCTTTGGCGGTAAACCATTTTTCAGTGGTGACGAAGAGTTGCTGAAAGTGGTCTTGCTGTCGGGCATCCGTTAGGTAAATGACTTCGTCTGCCTTATATTCTTCAAGCCGGTATAGGATGGTGGCGAGGTCGGTGGAGGCGTAGTTGCTGGCGCCATCACGTTTGCGGATATTGAAGGGGTAGGGGCGTTCGTTGTCGCGCGAGAACTTTGCTATTTCATCGTGCCAGACAACAAGTGCGCCGTCACTCTCTTCAGCTAGGCCTATTTCGGTGAGTTCTTTGTAGATGCGTTCGACTTTATCCCGGTAGAAGGACTCGCCGAGGGTGATGTCGATACGGACGCCGAGTTGTTTAAAGAGTTGATCGAAGGCAACTTTGGAGATATCGACGATTTGCTGCCAGATAGCGGTGTTTTCGGGGTCACCGTTCTGAAGCTTTACGAGTTCGCTGCGGGAGATGTCGCGAAGCTCCGGTTGCTCAGTTTCGAGAGCACTGCCGTCTTTGTAGAGCTGATCGAGGGTCGCGAGTGCGTTGTCACCGAGTGCGTTGAGGTCGATGGTATCCCGCTTGATTTTCATGATCAAGGTGCCGAAGTTGGTGCCCCAGTCGCCGATGTGGTTATCCCGTATCGTCTCCGCTCCACAAAAATCCAATAAGCGCGCGATGGCCTCACCGATGACCATGGGGCGGAGGTGGCCGATGTGGGCTTGCTTAGCTGTATTCGCGCTGGGGTAGTCGATGACAATTTTTCGACCTGCTTTGAGCATCTTAGCGCCACTGCGAAAGTCTTTTTCAGTGGAATAAGCGAGTTGCCAATCCCAAATAAATTTAGGGGAAAGTGTACAATTGATAAAGCCGGGACCTGCGATCTCCAGCGATATGAAGTCCGCATCAAATGCTGGATCAGCCTGCGCGGCTTCAATGAGTTTACCCGCAAGTTCACGTGGATTTTTGCCTTGGCGTTTGGCATAAGCGAGAACGCCGTTGGCCTGAAAGTCACCGAATCGAGGGTCGGATGGGCGCACGCCGGGAACGAACTCTGGGCCGAAGCCATCTGTGACGGCTGCGATACGAGCGAGCGCTTTTGAAATTTCTTCAGAGGGGTGGAACCAGACCTGCATGGGCACACAGAAAATGCTGCTAGACTTGGGTCAAGCTTGAAGCGTTGGCTTCTGTTGTGTTTTCGTTCATCAGCAGAACAGGATTTAGGCGTAACCGATGAGTTCGATTTTGAGGTGCTTTGCCTTTTTTATAAGTTCCGCCTTATCTAGGAGAATGACTCGGTCAACTTCGAGTGCGGCGGTTTGAATGCCGGCTTCATGCATCTGTTCAAGCGTGCGACTGCCGAAGACGGGGACGTCGAATCGGTAGTCCTGGTTACGTTTAGCGGCCTTGACGAAAATAAGTCCATCAGTCTTGAAACTGCCTGCTCGTTGGAGCATGGGGTCGGTGCCTTCGTAGGCTTCGACTGCAAGGACGGTGCCTTTGCGAACGACCGCGCCTTGGCCGATATCGAGTTCGGCACAGCCCTTAGCGATGGCGATCCCGTGTTCGATGAATTCTGGTTCGGCCCGCAACTTGCCAGAGGTCATCAGGCCCTCGGTGGCGAGTTGATCGTCTAGCCACGCGCGGGCATCGAGCATGGTGACACCGATCGCTTCGACTTCGCTCGCGATGGCTCCGAAAATAGTTTCGGCATTCGTGCGCTTTAAACTATTTAGGATGCGCAGTGCTTTAAGGTCGGGATGGAGTCCGTGAAAAAGTCGCTTTGGAGTAATCTGTCCGGCCATGATGGCGTAGCCGCAAGCGAATTTCTCTATCGCTTTAAGCATCTTGCCGAGCTGTCCGACCTTTATTTCGGTGCGTTCAATCGCGGGACTTTGATCGATCAGTTCGTCTTCAGTTTCTCCTGCGAATGCGATCAGTCGGTAGGGCACGCCAGCGGCTCGAAGCTTCTCGGCGGTGAGTATGGGATAGCGACCTTTGCCTGCAATCAGCGCGACGGGACGAGCATCAAAGTTCTCGGGTAGGAATCTGGAGTGTGCTGCGGGCATGGATAGCTTTTTCAATCGCTTGTATGGATCGAATTTTTCAGATGATCATAAGTGACAGAAATGACGGCTATAGTAAAGACGGACGATATTGATGAAAGGATGCTTAGTAAAATGCCTATGTTTGGAATCCTCCATAGGAGCTGTTCGAGGAAGCCAATCGAAATCGGTAAGGCTCCAATCGCGAGAAAGACTGCCAGTTGATGTGGTTTAGTGACTTTCCATGATTCACCGAAGGACCAGTCTCCATCGACTGCAATATCTGGAAAAACTAAAAAGCTACGGCTCATCAAATAGGCGACTCCAATGTAGGTTAAAAATATGCCTACAGTAGGAATGTAAATAAGTAGAAATGCTGGGATCAGAATGATACCACCGGCAATCGAATAGATCATGAATTTAAAAACTCTTTGGTTGGGAACCAGGGTCTTTTTGCTGACCGAATCAGATCCTAAGATAAGTGCTCTGTGCACGATAATGGCTACCATCGAGTAGAGTATCCAATTCACTATTGCGGTGATGAATGTGATCGGCAGACCCATTTCGGGTGCCCTTATAGTCGGAATCAGAATAATGATCAACAGAGGAATCGGTAGAAGCTGCAGGAGACGCTTCTTTTTGTTGAGGAGTGCAAAATAGGCTTCGATGATGAGTTGCTTCGCGGTCATTCGGATTTACTTTTGAATTCGTAAGGGCGTGCGATAGGTTTTTTGTAATAGTATGGGTCGACGATAGGGACTGGTTGAGTCGCAGATTCAGCGTTCAAACTTGGAAAGTAAACACGTTTAGAGGCATGGGTCACAGCTTCGACGAAGGAGCTAGCTTCCGGGGAGAGCGCCACTTCGGCGGGTGCCTCTGGCAAAACTTCTAACTTAAGCGTATCTGCATTGATTGTAGTGTGCATCGGCGCTGAAAGGTAACGCTGGCGATTATTGGAGCCAGGGAAATAAGTCATGGTGCCTTTGACTAGGTTGAGCTTGAGATCGCGGCCGTAGTATTCGATACGCACGGTCACGTTTCTGAATATGGCATATCCGATGGGTAATTGAACTTTAAATTCGGAGAGTGGTGCTTGCTCGGTGGCGACGATGACACAGGTCCCGGAAATGAGGCGAAGGTCGAGCAGGGAGGTGGATGGCTCGATGCTAACAGAAGCTTTTTCCTCAGTAAAGGGAGCTTGTTCATAGCGTGGAATGCGTAGGTTAGTTTGCGCGCCGAGCCCGAGAGCGAGTGTATTCGAGAGCACGATTATGGCCTGACTGGAGCCTTTTGTGAAGAGCTCGCTATCATCCAGAGTGAGCGTCTCATGCAGGCTGGATTTTTTTGAAATCCCCCCTGCACTAACTTGCTGGAGCTCACCTTTAAGACTCGTGACGAAGGCAAGTCCTTTGAGTGTCTCTGCATGCAAGTAACTGGCACCGAACAAACCGAATAACGCGCAGACGAAAATACCACGGCGGAAAGGATTGGATAGCTTGGCCAGGGAGCGCATTATACGGCGACGATATTGACGATTTTCCCGGGAACGTAGATCTCTTTCTTGATTGATTTGCCTTCTAGGAAGCTTTGCACGCGCTCGCTTTTTTTGGCAGCCGCAATGGCATCGTCCTTGGTCGCATCGGCGGGTAACTGCGCATCGCCGCGATACTTGCCGTTGACTTGGAAGATGATTTTTACGGTGTCTTCGACGAGTTTGTTTTCGTCGAATTGCGGCCAAGCAGCTTCGGAGATACTCGTGCTGTGTCCAAGCTGTTCCCAAAGCTCTTCAGCGATGTGCGGGGCGAGGGGTGCGAGGAGTTGCAGGAGTGTTTCTACGGCTGTTTTAGCTACGGATTCACCCGTGGAGAGTTCTTTTTGGCAGATCATCATCTGTGAGATGGCGGTGTTGAAGCCGAGCGATTCGTAGTCTTCGGTGACTTTTTTGATCGTTTTATGGAGTTCGCGGACCTGGGTCTCGTTTTCAGACTGATCGACCATGCGTTGCGCATCCGTGGCCAGTGTCCAGATGCGACGAAGGAAGCGGGCGATGCCTTCGATGCCTTGGGTGTTCCAAGGTTTTTGGGCTTCGAGCGGACCGAGAAACATCAGGTAGAGCCGGAGTGCGTCGGCACCGTAGCCTTCGATGATACTCTCCGGGTTGACGACGTTGCCGCGACTCTTGGACATTTTCTCACCATCTTCGCCGAGGATGATGCCTTGGTGGAAGAGCTTCTTAAAGGGCTCTGGGTCGGAAAGCACGCCGAGGTCGTAGAGCACGTGGTGCCAGAATCGGGCGTAAAGGAGGTGGAGGACGGCGTGTTCGGCACCGCCTATATAAAGGTTTGGACTGCCCCAGTATTTTTCTTTGGCCGGATCGATGAGGGCTAGATCGTTTTTCGGATCGATGTAACGGAGATAATACCAGCAAGAGCCAGCCCATTGTGGCATTGTATTGGTTTCGCGGTAGCCACGGACCCAGCCGTCTTTGGCTTCACTGCTGGTCGCGCCGGTCTTGGGGTCGACGTATACATGGAGCCAGTCTTCTGCTTTTGAGAGCGGGCTTTGGCCATCGGGTGATGGGGTGTAGCTTTCGACTACGGGCAGTTCGAGTGGGAGTTCGGACGCGGGTAAGGTGACTGCAAAACGGGTTCCACCGTCGATTTCACAGCTGACGGGACGCTCAACTGATTTGAGTGAGTCGTCGACTTTTTCGTAGTCGGCCTCGGTGACCCAAACGATCGGGAAGGGCTCGCCCCAGTAGCGTTGACGTGAGAAGAGCCAGTCGCGGAGCTTGAAGTTGATAGTGGCTTTGCCTCGGTTTTCGGCGGCGAGTTGCGCAATGATTGCTTTCTTGGCGGACTCGGAATCTTGTCCGCTGAGGTCTCCCGATTGCATGAGTGGACCTTGACCGGTGTAGGCTTCAGTTAAGCTGCCATCGGTTTTTTCTGCGGAGCCGTTGTCGTCAATCACTTGAACGATTTCGAGCTCAAAAGCTTTCGCGAATTCGAAGTCGCGGGTGTCGTGCGCGGGGACAGCCATGATGGCGCCGGTGCCATAGGTCATTAGGACGTAGTCGGCGACCCAGATGGGGATTTGTTTGCCGTTGACCGGGTTGGTGGCAAAGGCTCCGGTAGCGACGCCGGATTTTTCTTTGCTCAGTTCGGCGCGTTCGAGGTCGGATTTGCTTTTAGCTTTTTCGACGTAGGCGGCAACTGCCTCCGATTGTTCCGAGGTAGTAATTTTCGCCACGAGCGGGTGCTCGGGGGCGACGACCATGTAGGTCGCTCCGTAGAGTGTGTCGGGCCGTGTGGTGAAGACGGTAAGTTGATCCTCGTAGCCGCTGACATCGAAAGTGATTTCGGCGCCTTCAGAGCGACCGATCCAGTTTTCCTGGAGACGCTTGGTCGAGTCGGGCCAATCGAGGTCTTTGAGTCCGGCGATGAGCTTATCTGCATATTCGGTGATGCGGAGGACCCATTGGCGAATGGGGCGACGTTCGACGGGGAAGCTCCCGCGTTCAGAGCGCGGGCCTTCGGGAGTATTGAGGACTTCTTCGTTGGCAAGGACGGTGCCGAGGTCCGGGCAGAACCAGACTGGCTTTTCATCGACGTAGGCAAGTCCCTTTTTGAAGAGTTGCTGGAAGATCCACTGGGTCCATTTGAAATAGCCGGGGTCGGTGGTATTGACCTCGCGTGACCAGTCATAAGTAAAACCGAGTTGGGTGAGCTGTTCTTTGAAGCGAGCGACGTTTTGCTTGGTCGTGATGGCAGGGTGCGTGCCGGTCTTGATCGCATATTGCTCAGTGGGTAGGCCGAAGGCGTCCCAGCCCATCGGGTGAAGGACATTGTGGCCCTGAGCTTTTTTGAAACGCTTTAACGCATCACTGGCGGTATAGCCCTCGGGGTGGCCGATGTGCAGACCCGCTCCAGAGGGGTATGGAAACATATCGAGGACGTAGTAAGTTGGTTTGTCCTCAAAATCGTTTGCTGAGTAGGTTGCGTTGTTCGCCCAGTAAGCCTGCCATTTGGGCTCAATGGATGCGAAATCGTAGTCTTTGCTCTGTGTTGCCATGTTTTGTAAACTGGCGG
>Ga0307966_1001816_pt1 | contig 16565 bp, 15 predicted proteins | sample OrgLakmetagen646_FD_203141 | JGI IMG/M metagenome (GOLD analysis project Ga0307966, IMG submission 203141) | Saline water microbial communities from Organic Lake, Antarctica - #646 | ecosystem: Environmental > Aquatic > Non-marine Saline and Alkaline > Saline | place: Antarctica: Organic Lake... | reverse complement strand
GACTGTCTCTGGGCATCTATACTGGGGAACAGGCGGTTATTTAGGGCGTTAGAGAGAGCCTCTGAGATAGCTTTAGATGTGTCTAGCTGCTCACGCGCCCCAGTGAGATCTTCTGAGAGCCCATCAATAGACGTTTGGAAGGCGGCGCGGGTTGCTTTTTGTTCAGCCGCAAAGGAACTGCTCAAGCCACTTGTTGCAGACTCAAAGGCAACTGCTGCCACACTCTGGCGATCTTGTGCAGTAGTTAAGGTTGTCTCTTGGAGCCTCTCAAAAGATGCTGTGAGGTTATCAGTAGCAGTAGAAAGAGCATCATTTGCAGAGGCCGAGTCTTGCTCAGTAGTACCCATTGCAGCATCTTTTGCCAACCTGAAAGCATTCCTTAGGTCATTAGTGGCATCAGAGAGAGCCGTTCTAAGGGATTGAATCTCACGGTTAAGTGCCCCACGTACTTCATTAGCTGCTGTTTCAAGGTCGCGACCAGCAGAAATAACATCATCTGCCAAACCTTCTAAGGCGCTCTTAACTAAAGCCCTTAGATCGGCAGATAAGCCCTTGGCTAATAGCCTGTTGTCTTCCGCTAATATCCTACTGTTTTCCGCTGCTTCTTGAGCCGTGCCATTTACTGTCACAAAGGCTTGTGCCACATCAAGTAGTGCAACTTTAGCTTGACGACCCGCTTCTGTTGTTAAGTCCTGAGCCCTAATCAACTCTAAGAACTCCTTGTGAGTCTCAGGTATTGCTAGGGTTAAGCCACCGAAGGAAGTCTCTAGTTGGGCGGTAGCCACCTCAACAGCATAGGCCCTCTGCTCAACGGTAGTCATCAGGTTGGCAAAGACAAAGCCCACCTTAGAGCCAAATGCCTCAAGTCCACCTGCGAGATCAACCAGCTTTGATGCAGCATCTGCACTACTTAAGCTTGCGGAGAGTGCTGTTCCACCTAATATGTCTACAGAGGAATTGACTGCAAGTAGGCTAGTACTAAGGCGCTCTAATGTTTGAAAAGAGGTCTCACCAGCGCGGTTGTATTGGTCTGTAGTCAAGACTAGATCAGACATACCATTGGCGAGCTTTTCGAACTCAGCAGCTAGTTGTGCCTCTGTTTCCTCAGCGCTCTGACGGCTACTCCATATTGTAAAGCTATCACCAACAAACCCATCAATTACACTAGCAGACAAACCAAGTTGATTAGCCATGTTACGAACTGAGGTTGTGATAGCATTTGAAGCATCATCTAGTGCGGTCTGTTGTTCAGCCTCTAGGGGAGTCATAGTAGTCTTATTAGACCTAAATGCACCACCTTTAGAGAAGGACAGGTTTTCAACATCTGCTCCTTCATCTGTGAACTGACCACGTAGACCAGAGCCATAGAACGTTCGGCTAAAGGCTTTGTTAAGCAAGACAGCAGCACCTGCAATTGCTGCAAGGGGTAATGCCACTGCGCCTATTGCAGCACCGATACCCGCCATACTAGCACCTGCTGCTGTAGCCGCTGCTGTCTGTGCGCCAATAACGCTTGTCAGACCCGAGAGGCCACCAGTTGCTAGGGCGGAGCCAGCCATACCTACACCAGCACCAAAGCCACCAGCTAGACCACTAACACCCATAAGACTGCCACCAGCGGTCAGTGCCGCACCTAAGCCACCAGCTACGCTACCAAGGCTACCGGTGACCCCACCACCAGAGGAAGACCCACCAGAGACCCCACCTGTCACGATGGGAATAAGGATCTTGTTCCGTAATGCTGTAGCAGCCATTTGAACTAGCAGGTTCTTAAAGCTGTTGAGGATATCTTCCACGAAGCCCTTGAAGTCTTTGAAGCCTCTGCTCATCCAGTTGGAGAAAGCATCTGCTACATCATTGATAAGGGGGAAGCTCTCGATAAGACCTTTGTTGAGGTCGTCTACAGCCTTAGCATAGGCCCCATCTGTCAAGCCATTTTTCATGCCCCTAAGAGTATTAAGGTTGGCTAACTCTGCATTATACTTCTTGATAGGATCTGCATCCCACTCAAGCTTCTCTATTTCCTTACGAAGAGCCTCTGTTTCCTTAGTTGCCCTTTTAGATGCCGCACCACCAGCTTTAGTGGCTTTATTGGCCTTTTTCTGCTCTTCGTTGAAATCATCTGTTGCTTTGGCTAGTCTATCAGTCGCCTTTATGTTCTCCTCAAAGTTCATGTTCAGGAGGGGTATAGTTACGTTATTAGCAACCCAAGCAGCCCCTGTACCCTTTATGGCAGCAGTAGTAGCTATGTTAGCCATCTCTATATCATGCAGGTATCTCTCACTAGCTACAGCAGCATCCCTAAGGTCACCACCAGCCTCTAAGACCTCACTTTGGATATTCAGGGAGACATTCTCTATCATGCCACCACCAATAGAAGATAGAGCAGACATAATACCTTTGATCTGGGCAGCTACCCCAGCCATAGCGGAGGCCCATGTATTAGTTTGAGACTCAGCATCAACTATAGCATCATGAGCAGCCATGATTGCTATCTTAGTATCCTCAGTAACCTTTAGGTTGTCTAATAGAGTTTGAAGTGTAGCTCTTTCAGCATCAGCTTTTACCTGTGCAACCGCAGCAGAGTCTTCTCCAGAGGAATTAATAGCCTTCTGTAATTTTAGCTGTTGCTCTAGACCAGCGAGGATCTCATCAGCACTTTCCTGATCTTCATCTAGGACGTTCTTCTTTTCTAGTTGACCCAATATTTCCTGAAGTATCTTAAACTGTGCCATTAGCTTCTTAGCTTGTTCACCAATGATCTCATCATTCTTCAACTCAATTGCATAAGAATCTTGAGCCTGAGTAAGCATAAGAGCTTTTACTTCACTAGAGTCTTCCCCTAAATTCTTTTGCTTCTCTGTCAGGAGAACCTCAGCTTGTAGTAACCTTAGTCTCTCAGCGAAACCATTGTTGGCTTCTTTTGCAGTATTTGCGCTACCATCTTGCGCAGCAGCAATAGCAGCCACTAACTCTAGGTGCTCTCTAAGGACTAGTACAATATTATCTAGTTCATCTTTGGTCTCTCCGTTGGTTGTAGTTAGACCACTTGCGAGAAGTAGAGCTTCACCTAGGGCATCTGACATAGCTGCTGTGTCTTCGTTGACCGCTGCTATGTTTATGGCGTCAAAAGCCTCCCCTAGAGCTAGGGCTTCCTCAGGAAGTAATCCGACTACTCCTGCCAAACCTTTAATCTTTGATTCGGCTACTTCTATAGAGTTTGCTATTAGAGATGCCTGTTGTGCGTTATCTTGTATTACTTCGCTAGTTCTTTCAAGTACAGCAACCTCTTCTCTTAATGCCTTGAATTTTGCAGGGAGACCTTCAAGTTTCTCACTGAAAGGGTCTATAGCATCCGCAACAGCCTTAAATCCGGTAGCAAGGCTTGCAGCAGTTACAGCGGGTTGAATGGTCTTTATTAGATAGGCATAATTACCAAACTCCTCTGCAAGGTCTGCTATTGTCCTCTCACCAGTCTTAATAGACTTATTAGCGCTATCCATAGATGACTTAAATATACTTAAACTGTCAGCAGCGTCTTCTGCCTCTTTACCAGAACGCAGCATAAAGGATGCTACGGCAGTTAACAAAGGGATAGCAATACCAAGTATAGCGGAAATACCCATGAGTCTAGCGGCACTAACACCCAACTGCTCAGACAATAGCGGCAGCACACCAACAAGCTGTGTAGCCTGCTGACCAAAGGCCATCATTGGGTTAGCACCCGACTGAATTTGCACTAAGAAGTCACCTACCTGATAACCAGTCTGTTGAGCAACAACACCTAGTTGGTTAGTAGATCTAGCAGCCTGCCCAGTGTTTCGGTTAATTACATCAGAAGCTCCTGCAAAAGCAGCATCTAGTTGCCTTATGCTTGCTGCTCTCTTGGCGTCACTAATGATACCTAGTTCATTTGCTCTCTTTATCTCAGCTAGACTTCTGTTATACTTCTGTGTTGCAGAGTACAGGGGCAGGAACTTGCGTGAAAGTGAATCAACCTCCCGAGCTAATCTTGCAGTAGCAGTTGCAGCTTTCTCAGCAGCTATGGATTGCTTAAGAGAATTATTGAATTGAATTACCCTAGCATTGGCTTGCTGCATACTAAGGCCAAGACCAGAGTACTCCCTCTTAGCAGACAGAAGGATTTTGTTGTGGCGCTCCTGAGATATCTTGTTTTGGTCTAAAGCCTTAGTTGCCCTGATAATCTCTCTCTCAAGACGGCTAACAGTAGACAACATAGGCTTTAGGTTAGTTACTCTTCCTACAATCTCTAGTTCGATAAGATCAGACATTAAGGTTCCTTACTAGACGCTTCTATCCAGATCATATCTAGAGATTGCATTATATCTACTTCCCAATAGTCAAGAGTTATCCCACTAATATTAGACCAGTTGTGGATTAACTCATATGATATTGGGTTAGGCCCATTCATTCCATAAGTTCTGCCCTTGTGCAGTTGTATGAAGACGGACCAGAGGTGGGAAGCAGCATCAGGGAATATGGCTGAGTCATTAAACTCCTCAACCTCCTCTAAGGGTTTCCCTAGCTGCTTCGCCACTTGTTCTAAGTGGTCTCTCTCGGTATTCTTACCGTGGACCTTGCGTCCTAACCTAAAGGAATACTCTGCGTACTCCTCTAGCTCAGACTTGATTACTCCAAAAAAGCTTGCGCATCACCTAGTGCAGCATCTACCTGCTCACGAATCCAAGGCATGTCTGTAAAGACTTCTTTGACCTTAGCTTCTCCACAGTCAGGGCAACTTCCACCCAAAGTGATATTCCACTTAGTGACACACTTAACCAGAAGGTCTAGGGCAGATGCCTCAATCTCCTGAGCGGTCAGGTTAAGCTTACCACCAGTCCGTTGGGCTTTCTGCAAGCGACGGTTCTGTTGTGCATGAGCAATAGCTTTGTACTTGCTAGAGTAAGGCCCATGAATAGTGATGGTCATTTCAGTGCCATCTTCATTCGTGAGAACCTCGGAAGTAACTGGGTTATACAGAGTTACGTCAGAAGTCTCTTTAGTCTTACCAATGTTTGAGAGGTCCATGTCGGGTTCCTTTAAGTTTTACTATAAGATTGTCGGGTTATGATTGAGTGCGGGAAGCAATACACCCGACGAACATTGCTTCCCTAGCCGCCTTAGCGGATTACGCTGTAGACCTTGTGAGCTTTAGGTTTGTAGCTTCTGAAGTATCAAACAAGGCAACAAATGGGACAGTAATTAGACGTGACTGAGAGTTCTGCAAAGGTACAGCAGCACCATTGTATTTTACTCGTGGGAAGAGGAATGTGTATGCGTTATTACCAGTGGGGTCATCTACACTAACAGACAAAGCGCTCTCGGTTTCATTCAAGAACTTATTGATGATTGTCTCGTCTTCATAGTAGATAGTCATCGTACCTTCGACAACTGCACGTCCAAACTCAAGTTGAGCAGCAGTATCTGCGCCAATAACAAAGTTAGGGGCAAAGGAGTTGGTGATAGAGAAGTCTAGCGAGGTAACAATAGCAATACCTGAATTACCATCAGTGATAGTACCAGAGTAGCTATCAAAAGGTGCGTTAGCACTAGCGGCTGTAGGGGCAGCATCAGAGGCTGTTGCTTGGGCTTGTACCATATTCTTACCGACCATCTCAAAGGTGCCTGTAACCATCTGGTTGGGGGCAATAGAGACACTCATAGAACTTACAGCAAGGCCAGTGAACAGGCGAAACTGATCAATGTCATTAGCAGCATCTTCCATAGAGAAGTATTTCGGTGTAGTACCAACCTTAAGGACATCCGTAGCATACGAACCTAGGAAGGCACTCTCGAACAACTCATCAAAATCGGCCATGCGGAGGTCAACTTCAATAGAGCCCCCAGCTTGTTTATTACCATGACGGTCTACACGAGGCATACGATCAGCTTGAATTTCATTACCCTCTACTCGATCCTTAGTAAGGTCAAGAGAGTGAGTGTTAATGGGGATGTTTACAAACTGCGGTGTCGATGGGGTAGTACCGAAAGCAGACTCTGCAATATACGAAAGACTGGAACGGGAACCTTGTGCAAAGGCCATACTTATTCTCCTTCAGAGAGGGTTGTTGATGTATCTTGTTTTGGTTTAGCAGGGGTTGTATTCTCTACAAAGGAGGCGTCAACCTTACCTGCAATTTCTTTAGGGATAGTGTCACCAACAAAATATGTCTTGCCAGCATAAGCGAAGTTTCGTTTAGACTTAAACATCTAGTTTCCTTAGTCTGAGTAAATGTACCAACCAATATTAACAGAGATGTAATACCATGAGTTCTCTTCTGTGAACCCCGGATTAACATCTGTATAGTCTATTGATACTATGATTGTGTCACCATCAGCGTTAGTATAACTGATGTCTGTGGTAGCACCAAAGGCTCCTATAACTGTTTCAGCCAGTGTTTCTGCTTCAGCAGGCCCTGAGCCACTAGGTGTATAACAAAAGACCCTGAAGACCCCTTGGTACCTCATCTGAGGATTAAGACCTCTTACGGCAGGGACTCTCATTGTAGGCACCATAACAACCTTAAGGAAGCTTGTGTTAGGCGTAGGAGTAAAGGCTACATTCTCGTACTGTATTCCAGCAGGCAGGTTTGATGTAGCCACTAACTTAGTCTCAAAAGCAGCCCTAATGTCTTTGTAGATGCTCATGAGAACCTGCTCCTAATTGTGGTAAAGACGTGGTAACCATCTCTGTTCCAACCTGTGCCGTCTTCTACTGCTCCTGAGTGGGGGGCCCTGTTACGAAGAGTAACCCTTGTCTTACCTGATGTCATGAGGCCAGCAAAGTCTATCTTACTAATGTCTGAATGTAGTTGACCTATAGCTATTGCTTTCATAGCTGATGGGTCTTGGTTCTGTGGTTTGTTATCTGACTTACGAGATCGACCTCCCCCGAAACCAGCGGGTCCAATAGAGAAAGATGTTACATAAGAGCCTGTATCAATAGACTCATCAGGAACTGCTGTATAAACGGCGAAGCTTGCTACCTCCTCAAATCTCTGCTTGACTAGTTCAGCAGCCTTCTCCTCTATCTTCTCATTAATAGAAGCAAAGGTTGCTTGTATACTCTTGCGGCCCATTGTATTACTCCACCAGATGAATTAGGTAGAATACTACAGAACCACCTGACCAGATAGATTCAACAACCATAATCTCTGAGCTATCAGTTAGGTAGGTTATCTCGTGCTTCTCCGTAGGGACTGTAGTAGTAGCCCCACCTAGCATGAGGCACCTTTTGCGGCTAGTCACTGTGTTACTGCTATTCTCTAGGCCCTTATCAGATTGGTAGATGTAGCCCCTGAAAGTCTCTGTAGTTAGCACTAGACTTGACGTACTACCTGTGACAGGATCATAAGTGCCCCCTTCATTACCAATAACAAGTCCTAGAGGCTTACCATGATCCCTTATAAGGCGGTCAAGCTCCTTAGCTCTAATATTCATCCAAGCCCTCTCCCCTGTTAGGGTCCTCAAACTGGCCTCGGTAGAACGTGTAACTCTTTGTGGGAAAGACTGGAAGGCCACCGATGAAAATACCTATGGAAGATCCCTCCAGCCTATTACCCTCTGTCTTAAGCCTAATAGAGAGGATACCGTAGGAATTAGAGAGTTCTCCGTAGTCTACCGTAAGGATGCCATCAATCTCTACATCTGTATAGCCAGCGTACTTAGAGGCTATTGCAGAGGCACAAACGGAGGCTGCTAGGTAGGTTTTATTGGTAGCCTCTGCCAGAGCGAAGACAATCTCCTCATCCTGCAACTCAGCAGAGGTTACTTCAGTGTCACCCAGTAGGAACCTGACTACATTCAACCTACCAGCATCAGTGGTCTTGTTTAGGTCTGTTGGGTCATATGTAGCTGCCATAAGGTAAACTCTCGCTCTTATTAATTCTCTAGGTGACCAAAGTTATTCCGCCACGACCGAATGAGACCACGTTGCTTATCTACAAGGCGAGACATCTTACATTTCTCACGTTCATACTTAATCTTATTCTCCTTAGCATTAAGCTTGACTCTTTTGTTAAAGCCTTCTACTAGAGAGTGTAGTTGTTCAATCGTTAATCCGTCAAGACCGTCCCCTACCTTATGCTCTACCGTGAGGATATCGCTGTGATAAATTTGGTCACTGTGGAACAAGGTGCGGGCTTGTTCAAAGGTAATACCTAGTGTCTTCCAAGGAAACTCTTTAGTCCTCGCATAGAATTTACCGTGCCAAGTGATCCCTGCTGGACGCTTAACAAACACAGGCATACTATCCTGTAGTTCTTTGTAGTAGACTGACATTTGTAAGTCCTTTATAACTGTCGGGTTAATTTAAGTAGTGACCGGAGAAATCCCCCGGCCACCTTAAGCTATTCTTTACAGAACATCATTGATGAAGGTACCGAGCGAAGGCCCAACCAGCTTCATGTCATAGGCCATCTTGGCTTGGACTTCTTCTGCCACACCCGAACGGCGGAGAGCGTCATCTGTGAAGGATTCTACCGACACACCGTAAGACACACCCTCGATTGAGTTATATGCAAAGGTCAGACCGGAAGCAGGGGTATCAAGACCAGCATTAGCAGGGCTGTATGTCATCAGCATACTATCGCCAGCCATAAAGGTGGGAGTACCTGTTGCACCCTCTTTAGCTGTGTTAGTAACAGCATCTAGAACGATAACCTCCTCAACACCAAAGATATTGGCAAGGATAGTCATGTCAATCAGAGCGGGGTTAGCTACAGTGGCACCACCATTGATACGGCCCAAGATCTGTGGGTTAGCCATGAGTGCATCAATAGTAAGTTGTGGGATCAAGATCTTGTTGCACTTAATACCATAGTTACGAAGCTGGAACTCACGCTTCCAAGTACGAACGTTATCAATAGGAGTAGCCGCACCATCTGACCACTTTACGAAGTCAGTGGTACCAGCCTCATCGACGCCCCAAACACCAGTCTTGAAGAAGGTATCCAAGAAGTCCCGGTCACGCTTCATCATCATCTTGTTCATCAAGAGGTTGACCTTACGGGACCGGATGTCAAGCACAGCGTCAGCATTAGCCATTGTCTGCTCGTCAAAGTCCACTGCAAGGCCATAGACTTCAGCGAAGTAGTTATCCGTGTCAGAGCCAAGCTCAAACTTGGGTGGGCTAGTGCGAGGGGCCAGCTTTGCAACATCTCCTTCGCGGTTCTCTTCATCGGGGTCAAACTTATAGAACTTGTCCGATTGTTTCTGCACTTCAACCGTGGGAAAAATCTTATCCGCGATGAAGTTTTGTTCTGTCATGTACGACAGGGTTAGTCCTGTGAGCACCTCATCGAGGTGAACAGCACTGGGGGTATTCAAGTGAAAAGCCATTTATTAGTCTTCCTTATTGGGCAGGTATAGCTTACGCTACGAGATTACCACCACGGTAGAATTCAATTTGAACCAGATCGTCAGCCGAGGCGACAGCAGCACGAGTTTTACCTAGTACGAAGTCACCAGTAGCAGCTTCAACCGCTTTACCAGCAGCATCCGAGGCAACGTCAATACCTGCGGCAATAGCAGCACCTGCATAGACAGTTGGGTCACCTCCACGCACAACCGAAGCTGCCCGAGTATCAGCAGGGTTATTCCAAAGGACACCAACAGCCTCTTCACCATCACCAGCAACTACTACTGTAGCACCGTTTACTTTTACGAAGAGGTACTGGGAACCCGTGAGGTCGGCCCCCGCAATGTATGTTTCAACAAGACCAGTAATGTTATTAAAGGGCATATTATTTCTTTTCCTTGCGCGCTTGCACTTCTAGGGTTTTACCTTCAGGTGTACTCAGGACTGCTGTCAGGGCCTTAGCTCGTGCTACGCCTTTGTTGCCACCCATACCCATTTCGGCAATTTTATCAGTTACTAGTTCCTCAAGTTTATCTTGGGCAGAAGTCATCTGACCATCAATGTCAGTAGAACCTGTCTCCTCCATCAACTTACCGAGAGCGGCATCAGCCGACTTCAGAGCAGTCATGGTGGCTTCATCCGACCCCATAACCTTAAGAAGAGCTTTAGCATCTGTGGCATTGAAATTGGGGAGATATTGGGCTGCTTGCGCTGAGAGGCTTGCATCTAGTGCAGTGTCTTTAGCTTCTTGCAGAGCGTTAACTACAGCTTCTGGCAGCGTAGACTTATCTACTTGTGTACCAGCTACCTCGATATACTCAATAGCCTCTGCAACACTCTTTGTGATGCCTTCTGCTGAGATAGTATAACCTTCTGCAATTACTTGACCACGCATTGTCTCATTAGCGGCCAGAGCAGCAGCAAGATCAGCCTTGAGCTTTTCAATTTGTTCAGGGTCCATTAGGGATTCCTTGTTTGGTGTGAGACCGTCTAAGGCCATAGATTGATAAACTCGCGGGGCTGAAGTTGCGAGTTCGGTAAGGGCAGCACCTAATGTAGATACGCCATCGGCCAGTCCTTGATCGACAGCCTTTTGCCCCCTATACATCCGGGCCTCAGTAGCTCGAATTGCATCTGGTTTAATGCCTCTAGACTCTGCTACAGCACTAATAAACATCTCATATGAGTCATTAACTGACTCTTGCAGGTAAGCAAGTGCTTCACCCTCTAGGGGAGCGTGTGGATTACCAGCAGTCTTGTAGTCACCAGCGTAGATGAAAGTAGGCTTAATTCCTGCCTGTTCATTCTTACCGGATTGATCTACGTGCATTGCGACTACACCAATGGACCCTAGGGAACCTGTCTGTGTAGTATAAATCTTATCTGTGGCTGAACCAATTAGATATGCAGCAGAAGCCATAGTATCTCTTGCGAGAGAGACCATAGGCTTTCGACCTCGTTGAGACATTAGGTAGTCTCGGAAGTCAAAGGCTCCTGCAACCTGTCCACCGGGGCTATCAATATCCATAAGGATGTTTTTAACCGAGGGATCATCCATAGCCTCTTCAACCAAGGCTTGTAGGGATGCGTAAGAGTTCATACCGGACATTGCTTCAATACCAGTAGAGCGGTGAGTCATAGACCCTACAATAGGAATGACCCTAGTCCCCTCTTTAGGCACCAAAGGGGTCCGCTGAGAGGCGTCATTACCTTTTGGCAGCATACCCCCCATGTCGAGCCCTACACGGTCAGAGAGGACAGCACAGATAGTATCAGCGTAATCTCTGGTGCACAACAAGGGTGTGTTAAGGATTAGCGTAGAAAGGTGATTAAGTTTGTTCATGGAATTTCCTTAGTCTTCGCTTTATCTCTCTTGAGGGCTTTACGTTCCTCTGCTTTAGCCATAATTCTCTCTGGTTCCACTTGTGGCAACTCAGCATTATGAAGTAGGGCATTAATGACATCAGGTTCATCAGACAGGTCAATATTTGCACCATTAAGATTACGAAGGTAAGACCCTAATTCCTTAAGGTCATGCGGAGCAACATCACCAGCTGCAATACGTGGCATAGTCTCTACAGGCAGGCCGTTAAGTTCCCACAAGGGTTCCACAAGCTGCTTATTGAGGACATCCGCTACAGTGTTGATATAGCTCTCAAGGGCACGTAGGAATAGGTCAGTCTTAGACTTACTAAGGGCATATGACCCACCGTTAGACCCTAGCATGAGGAACTCAGAGAGGACACTACGAGCTATGTCATGCTGGTATCTGTCGATGATAGGGCCAATGTCAATATTGCGATTACCATTGGATGTAATCAACTCGATGTCAACAAGCCTAGCTGCTACACCACCAGTTGACTTACCTTCATTGTCCAATAGTAGATCGGAGGGCAACAAAGCATAACCTTGCTCATTAAGCTTCAGGTCAGCGAGGACCTTCTCCATCTGCTGTCTTACAGCAACCTGAGAGTCTGTAGCATCAGCCGCTAGGTACTCAGCAGGGATACGTCCGATAGGAATACCATGCATCTCACGCTCTACAGCAATACCTTCTATAGATTGTAGATTGGTGAGGTATGTGTAAGAGGTGTAAGCATTACGAAGGATAGAGCGACCTGAAGGATCACCATCAATTGATGTAGTCCTGTAGTAGATACTCTTATTCGTGGGAATTAGTGTGTCATTCCTGCTACCACTAAAAGCTGACTCCCGCTGTCGAACTCCGAGGATCTTGCCAGTCTTACGCTCAACCTCAAACTTGTTGATTGTCCAAGGGGCTCTTGATACTAGCTTACGGACACCCAAGCGGCCATCACTATACTTAGAGCGTTTCTTAGGGTCTCTAGTGTCTAGTCCACCCCTGCGCTTGTACACCACCTCAAACCATGAGAAGCCCATCCACAAGAAGCTGACGGCCTCTGAGATGTGGTCATCTAGCGAATGCTCCATATCATCTAGCACAGACTCAACAAACTCAGCATCTTTGATAGCAGCTTCTGATTTGTCAGCAGGTTTAACCTTAAGGTCAACATCACGCAGTACTTGCTCTACCGCATAGAGTACAGCCCCAATAACAGCGGAGTTGTCTCTCATTTCTCTATATTTAGCAATAGCCCTAGTGCCACGGAGTTCAGCAAGAAAGTCCCCAGCCTTAAAGATACCAGAGGATGTATTGGATGAGGCTACACCTAGGGTCTGCTTTGCTTTAGGCTCACTCAAGGCTTTTACATTTGTCTCAGTAACCATTTTTATAAAAGCCTATATTAGTTTATTTGTTGAGGATACCTTTAGCATCACTATAGGCTAACCTTAGTTGGGGCCTAGCTATGCCTTTTAGCATTAGGTCGGTTATGGCCCAAACCATTGCATCTAATCTGTCTGGGCTACCAATAGAACCTAAGGGTTCCCAAGTTCTCATCTGAACCTCTAGTTCATCAAGACCTTTAGCATGAAACACCTTGCCTCGCTCGTAGAGTGCTGATACAGGTTCCGCCCTAGCAAACTTACCTCTTGAGGCGTGAACTAGGCGAATTGGCACTGATTCATCTTCCGAGGTTAATGTAGTTCTAACCATGTCACCACCTTGGTTTCTTTCGGCAACGATACGGTCAGCACTAAACTCGTGGTATAGGGATATGGCTTTTGCTGCCCAGCCTTGGGGTGTGTAACGGTCAGTATGATCCTCTAGGATGTAGCCTTTGCCGTTAATGTCTATACCTGCAACTATGATGCCTGTAAGGTCTGATTCTTCATTAGAGGTGGTGGCAGGGTCAATAGAGACTACAACACGTTGTAAAGTCTTAGCGAACTCTACTCGATCTTCTATTGATGTGTCTAAGCACTTGTCAAGTATCTCTGTAGTCCAGAGAGCGCCTTCAGCTTCCTCTAGCATCTCAGCGTAAAGTTCTTGACGACCTAGGCGAGTACCCTCGTAGTCTTCCTTGACTTTCTTTAAAAATGTGCTTGCGAGGTTAGCTGAGTTGTCAAAGGTTGATCCACCAGTGATAAATGAGTTTTTACTACTCAGTAGCTTTCTCATCAGTTTTGTTGGCTTGGGGGTTGTAGTTACCATTACGCGAGGGTGTCTACCTAGACGAAGGGTGAACTGAAGCATGTCCCAAACGTCTTGCTGGTTACGCCAAGAGGAAACCTCATCACAGTTATGAGTAAGGATGCCATTAGCTATATACTCGTGGCACCCTTCAACTTGGATGTTATAGACTTCTTCGCGCCCCGTTAGTTGCGAGGTTGACACAACGCTGACTACAGAGTGTTCCAGACCTTGATTTGAAAGGCTCTCCACAGTTGACACATAGTCGTAGGGTTTTCCTCTTTTCATCTGCACGTCTGTATTGGCAAGTCTTGCAAGAGATAACTTTTGTCTTTGTGCTTCTAATAATCTCTTTGCCACACTCTTGGCAGTTTGTGCTATGGCGAAGCAACTCATAATTAACCTTTGGGAAAGGTTGTAAGAGCTTGTGGTAACGCATGTGGTCTGACTTTGACATTGCCACAAGGTTGTCAGGGCTGTTGTTGAACCTGTCATGGTCGATGTGGTGTACCTCGAAACCCTTTGGTATTTTTCCGAAGTGGTCTTCATAAACCCTGCGGTGAAGGTGTCCTCGATCTTCCTTTCCAAGGGCTGCGGTTCCGTTAAACTCGTAGTAGTTTCCTCTGTAACTGTGCCACATGATGCCACCGTACTCAACGCACTTATCACACATACCTTATCACTTCCCTGTAATTGACCCAAGGGAATCCACCCTCTGTGCGTCAATATAGGGTGTTCTTTCGTACCTGTCAAGTGAGAGCCGTTACTAAAGTCTACCTTAATAACTGGCATCTCACGAACTGAGGTATCTTCCACAGCCTTATAACCCTGAGATGTTAATACTAGATCACCTTTGCGGATATCCTGTGTGGCCTTAGGCCCTTCGGATGTATCGACTAAGGTATCTCTAATAAAGCACCAAGCGGCGTGAAATTGTGGTCCTCGAAGTCTATCTGGATCTTCCGCTGAAAAGAAGGTTACTGTTGCACCATTATCAAAGGTAATAGTATTGTTCGTAGGGGACCACTCAGGATAGCCCATCTTAGCGCCTTTGTAAGTCTTGTCGCCCTTCCAACACATGTTGAGGAACCCTGACTCACCTTCGACCATAACACGTCTAACGTCACCCTTTGTTGGGGCTACACAGGCTATACGCTTGTCACCACACTTGATCCTGTGTCTTACCCAGTTGGCTCCTGCAAAGGTCTTACCAGCGCCACGACCAGCGTTAAATACCCAAGTATCCCAATCAGACCCCTCAGGCTCTAACTGAGAGGGTCTAGCCCAAAACTCATAGAGGTGACTGACTTCATCTAATTGCTTAGGGGATAACTCTAGAAGGTATTCCTCTAGCTCTTGATCTCCTAATGCTCTAAGGTCATCTGCTGTGACTGGTATATCTCTCCAAAGACCTTTCTTAACACTCATCGGGTCAGTCCTATTGTTTATCCTTAGCTCTGTTGTGCTGAGAACTTCTGTACCACTTTACCTGCCATATTCTCTACAAACACAAAGCAGGTTGGTCCATCTTTTTCTAAGTAGACTGAACTTTCATAAGTAGACTCTCCTCCACATATTCCTACTGGAAATGTTGTAAATTTAACCTGCCTACACCCACTTACAAACTGGGTTTCTTCAATCTCATTGCAGGTTGTGATAGTATACTTTAAGTCGCCTTCAGGTGTAGTTGTAGCATATTTAATAGTTAACATTTGTTTATCTTTCGGTTAGGTTAGGGTTAGGTATTCTATCTAGTCTTTAGGGGGACAGGAGGCACCCTTTAGGTAACCTGTATCAATCCTCACCAGCTTGTTGTCGTGATTTGCCCAACTTAGCCATAAGCAGGTCAATAGCACCTGTATCCTCATCTGGGTCAATCTCCTGATCAGTATTGTTAACTGTATTACTAGGGGACCAACCGCCTTTAGACTTGAGGTAAAACTCCTGAGACTTGAAGTCACCCATCATAGCTTGCTCAATAACCTTAGCACCTACGTTACCCACTAGTTCAGCCCTGATCTCAGCAATATAATTACCATAGACTTTATACAGGGTTGTGGCATTAGCTGGGGCTTCTTGAAGGTGTTGCATACTAGCCATCATATCTTTGACAGATACGCCACCACAGACGCACTTCTTGATATGCTTGGCAACAACCTTGTTATATTTGAATACGTGCTGGGAAGCGCTCATTTAGGTGTCTTTCATGTGGTCTCTTAGAGACTTGGAAGGTAGGCCGCTCGGACCGTTCTCATTATCAGGTTGCAGCCCTAGAGAACTGTAAGAAGGTTAAGTAGGTATTTATGTAGGTGATCTAGCCGCTACTCGACCTTATGTCTGGGAGTTGCTATTACCGCCTCAACAGGGGTCTACACAGGAGAATGTGTACCTCACAGGCTGGCTAGTTATTTGGCAAAGGTGCGAGGAATCGAACCCCGGACGCGCAGGTTTGGAATCTGCCGCTCTACCACTGAGCTACACCGATAAGTATTTTGCCGTGGCTTATTTATCCACGCTATCCCCGATACGTGCGGTCCAAGGGTGCTACCCGAGTATCTAGTTGAGTGCGACCATTACTAACCCATTACGGCACTAGTCTTGTGCTTTTGTTTTACTACGTTGGATGATGCACTATCACCCTTTGCCCACTTACCGCCCTCAGGGGATATGCATCTGTGGCGAACTTGCTAAGGGGCCACGCCACGATATTGCCTATGTCCCCGTCATTTGATGCATACCGCCAGAAGGCAGCTTGTGTTAAGTATCTTGTGAGTGTGTCCCACGCTAGGGTAAGCATATACAAAGTAATTAGGTCTGTAAAGTTGCAACTAAGCTTAACCGGAATTTGCATCCAGCGCCACACTCATAAAACACTTGTGTCTTTTCTCCATGATATCTTCTAAGGCTATAACATGAGTCATAACCTCTATGTAATCTCCTCTTGCTGTCTGTAACTATAGTTCAACCATAGGTAAGAGACTACAATAATAAGAAGAAGGTAGACAAGACTAAGCTAATAGCAATAGATAACTTCTGTGATGATCCAGATTGTGTATCACTTCAAGTTATTGTATCACTATTAGCATAATCTTGTGGGTCTGACTACTATAGTTATACCTTAGGTGACCAGAC
>Ga0307966_1001813_pt1 | contig 16584 bp, 12 predicted proteins | sample OrgLakmetagen646_FD_203141 | JGI IMG/M metagenome (GOLD analysis project Ga0307966, IMG submission 203141) | Saline water microbial communities from Organic Lake, Antarctica - #646 | ecosystem: Environmental > Aquatic > Non-marine Saline and Alkaline > Saline | place: Antarctica: Organic Lake... | reverse complement strand
CTGATCGCGCGGGAGGAGGGCTTCTTCAACGAGGCCCCGGACCAGCCCGACGACGAACTGTGACCGGCGCCGATCCGACTCAGATTTTATGCTGGATATGCCAGCATCGGTGAATGCGGGCATTGCGCTGGAAATCCCTATCCAGAGTGTCCCGACTGACTTCCGCGACCGCGAACGCCTCGTCAATACTGTCATCCAGTTTGAAACGGCGGAAGTTACTGGAGAATATCAGCAGCCCCTCGGAGGTTAGCCGCTGCATCGCCTGACTGATCAGCCGGGCATGGTCCCGCTGAATGTCCAGCACGCCGGCCATCCGGGCAGAGTTTGAAAAGGTGGGCGGATCCATGAAGATCAGGTCGTAGCGCTGATCCGGCCCCGGCTTTTCCGCCAGCCATTGCAGGCAATCGATCTGCTCGACCCGGTGGTGAGTCAGATCGGCGCCATTGAGCGACAGATTTTCCTGCGCCCACTTCACGTAGGTCTTCGACATATCCAGGCTGAGGGAGCGGCTGGCACCACCCACCGCCGCATGAACCGTTGCCGCCCCGGTGTAACAGAACAGGTTGAGAAAGCGCTTGCCCGCCGCGTGTCGCTGTATCCAGTGGCGAACCGGCCGGTGGTCAAGGAACAGCCCGGTGTCCAGATAATCCTTAAGGTTCACCCGCAGCGCGCAGCCATGCTCATGAACCGTAAAAAATTCACCGCTGGCTTCCTGCTTCTCATACTGGTTCGCGCCGGCCTGACGCTGGCGTTGCTTGCAGACCATCGCGGTGCTTTCCACCTCCAGCGCTTCCGGAATCACCGCGAGTGCCTCCGCCAGGCGCTCCCGGGCGGATCGCTCGTCTACAGATTTGGGTGCCATGTATTCCTGCACGTGCACCCTGCCCTCATAGAGATCGATCGCCAGCGCAAACTCGGGCATATCCGCATCGTAAATCCGGTAGCAGCCGATATCCTGTTTGCGGGCCCACTGGCCAATGGTTTTCAGGTTTTTTCTGAGCCGGTTGCGCAGCATTGACGCCCGTTCCTGGTTGGTGATCCGGGGCGTCACTTCACCAGGCACGTCTGGCGCCCGGGAGGTTCTGGCACTGGCCTCATCTACGGTAAACAACAACAGTTGGGCCGGGATCTTGCCGTTGTAAAGCCGGTACTGTTTGTAACTGCGAAGCCCGAGGGATTTCCCGTACTCTGGCGCGCCGGTAAACACACCCAGCCGCCAACCCGGCAAAGCCCGTTTTACGGCCTCCCCCAGCGAGCGATATAACGGGCCCAGCTCCTTGAGCTCGCTCAGCCGCTCACCGTAAGGCGGGTTCAGCAGAACCAGCCCCGGTGCCGTCTGATCCGCCGCTTCAGGCAACGCATCGATGCTTCTTGCTTCCAGACTGATCTGCTCGCCCAGACCAGCACGCTGCGCGTTGTTGCGGGCAGTGGCAATTACCCTCGGGTCCAGGTCCGTGCCCTGAAACCGCGTTTGCCTTTGTGCCACCCTTTGCCGCCCCTCATGGGCGCGCTGCTCGGCTTCCTGCTGCAGAGTGAGCCACAGTTCGGGGTTATGGCCGGGCCAGCGGGTAAAGCCCCAATGTTCGCGTTTACGGCCGGGGGCCAGGTCCATAGCCATCATCGCGGCCTCGACAACCAGGGTTCCGGAACCACACATGGGATCGAGGAAATCCCCCCCGGCACGGGCAATGTCGGGCCAGCCTGCCCGCAATAACAGCGCCGCCGCGAGGTTCTCCTTGAGCGGCGCGGCGCCTTTTTCGGTGCGATAACCCCGCTTGTGCAGACTCTCGCCACTGAGATCTACGCCCACAGACAGTTTTCCCCGATGCAGCCTGGCGGACACCGTCACGTCCGGGTTTTTTGCATCCACGGATGGCCGCTGCCCGCTGGCCGTCCGCAACCGGTCCACAATGCCGTCCTTCACCCGCTGGGCGCCAAACTGGGTGTTTCGAATCTCGTCATTCTGGCCCACAAAGTTCACCCGCAGGCTACCCGTTACCGGAATATGCTCCTCCCAGGGTAGATCGGTAACGCCCCCCAGCATATTGTCAGCCGAGGTCGCGTCCACATCAGCCAGATGCAGAATCACACGGTTGGCCAGCCGGGACCACAAACAGGCTCGGTAACCGGATTCCAGCGTGCCATTGGCCCAGACGCCGGCCGGAGCGTTCTGCACCGGCTCCATTGCGAAAGTCTGCAACTCTTCTTCCAGAAGATATTCCAGCCCTTTCGGGCAGGTTACGAAAAAATTAAGTTCTGACACGGATCTCTCCTGACCACATAACCACCGGTAACCTGATGGTATGGCGCATTTTCTGATAACTGACAGGCGTTTTTATACCTTGCAGCGATAAAAACGCGAAATTTAGATGAAATAATTAGTGTACAAGGCCGCAGGCATGGTTTTACCTTGTAAGTGACGCGTCGTTCCGGTGAGCCGTTTGTTCGCCGTTAACAGGATCCTGACTGCTCTGGTCTTCAGTGACAATAGCGGGTTACCCCGGAAGGGTGATGCCAGTCTCTGACCACAGCGGGTGTGCACACGCTTTTTCTGTTAATCCATTAGTGAGGAACGGCATGAAAAGACAGAAGAGAGACATGTACGCTCGTGCATACAAGCGGGGTTATCTGGCCGGCGTGTCCGGGAAAGCAAAAGACAGTTGCCCACTGGATCAAGCTGAACAACGCCAGGAATGGCTTAACGGTTGGCGAGAGGGCCGCACAGACCAATGGGAGGGCATGACCGGCGTATCCGGTATACACAAGCTGGCCAACGTAACGGCCTGACCTGACCCCAAAAGGGCCCGCCCTGCGGGCCCTTTTTTTATTCGGCGGCTAATGACCTTCCAGAGCCCGTATTGCCTCAACGGATTCATCAATGACCATCGGCCCCCGGTAAATCAGTCCCGTGTATATCTGTACCAGCCTGGCCCCCGCCCGAATCTTCTCGGCAGCACTGATACCGTCGGTGACACCACCGACACCAATGATTGGCAAGGTGTCGCCAAGCTCTGAATAAAGCGCGGCAACAACCCGGGTAGACGGATCGCGAACCGGCGACCCGCTCAGCCCGCCCGCCTCGCCGGCATAACGGTGCCCGGCCACGGAATCGCGGCTGATGGTCGTGTTTGTTGCAATGACCCCATCCAGGCCACTCTCCTTCAGCGCAGCGGCGACAAACCGGATACCTTCATCGTCCATATCCGGCGCAATCTTGACCGCCAATGGCACATACCGACCGGACCGCGCCTGGCATCGGGCCTGCTCATCCTTGATGGCAAACATCAGCCCTTTCAGGGAGTCACCAAACTGCAGATCACGAAGACCGGGGGTGTTGGGCGAGGACACATTCACAGTGATGTAGTCCGCGTGGGGATAGACGGCGGCAATGCCTTTGCGGTAATCCGATTCCGACTCTTCGCTCGGCGTTGCCTTGTTTTTTCCGACATTGATGCCCAGAACCCCGGCATAGCGACGATGGCCAACGCGATCCAGAAGATGCTCCACCCCGTGATTGTTAAAACCCATCCGATTGATCAGCGCCTGATGCTCGGTTAACCGGAACATTCTCGGTTTGGGGTTTCCGGGCTGAGCGACAGGTGTGACGGTACCAACCTCAATAAAACCGAATCCCAGGTTGCCCAGTGCGTCCAGATGGTCCGCATTTTTATCAAGGCCGGCGGCGAGGCCGACCGGGTTGGGAAACTCCAGCCCCATCACCGTGACCGGAAGATCAGCGGGTTTCTTCACCAACCGGCTCAGCAGTCCCACCTGCTGCGCAATATCAAGCCCCTTGAGGGACAGGTCGTGTGCTAACTCGGGTGGCAAACGGAACAAGAGGTTTCGCATGAGCTGATACATAGACAATCTCGCTGACCGGAACGGAACGGAGTATACCGAATCTTTCCCGTGGCATCCCGTACCCCGACAATGTGACGATGAAATGTCTGTTCCGTTAAGGTGTTGTGATCTTTTCCACGGAATCTGTGGATAACCCTGTTGAAAATCGCGGGGCATCGCTGCCCAACCCTTGATATCCGCGCCAATCTACAGATTGATCATTTTTTAACCAGTTTTTTAGTTGTTAGTTTTCAATGGCTTATATAACTTTTTTAGAATCAGGACCTGAAACTGACACAGATCGTTACGCTCTAAGCGGCTTTTACCGATGTGCATAAATCGCACAACGACCGGACGGTGATCCTTTTGGTAACACCCTCATAAATACCCGCTATACTGATCGGCAGACGTTTAGGGACTTCAAAATGAGTGACCCCCGCACCCCATCCCCGGATCGACAGAAACAGCTCAGCCTGGAGCGCACAGAAGCAACACGAATCACTATCATAGGAATGATTCTTGATGCGGTTCTCGGTGGACTGAAAGTTTTTACCGGTGTGGTGTTTCATTCCCAGGCTCTCATTGTGGACGGGATTCACTCGTTCAGCGATGTCGCGTCTGATCTGGTGGTCATCGGTGTGATGCGACTTTCCCGCCAGGCGCCCGATCAGGAACACCCCTACGGCCACCAGCGCATTGAAACACTGGGCACCATGGTTCTGGGCAGCCTGCTGATTGCTGTGGGAGCGGCACTGGCCTGGGACAACACATTACGACTGCTGAACCCGGCTGCCACCGACCTTCCCGAGTGGCCCATCTTGCTGGTGGCGCTGCTATCCGTTTTCGGTAAAGAGTGGATCTACCACTACACGCGCCGTGTGGGCCTGGCCATTCGTTCGGACCTGATCGTCGCCAATGCCTGGCATAGCCGCACAGACGCGTTTTCGTCCCTGGTCGTGCTGGTTTCGACCGTCGGCGCCATGCTGGGCTATCTGTGGCTGGATATTCTGGCTGCGATCGTCATCTCAGTGCTGATTATTCACATCGGATGGACCTTCACCAGGGACAGTGTTCAGGAGCTGGTTGATACCGGCCTTTCTGCGGAACAAACCCGTGTCTTGCGCGACGCCGCGCTGAGCGTTGAGGGTGTCCGCGATGTTCATGAGTTAAGAAGCCGGCGTATGGGCCAGGATATTCTGCTGGACGTCCACCTGGTGGTACGCCCGGAAATCAGCGTTTCCGAGGGGCACCAGATTGGCATGCAGGTGGTGAGTACCATGCGCGCCAGGATGAAAAACATTCTGGACATCAACTTCCATGTGGACGCGGAAAAGGACGATGAGCAGGCACCAACCTCCCATGCCCTGCCGGATCGTCAACAGGTACGCGAGGCACTGCAGGAAAACCTGCCTGTTGAACTGCCCCCGAACAGCCGAATGAGGCTTCATTACCTCAAAAACCGGGTGCATATGGAACTGTTGCTCGAGGCTGGCTACGAACATCCAGAGATCGATGCCAGGACCCTGAACGAGCAAATGGAACGTCACTCCTGGTTCGGCAGCCTAAAAATCTGGTACGCGCAATACTGACATCCGATCAACGCCGGCGATTCGACTCCATCCGGGACAGGAACTCCTGCATGATCAGCGTGTACAACTCGCCACCGAGAAAACGGTCTTCTACCCCGGCATCGATACTCGGGTTGTCGTTCACTTCAATGACCGCAACCCGGTTGCCCGACTGTTTGATATCAACCCCGTACAGCCCGTGACCAATCAGCCGGGTTGCGTTCAGAGCCGCCTGGATCACGTTTTTGGGCACCTCATAGGTAGGCATGGTTTCAAACCCACCGCTGTCCACCTCGGCACCGCCGTGCTGATAGATCTGCCAGTGCCCTTTTACCATGTAGTACTTACACGCGTAGATGGCTCTGCCGCCCAGAACGCCCACCCGCCAGTCGTAATCGGTGTACAGGTATTCCTGGGCCAGCACCAGCGCGGACTGTTTGAACAGGGCTTTCAGCCCTTCCTTCAATGATTTCTCATCTTCCGCTTTGGTCACGCCCCGGGAAAAGGCGCCGTCGGGAATCTTGATCACCGCCGGAAAACCCAGTTCCCGTATCACCTGCTCGGCGCTGTCTTTCTGGTCTTTCGACAGGATCAGCGTTTTCGGTGTCGGCACCTTGTTGTTTTTCAGAAGATCCGCAAGAAATACCTTGTTGGTGCAGCGCAGGATGGAAACAGGATCGTCAATCACCACCATGCCTTCGGCTTCAGCCTTACGGGCAAATTGGTAGGTGTGGTGGTCAATGGCGGTGGTTTCACGGATAAACAGGCCGTCGTATTCCGGCAGACGCATATAATCGCGGCGGCTGATCTGTTCCACATTGATGCCCAGCTTGCGCCCGGCTTTCTCGAATCGATCCAGGGCGACTTTATCGCTGGGTGGCATTTCCTCGTCCGGATTGACCAGCATGGCCAGGTCAAACCGGTAACGGCGACGGGCTCTGGGTTTGCGCCAGACCATACTGCTGAAGCGGTCGAACGCCGCTGCAAAATGATCCTGCTCTTCACCTTTCAGGTCGGCCGGGCAGCCAGGCTTCATCGACACAATCTGCCAGCTCTTACGACGCCGGAAGACCACCTCAAGAACCGGGCAGGGAAAACGATCGAACAGTGCCCGCGCGACCGGTTTAAGCTCCGGGTTTTCGGCCTGGCCAAAATAGGTCTTGATTCGGACTTCGTGGGTAGCCTGCCTGTCCTCCGGGTCCGGGCTGATCTCGGCGCCCGACGCTTCCAGCCACTGCAGGACGCTGTCGGCCAGCTCTTCAAGCTGAAGCGAGAACAGCCCCTTCCGGCTCAGATCGTTCAGAGTCATCACCGAGGGCACCACGTTGTGACCACGGGCTTCAGCCAGTAACGAACAGTAATAGCCCCGGCTCAGATAGCGCGCGCTCTGACACAGGTTAATCACCCGGGTACGGCTGTTGGGAGACACCGATAATTGCAGATACTGATCGAATGTCAGCACGTTCTCGCTCGGATAGTAAGGCGCCCAGTCTTTCTCGCGGTCAACAACAATCAGTATACGGGACATCGGTGGTATTTCTCCTTAATGATGGCCGCAACAATAGCCCGGAAACCAGTGGCCGACAATGTGTTACCGGTGCGTGTTTCTACGCATCGCAGCAGACCTTGCGCAATTACAGGATTACCCCATACTGGCCCGCTACCGCGCCCTCCGGCCGGCACTTAAAGAGTTTTTGGTGATGGATCAGGTTCAGTACCGTCAGGCAGGCATTGAGGATCTCGACGCCCTGCTTGCTCTGGAAAATCGTTGCTTTACCGAAGACCGGCTTTCCCGCCGGAGCTTCCGGCGTTTTCTGGACAGACCGCGGGACCGGTTGATCGTTGCCGAGTCAACCTCCGGCCTGGTCGGTTACTGTCTGGTACTGATGAGCGCCGCCACGCGCCTCGCCCGGATCTACTCCGTTGCAGTTCTACCCACCGAGCGCGGACGGGGCGTTGGCGAGCAGTTGATCCACAGCGCTGAAGAGGTCGCGGTAGACGCCGACCGAATCATCATGCGTCTGGAAGTTCGTGAAGATAACACCGCCGCAATCGCCCTGTATCGGCGTCTGGGCTATCGTCAGTTCGGCACCTACCGGGATTATTACGAAGACCACAGCAACGCGCTGCGATTTGAACGCCGCATCCTGTTCTATGAGCCCTCCCACAACTTTGCGGCAGTGCCCTACTATCCACAGACCACCGACTTTTCATGCGGGCCGGCGGCGCTGATCATGGCCATGGCAACTCTGGATGAACGGGCAGCAATGAACACCATCGAAGAGCTCAGGATCTGGCGTGAAGCCACCACCATTTTCATGCTGGCCGGTCACGGCGGCTGCGGCCCCCATGGCCTGGCACTCGCGGCCTGGCAACGGGGATTTCATGCCCGCGTCTATATCAGTAAAGAAGGCGCTCTGTTCAAGGATACGGTGCGCAGCGAAGACAAAAAACGCGTACTGGAACTGGTTCACGAGGGTTTTATCCACGACATCGCACAGACCGGCATTGAACTGCGACATGATCCCCTGTCGCTGGAAGGGATGAAATCCGCGCTGGAAGATGGCCGGGTACCGGTGATTCTGATCAGCACCTGGCAGCTAAACCGCAGCCGGGTGCCCCACTGGGTGACCGTTTGCGCCATTGACGACCAGTTTGTGTATCTGCACGATCCTGAAATCGATACCGACCTTGGCGAGACGGTGGCCGACAAACAGTATCTGCCGATTGATCGGCGGGTGTTTGATCGCATGTCCCGCTATGGGCGCAACCAGCCGCTTCAGGCGGCGGTGATCATCGGCCCTAAACGACCGGTCTAGCCGGTACGCATCGCCGCTTCCTTGAGCTCGGATATTTCGTCCCGCAGCCGGGCGGCTTTTTCGAAATCGAGATCCGACGCAGCCTTGTACATGTCATCCTCAAGCTTGCCAAGATCCTTGAGTATCTGCTCCGGTGACCGGTCGCCGGTTTTTGCACGGTAACGCTCTGCTTCTTCCGCCGCCTTTTCTCCCGGCCTTTCGGCTCTGCGACGTCCGCGGCCACCGCCGCCCGCGCCTTCCATGATATCGGCGATCTTCTTGTTCAGGCCCGTCGGCGTAATGCCGTGCGCTTCGTTGTGCTCGGCCTGCTTGGTACGCCGACGGTCGGTTTCATCAATGGCCCGGCGCATGGACCCGGTGATCGAATCGCCGTAAAGGATGGCCTTGCCGTTTATGTTCCGGGCCGCGCGACCCATGGTCTGGATCAGTGACCGGTCAGAGCGGAGGAAACCTTCCTTGTCGGCATCCAGAATCGCCACCAGAGACACTTCGGGCATATCCAGGCCTTCCCGCAACAGGTTGATGCCAACCAGAACATCGAATTCCCCACGGCGCAGGTCACGGATGATTTCAACCCGCTCCACCGTATCGATATCCGAGTGCAGATATCTCACCTTGATGTCGTGTTCCATCATAAAGTCGGTGAGATCTTCGGCCATGCGCTTGGTCAGGGTAGTGACCAGCACCCGCTCCTTGACGTCCGTGCGCAACTTTATTTCGGACATCAGATCGTCCACCTGGGTTGAAGCCGGGCGAACCTCAATGACCGGATCAAGCAGGCCGGTTGGCCGGACCACCTGCTCCACTACCTGTCCGGCGTATTCGGCTTCGTATTTGCCGGGCGTGGCGGATACAAACACCATCTGCGGGGCGATCCGCTCCCATTCGTCAAAGCGCATGGGGCGATTATCCAGCGCGGACGGCAGGCGGAACCCGTACTCCACCAGGGTTTCCTTACGGGACCGGTCGCCCTTGTACATGGCGCCGATCTGGGGGATGGTGGCGTGGGATTCATCCACGATCAGCAAGGCGTTGGGCGGCAGGTAATCGAACAGTGTCGGCGGCGCTTCCCCGGGCTGGCGACCGGACAGATAGCGCGAATAGTTTTCAATGCCGTTGCAGTAGCCCAGCTCCAGCATCATTTCAATATCGTAGCGGGTGCGCTCCTCCAGTCGCTGCGCCTCAACCAGGCGGTTATTGTCGCGCAGCTGGGTCAGGCGTTCCTCCAGCTCCACCTTGATATTCTCGATCGCATCCAGCACCTTCTGGCGCGGTGTGACGTAGTGGGACTTGGGATAGATGGTGACCCGGGGCACCCGGCGCAGAATTTCACCGGTCAGGGGGTCGAAATAGCTGAGGTTTTCCACTTCGTCATCGAACAACTCGATGCGAATCGCCTCTTTTTCCGATTCCGCCGGGAATACATCAATCACGTCGCCGCGAACCCGGTAGTTGGCCCGATGAAACTCGATATCATTACGGGTGTACTGCAACTCGGCCAGGCGCCGCAGAATGTCCCGCTGGTCGATCTGATCACCGCGGTCCAGGTGCAGCATCATCTTGAGATAGGACTGTGGATCGCCCAGACCGTAGATAGAAGACACGGTCGCCACGATAATGGCATCCGGACGTTCAAGCAGTGCTTTGGTCGCAGACAGGCGCATCTGCTCGATGTGCTCGTTAATGGAGGCGTCTTTCTCGATAAACGTGTCGGAAGACGGAACATAGGCCTCCGGCTGGTAGTAATCGTAATAGGAGACAAAATACTCGACGGCATTGTCCGGGAAAAACTCGCGGAATTCTCCGTACAGCTGCGCAGCCAGGGTTTTGTTGTGGGCCATGACGATGGTCGGCCGCTGAATCTGCTGAATGACATTAGCGATGGTGAAGGTTTTGCCCGAGCCGGTCACCCCCAGAAGCGTCTGGTGCGCCAGTCCCGAGTGGATACCGTCAACCAGTCCTTCGATCGCTTTCGGCTGGTCGCCGGCGGGCTCAAAAGGAGAAGCAACGGTGAACGAACCGTCTTTTTTATGCGCGCCTTTTTCTGAAGTCGCCATATTGTTACGGCATCCTCTGATCTGTCTGAATGGGGTCTGGCCGGGCAAAACCGCCGAGAAACTTATCGTCACAAGACCATCATGGTAACATCTGAGACATTCACCGATGCAGCTTTAAGGAGCGCAAGTTTGGACCTTCAACTTTCCAGTCGAGTACAGGCAATCAAGCCCTCTCCAACCCTGGCCGTTACCAACAAGGCGGCGGAACTGCGGGCCGCCGGCCAGGACATCATCGGCCTTGGCGCCGGTGAACCCGATTTTGATACGCCGGAACACATCAAACAGGCTGCCGTAGAAGCCATAAAGGCCGGCAAGACCAAATACACTGCCGTTGATGGTACGCCTGAGCTGAAGAAGGCGATCATTGCCAAGTACAAACGCGACAACGGCCTGGATTATCAAGCCAACCAGATCCTGGTCAGTAGTGGCGGCAAACAGAGCTTTTTCAATCTGGCTCTGGCCACTCTGAACAAAGGCGACGAAGCCATTATCCCGGCCCCCTATTGGGTGTCCTACCCGGACATGGTGCTGGTTGCTGAGGGCAAACCGGTCATCATCGAGACGGGTCCCGAGACCCGCTTCAAGATCACTCCGGATCAGTTGGAAAACGCGATCACCGAGCGCACCCGCCTGTTCGTGATCAACAGCCCGTCCAACCCCAGCGGAATGGCCTACACCCTGGAAGAACTGCAGGCGATTGGCGACGTGCTGAAAAAACATCCGCAGGTCATGATCGCGACCGACGACATGTATGAGCCCATACTCTGGACCGGTAACGATTTTTGCAACATCCTCAATGCAACACCGGAACTGTATGAACGGACCTTCGTTCTGAACGGCGTTTCCAAGGCCTACTCCATGACCGGCTGGCGCATCGGTTACGCGGCAGGCCCGGCCAAAATCATCGGCGCCATGAAGAAAATCCAGTCCCAGAGCACGTCCAACCCGTCTTCGATTTCCCAGGCCGCTGCTACGGCAGCCCTGGACGGCTCCCAGGATTGTGTTCAGGAGATGGTTACTGCGTTCAAGAAACGGCACGACTATCTGGTGAAGGCGCTTAACGAACTTCCCGGCGTTGAATGTCTTGAAGGCGACGGTACCTTTTATGTATTCCCGAGCTTTCAGGGCGCCATTGACGCAGATGACAGCGTCAGCAACGATGTGGAGTTCGCTGAAAAGCTGCTCACCGAAGCGGGCGTAGCGCTTGTTCCGGGCTCCGCTTTCGGCTCACCCGGCCATATGCGCCTGAGTTTCGCTACCAGCATGGACAATCTGGAGCAGGCGGTTAAACGCCTACATAAAGCGCTGAACTAAAAAGTCCGGCGAGGGGTTGACGAGGCCGTGGGGTAATCTTAATATACGCGCCTCGTCTGAAGACGACCTTCCCCGATAGCTCAGTTGGTAGAGCAACGGACTGTTAATCCGTTTGTCGCTGGTTCGAGCCCAGCTCGGGGAGCCACTATTCCGAAAAGCCGCTAATCCTCTGGATTGGCGGTTTTTTTTGTGGCCCGAATTCGTGTCGGCGCCTCCGTAGGTCGGATTATGCCGACAATATCACCCCAGCTTTCCGATTCGGTGCCATCGGCGGGGCAGGACTACCTTCCCAAAAAACGCTACAAGCCCATCCATGGGCGCTTGGGCTCCGCCATCCCTGGCTCCGCACATTTTTGGGAAGGTAGTCCTGCCCCGCCTGTTTGGACCTAGGAGTGATCGCAACGGAAGAATTGTCGGGCACTGGAATATGGGGCAGATTACTGTGTATTTCTTCCCGGGCGGTATCTCGGAGTCAATTGGCCTTGGTGGGCAGCTTCTCTCAAAAATTTGCGGAGCCAGGGATGGCGGAGGATAAGCGCCCCAGGGATGGGCCGAAGGAGCGCTTTTTGAGAGAAGCTGCCCACCAAGGCCTCCCCCGAAATCAGAAGGCTGGGGCCGAATCCAGATAAACCACCAGTATTAGAAGGAAGCCACCTCGGTGTGAATAGCCTCCAGTGCAGCCAGAGGATCCGCAGCCTGCGTAATCGGGCGGCCGATGACGAGATAGTCGGAACCGGCCTTGAGGGCATCGGAGGGAGTCATGATGCGTTGTTGGTCGCCTCTATCGGCGGACAGCGGTCGGATACCCGGCGTGACCAGTTTGAACCCGGCGCCCTGCTCTGTTTTTAAAGCCGGGGCCTCCTGTGCGGAACACACCACGCCGTCCAGACCGCAGTTGCGGGTAAGCGTTGCCAGGCGAGATACCTGTGCCCGGGGTGAATCAGCAATACCGATTGCCGCAAGATCGTCGACGGTCATGCTGGTGAGCACTGTTACTGCAATCAGTAAAGGCCGCTGCTGACCGAAACGTTCAAGACTTTCCCGGCAGGCGGCCATCATCTTCTCGCCCCCGGAGGCGTGCACGTTCACCATCCAAACCCCCAGATCTGCCGCCGCGGATACCGCCGCGGCCGTGGTGTTCGGAATGTCGTGGAATTTCAGGTCCAGAAAAACCTCAAAGCCCCGATTACCAAGCGTCCTGACCAGCTCCGGGCCTGAGCGTGTAAACAGCTCCTTGCCCACTTTCAGGCGGCATCTGGACGGATCGAGTTGGTCGACCAGCGCCAGCGCGGGTTTGTCAGAGGGGAAGTCGAGGGCGACAATAATGCGCGGATCATCTTTCTTTGACACAGAGTATCCTGTCATCGGTTGCTTGCTGATTATTCGGCTTCAACGCCCTGAATCGGGCGGACAGTTTCCCAGTGCTTGCAGCTTGGGCAAAGCCAGTGCAATTGCTGGCCCGAGAAGCCGCAGTTGACGCAGCGATAGACCGGTCGGTTCGACAGCATCATATTGCCGATCCGGCTGACCAGGCGCTCTTCGTCGGTTGTCATGCCTTTTTCATAGCCGGCCAGAGCGACCAGGCGTAACAGGCCGCGAACGCTCGGACGTAGCTCCAGCTCCCTGCGCAGCAGCTCTATCGCTGCCATTCGGCCGGAGCTGCGCTCCACCGCTTCCACCAGGGCCAGAAGCAGAGTGGTGCTGGGCCAGGTCTCATACAGTTTACCGAGCTTTTTCCCCAGCTTGCCGACGTCGCCATGTTCTCTTTCGAGCTTCAATAGCCGGTCAACCGCTTCCGGGCCAAAGTCCGGGTTCTGCTCAAACACTTTCAGGCTTTGGGAGGTGGCCTCTTTATAGCTTCCCTGACGAATAAGCAGACGCATCAGAAGAAAGGTTGCCCGAACGCAGGATTTGTCAAAATCCAGCGCTTCCCTGGCCAGTTTTTGCGACTGCCAGCGATCGTCCTGCTTGAGTGCCTCCTCGGATAACTCGCAGGTGATGTAGGCCAGCATCTTGAACATCACCGGGTCCTGGTCGCCTGTCGTCAGCGTTCTCGCGACCTGGGCCGCTTTGCCCCACTCCTTCTCCCGCTGAAAGAGCTCAATCAGCTGTATCGACGCTTTTCGGCCATACTCCCGGTCGCCCATCAGCTGATGCAATAACGCTTCGGCACGATCCAGAAGTCCGGCGTTCAGGTAATCCACAGCCAGCTCATAGGTAACCTGCTGTGAATAGCGCGGTGGCAGTTCAGGGCGGGCAAGTAGATTCTGATGAATGAGGATAGCGCGGTCGGTCTCACCTTTATGACGAAAGTGCGCGCCAATCGAAAGATGCAGACCCACCGTGTCCCGATTGACGGCAAGAGACTGAACAAAGTTCTCAACCGCCTGATCAGAGTAATTGGTGAAAAGGAATTGCAGTCGATCCTTGACTGACTCTTCGTCTGAAATGGGGACCTTTGAGCGATCTTTACTGCCACCCATACGGCCAGCAAACCAACCCGCTGCTACCGCTATGGTCAGCAGCAGCCACTGAAGCACGATATCCATTAGATCGTCCGGTCGTTCTGGGCTCTCGATTTCTCCAGCGCCTGCTCTGCAAGGGCAAGCCGTTTTTCAAGGTTACGGCGAGAAACGGATTTGCGTACCGTTGCCAGTATTGTAATCAACACCCCAACCAGCGTGCCAATCACGAACGCCATAATAATCCACACCGCTACGCCATGCGGTTGAGTTTCGAAAACAAGAAAGTTGAGGGACACCGCCATTTGGTTATTGAGGGAAAAAACAAGAGCGACCAGAACCAGAAAAAGCACCAGCAGAATAAGGAGAACCTTTTGTATTCCGGCCATAGTCATAAAACTCCAAGTGAACCCGAAGAATGTTCAGGTCCGGTGAAAACCAGTCCCTGACACATTCGCAGGTCAGTAGCCTTTTTTGAGGCTATCGTTAACCTGCTCCCGCAATTCTTTGCCAGGCTTGAAGTGCGGAACAAATTTCGCGGGAAGCTGCACCGCCTCACCGGTTTTGGGGTTACGCCCGGTACGCGCGGCGCGGTGATGCAATGAAAAACTGCCAAAGCCACGAATCTCAATTCGCTGGCCGTCCGCCAGAGACTGGGACATATGCTCAATGACGGTTTTTACAGCCAGCTCTACATCTTTCACTGAAAGCTGCGTCTGCTTCGACGCGATCAGCTCTACCAGTTCAGACTTTGTCATGGGCCATTCTCTCTTCACATTATTTTTGGACAGCCTATTTTCAGCGCCATGACCCTAGTTTAGCCAAACCCAAAAAAAACACAAAAAAAACGGGCTCTTAGAGCCCGTTTTTTTTCTACCAATGGGGAGTTTTATTCCTTATTGGCGTTTTTCTGCTGCATCTGTTCCTTGATCAGGTCACCGATCGTGGTGGCCCCTGAACCGGATTCTGCAGTCTTGGCGCGAACGCCTTCCAGCGCCTGCTTGTCGTCTTCAACGTCCTTGGACTTGACGGACAGGTTGATCACGCGGTTTTTGCGGTCAATGCTGATGATCTTCGCTTCTACTTCGTCGCCTTCGTTCAGGGCGTTGCGCGCGTCTTCAACGCGGTCACGGCTGATTTCAGACGCTTTCAGAACCGCTTCCACTTCATCATTCAGAGTAATGGTTGCAGCCTTGGCATCAATCGCAGAGACCGTACCCTTGACGATAGAGCCCTTGTCGTTCAACTGAACAAACTCGGCGAACGGATCGCTCTCGAGCTGCTTGATGCCCAGGGAAATGCGCTCTCGCTCCGGATCAACGGACAGAATGACGGTTTCGACGTCGTCGCCCTTCTTGTATTCACGGACGGCTTCTTCGCCGGTGTCGTTCCAGCTGATGTCTGACAAGTGAACCAGTCCATCAATGCCACCGTCCAGACCGATGAAGATACCGAAGTCAGTAATTGACTTGATCTTGCCGGAGATGCGGTCGCCCTTGTTAAAGCGGCTGGAGAAATCTTCCCAGGGGTTGTTGACGCACTGCTTTATACCCAGGGAGATACGACGACGCTCTTCGTCGATGTCCAGAATCATCACGCCCACTTCGTCGCCGACCTGGACAACTTTGGAGGGGTGGATGTTCTTGTTGGTCCAGTCCATTTCGGAAACGTGAACCAGGCCTTCAACACCCTCTTCCAGCTCGGCGAAGCAGCCGTAATCTGTCAGGTTGGTAACCCGTGCAGTAACCCTGGTGCCTTCCGGATAGCGACCCTTGATATCGACCCAGGGATCTTCACCCAGTTGCTTCAGACCCAGTGATACGCGGTTACGCTCTCGATCAAATTTCAGGACTTTGACGTTAATTTCATCGCCGACATTAACGATCTCGCTCGGATGCTTGATGCGCTTCCAGGCCATATCGGTAATGTGCAACAGGCCGTCAACACCACCCAGATCCACGAACGCGCCGTAGTCGGTCAGGTTCTTGACGATACCCTTGATCTCCATACCCTCGGTCAGGTTTTCCAGCAGAGCTTCGCGCTCGGCGCTGTTTTCAGCTTCCAGAACCGCGCGGCGGGAAACAACCACGTTGTTGCGCTTCTGGTCGAGCTTGATAACCTTAAATTCGAGTTCCTTGTTCTCCAGATGCGCTGTATCCCGCACCGGCCGAACATCTACCAGAGAGCCGGGGAGGAAGGCACGGATACCGGCCAGATCGACGGTGAAACCACCCTTGACCTTGCCATTGATAATCCCCTTGACCACTTCCTCTGCTTCGAAGGACTTCTCGAGTACCTTCCAGGCCTCGGCGCGCTTGGCTTTTTCGCGAGACAGACGGGTCTCACCAAAGCCATCTTCAACAGCGTCAAGGGCCACATCGACGGTGTCGCCGATTTTAACTTCCAACTCGCCTTTTTCATTGAGAAACTGGGAGGCGGGGATAACGCCTTCGGACTTCAGTCCGGCGTTAACGGTGACCCAGTCGTTATCGACATCTACAACGGTTCCCTGGACGATGGAACC
>Ga0307966_1001811_pt1 | contig 16600 bp, 11 predicted proteins | sample OrgLakmetagen646_FD_203141 | JGI IMG/M metagenome (GOLD analysis project Ga0307966, IMG submission 203141) | Saline water microbial communities from Organic Lake, Antarctica - #646 | ecosystem: Environmental > Aquatic > Non-marine Saline and Alkaline > Saline | place: Antarctica: Organic Lake... | reverse complement strand
GCATGAGATGTGGCGGTCGCTGGAAAGCACTTGAGGCCGCTGGCGGCATTCGCGCACGGAGATCATCCGCGCTTCGCCGGGTAAGTTGTAAAAGGGTCGTGCGTCGCTTCATTCTTGCTAGTCCACCGGCGGCACGCCTTCGTCGTAAACGTCGGTCGGGCGGGGTCCGCTGTTGTCGGGGAGGAAGACGGAGGCTTCGGTGCCTTCGTGGGTGCGCTTAAGGCGGATTTCCTGCGGCTCCCAGCCCCGAACGCGGGCGGTGACGACGATCTCGTCTAGCTCCCGCTCTTCATTCTTTTTGATCACATCCTCCCCGGTTGTAGCGGCGAGGATAACTCGGCCGAGGCCGTTAAAGGTCTTCACGGTGCGGGACTGGAAGGGGTGGTGGCTGAGCGGGTCGCCATTGTGCACCCCGAGGATGCGGGCCGGGCCCTGAATCTGGATCGAGACCCAGCGCTCGCCCTTGGGATGGAAATTGCCTGCGGCGTCTTCGACGCGCAGGGTAAGGTAAGCGAGATCACGCTTGCGCGGATCCAGCTCCGTCTGGTCGGTTTCCAGGGCAAATTTCACTGGCGTGCCCGCCGTGCGGATCGTGGTGTTGGCAATGACTTCGCCGTCTTTTCGTGCCACGGCTCTCAGCTCTCCCGGCGTGTAAGGCACCATCCATTCGAGGTGGTAGGGATTGGCTTCGCTGAAGCTTCGGACGCCGAGCGACTGGCCATTGAGGAAGAGTTCGGCCTCATCGCCAGTGGTGTAGGCGTGCACCGGAATGACAGTGCCTTCTTTGCCCGGCCAGTTCCAGTGCGGGAGAATATGGATCATGGGCTTATCCGTCCACTGACTTTGATAGAAGTAGTAGGTGTCCTTGGGGAAATTACAGAGGTCGATGATGCCGAAATTACCCAGCACGCGTGGCCAGCCGCCGGACTCGCCAATATAGTCAAAGCCGGTCCAGCGGAACTCGCCCAGAACGTAGGGCAGGGTCTTGGTCAGGTGCCAGGAGTCGCGTGCGTTGATGCGAACGGAAGCGTTGTCATAGGAGGATTCATACCAGGCGTCCGTTTCCGGGAAGACTTCTTCTTCGGTGAGATTGGGCGGCATGTGGGTCTTTTCCCGGTAGTTGGTGTGGGTGCGGTATTCGCCCCTCGTCTGTAGGGAGTGGGGCACCTCGGAGGCGTAGATGATGCGGTCGGGGAAGCGCTCGTGGTCCTCTTCGTAGAGAAAGCAGGAACCGCCGCCTCCGTTGTAGCCGACGATGTCGAGGTGTTGAAGGAAGCCGGTTTCGTTGGCCGTATGGATGTGGTTGATCCCGGCGGTGACTGGGCGGGTCGGTTCGAACTTGTGCACAATATCGACGAGGATCTGCACGGTTTCGAGCTCGCCGAATTTTTGAGCTTCCGGCACCTCGTTGGCGATACTCCACATAATGACGCTCGGGTGGTTGCGGTCGCGTTTTAGGTGGTCGATCAGATCGCGCTCATACCACTCAGTAAAATATTCATTGTAGCCGTAGCGGGCCTTGCCGCGGTCATTGGGGCTGGAGACGAGTTGGCCGTCGACGAAGTTCCAGCCGCGCCGCCACTCGTCGAAGGTCTCGTTGATGACAAGGAAGCCCATTTCATCCGCCATGCGCATAAACTCGGGCGAGTGCGGGTAGTGGGCGGTGCGCAGGGCGTTGACGCCGATGTCCTTCATCATCTTCAGGCGTCGCTCCAGGGCTTCATCCCAAAGGGCGGTGCCGAGTGGCCCGAGGTCCTGGTGATTACACATGCCGCGCATGATGATGGGCTCGCCATTAAGGAACATGCCTTCTTCGCGGTCGAAGCGAAGCGTGCGCACTCCGAGCGGACTCTCGTAAACATCGCGGACTTTTCTTCCGGTTCGCAGAGTGGTGCGGACGGTGTATAGATTGGGTGAGTCCGGCGACCAGAGTTTCGGGTTTGATAGTTGCAGGCTCTGTTTGGTAGTGTGTTCGCCTTCGCCCGGCACCGTGACCGTCTCCTTCGTCTCGGCCACGACCCGACCGTCGGCGGAGAGGATCTCCTGCTGGACGGTAATTTTCTGGTCGCGGGGCAAATCGTTCGTGATTGTGGTATCGATCGCGACGGTGGCAGCGCTTTCCGTGACTTCCGGGGTGCGGATGTAGGTGCCCCAGTGGTCCACGTGGACCGGGTCGGTATGCGTGAGCCAGACGTGACGATAAATCCCGGCACCGCCATACCAGCGTGCAGAGGGTTGCAGGGAATCATCGACGCGCACGGCGATGACATTGCGCCCGCCGAAGTTCAAATGGGGCGTGAGTTCATATTCGACGCCGATGTAGCCGTAGGGTCGCTTGCCCAGGCGCTGGCCGTTGACCCAGACTTCGCCATTCATGTAGATGCCGTCAAACTCGATAAAGACCCGCCGTCCCTCCAGATTTTCGGGCACTTGAAAGGCCTTTCGATACCAGCCGATACCTGCCGGAAGGTAGCCGCCGGGCGCACCTGCCGGGGCGTCGGGATCAAAAGGGCCCTCCACGCTCCAATCGTGGGGAAGGTCGAGCTTACGCCAACCGGAGGCGTCGAAGTTAATGGTCTCAGCTCCTTTGGGATCACCTTTAGTAAAGGACCAGCCCGGATCAAAGGACTCGCGGCTGCGCGGCGAGTCGGCAGCCAGCAGCGTGGACGCAGTTAGAAAAGAGATAAAGAAAGAGACAATACGTAGGATAGGCATGGCGGATTTGTTTTAAAAATGAAGGTTTTAAAAAAGACTAATTAATGTCAATCGATGTTCTGAGTTACTTCCTGATTATTCGGCACCCATTCGTGGGTGCCGAATAAAAAGTCCCGATTACCCGGCTATTACCCGGCTTCATGGTGGGGAAGTCGCCGCCGGGGTTGCCATCGGTATCCATCATGCATGACACCTGTTTAATGCTTAAAAGAGACGGAACCGTCCTTCAAGGAATAATAGGCACCGACAATCTTGATTTTGCCTTCATTTTCCAAACCGCGAAGCACTTCGCTGCGGGCTCGGATATCGGCGACCGTTCTTTCCACGTTATGGTGCACGACCGCATCGACAAATTCAGCGTTTTTCGAGCTTCGCGCGCCCTCAAAGCCTTCAACCGCGCGGACCGCTGGCGAGAGTTTTTCCAAGAGCATGGTTAAGTTGCCTAATTCAACGCCATCGCAGGCCCCTTTAATTGCGCCGCATGCTTCATGGCCCATCACGACGATGAGTTTCACACCTGCAACCGCAGCCGCAAACTCCATCGAGCCGAGTTGGTCTTCATTTTCCGCATTACCAGCGACACGGCCGACAAAGATGTCGCCTATCCCCTGATTGAAGACGAGCTCCACCGGAACACGTGAGTCCACGCAGGAGAGCACATATGCTTTCGGGAACTGGCCTGCCTGGGCGGCCTGGATACTTTCTGAGAGCTTAGGCGTGTGGTAGTTGCCGCTGACGTAAGCTTTATTGCCAGCTTTGAGGTCTTTCAGCACCTTCGCTGGGGTGAGTTTCGACTGCTCCTTGGACGTTGTCGGCAGTCCGGAAGCCTTGTGTTGATGCATGTCTGCAAGAGCGCTTGTTGCCAAGCAACTCGCGAGCAGGGCGGTGATCATTCCTTTGAGAATTTGATGTGTTTTCATGTGACTTGTTTTTGGTTGTTGTGGACGAGGAATGTTTTATGAGTGAAATATCAATCATGACAAACATTTCGTGTTTCTTTTTACGCCTTACATCTCGTTTTTCAACCATAAGAGGCATTTTTATCGAAGAAATTTCCTCTGTGTTGATATGGCTTCATCCACCCCACACAGAAACGCACGGCGCACGCAGCAGGAAATACAGTGATACACGCCTACCTGATCCACATCCTGTCCTATAAATTCTTTGTGGGTGGTCCTATAAATTCTTCTGTTGGAATATCCTCCGTGCGGTCGACTCCCCAGCGATAATGTATGCTGATGCCCATCGATGGTTAGTCTATTTCTGTTGTTCGCAGATCGGTCTCCATGCGGCGCCACGTCCGCGTGAGGTTCGTTTGACCGTCGTTATGGCCTTTTCTAGCACGACCTCTCGCAGTTTGAGCAAGCGTTCGATCTGCTTCGGAGTCGAAGCCTTGGTTTGCAGAATTTGCTTGAGACCGCTCCGTGCATAAGAATCGCCTCTGCGTGCGTCCACAATCGTGCTCGGCCATTCGAGGCAGCCTTCGTCGTTTTGTAGATGCGCTTGCGCAAAAATAAAGGCAGCTACTTCGGAGAGCGAGAGTGCGTCGTCGGGTAGATGAAAGGCCTTAGCGCGATCTCTCCAAATACAGCCGACGAAGTTCTTTTGATTATTATAGGCAGCCGAAATTCGTTGTTTGAAGGTCTTGGTTAAAGTGCCCAAATCTTGGCTGAGCGCTTCAAAATACTGGCGTTTTCCATTATGAACGTGGCTCAAAGGCTTCGCGCCTTCGTCTGTTTGTTGCATCCAGCGTTGGGCAAACTTCGTTTCGCCGATACGCTCCAGCGCTTCATATTTGGCTTCCTGTGAATAGACGACTTTGGGCGTTTTCTTGAGGATGAGGCCAAAGCCACGCGGATGAATCATCCAAAAGACAAGTTCCACATCGGCCAAGACGACGAGTCCCTTCAGTAATTCAGCGTGTGCTTCGGCTTGGTCTAGAGTCCAAGGTGCCAAGCCCGGATTAAGGAAACTCTCGATATGAAAGTAACCGTTCTGATTGTAAACATCGCCCACCGCTTTTCGCATGATCAAGGAAGTAGAGTCAGGCGGTGTCTTTGGCAAGTGCTCTTTGCTTACACTCTTTGATATTTCTTAAAGTTCTCCGCTTGCTCGAAGATCTCTTTATAGACTTCGTCGCGGTCGATGGGGGGGTAGTCGTTTTCGGCTAGGAGGATGATGAGTTCTACTTTGAGTTCGGCTTTGATGTCGTTCCTTTGACTCCAGTCGGTGTATTTGGCTTTGTCGTCGACGACCTTTTTTACCTCTTTCGCTAGGTGGAGTAGCTTGTCTTCGGGGTAGTCGAAGTCGTATTTGTGGGCCAGCTCTTTGAGGATGTCGTAGAAGGACTTTTCTTCCAGGTCGATGCCGAGGTCCGTAAAGGATGTCATCTCGGTTTTTAGGGCTCCAATCAGGTCTAGGATCTCTTCTGAGAATCCATCGAGCACCTCACTGCGCAACACATCGGCTTCGTCGCGTTCGTTGTATTTGCTGACGATGGCTTGGAACTGTTTGCTGAAGTCGACGCCTTTGATCCGGTTGATCTTCTTGAAGTCATCGATGGCTTTCTTGAGTAGCTTTTGCAGGAGCTTGATCTTGGTATTCGGCAGCTTGATCTTTTCGATCTTGGCCAGGTAGTCGTCCTCAAAGATGTCGATCTCGGTGGCGCCGTCTTCGCCGAGCTTGAAGATCTCTTCCACGCCGTCGGCTTGCAGGGCGGCGGCGATCATATCGCGCACCTTGGCATTCATCTGCGCGGTGTCGGGTGCTGCGCCCTTGGTGAGCTTGTGGACGATCGAGCGCACCGCTAGGTAGAAGTGGATGGTGTCGCGCTCTAGCTGGGTGAAGGCGTCACTGCCGCTACAAATGTCGTAGGCGGCCTTCAGGCGTTTCACTAGGCCCATGAAGCGCTTCTCTATCTTCTCCGTCAGCTGAGCGAACTCTGAGGCTTTATTCAGGCAGTGTAGTTGTTCGACGGGTGATCCGTTAAAGTAGAGCGCGCTGTCGAACTGGTGAAACATACGAGCGAGTAGATCGAGGTGATCTTTGACCACGATGATGGACTGCTCCACTTCTTCGATATTGGCGGTATCGGCTTTCGAGTATTGGGCCATCGCTAGATTCATCTGCTTCTTGATGCCGATGTAGTCGACTACGAGGCCCTTTTCCTTGTCGCCATACTTCCGGTTCACCCGGGAGATGGTCTGGATCAGGTTGTGCCGCTGGATCGGTTTATCGATGTAGATGGTATCGAGGAATGGCACGTCAAAGCCGGTCAGCCACATGTCCACCACGATCGCGATTTTGAAGTTGGACTTTGCCGTTTTGAATTGGCGGTCCAGCTCCTTGCGGTCGTCCTTGCTACCGACCAGATCGTAAAGCGCCTTCGGGTCGTCCTTGCCGCGTGTCATCACCATCTTGATCTGCGCTTCGGGCTTGATCTCCTTCCTATCCTTCTCGCTCATCTCTACGCCATCGGCGCAGACTTTGACCACGGCCCATTCGGGGCGCAGTGCGATCACTGCCTTGTAAAAGTCGTAGGCGATCTCTCGCTTGCTGCTCACAAACATCGCCTTGCCGCAAACAGTCGAAGCTTCGCCGACGCGCTTCTCGTAGTGCCCCACGAAATCGGCCGCTAGGGCTTCAATGCGCTGCGGATCGCCGAGGATGTGGCCCATCTTGGCATTGGCCTTCTTGCTCTCCTCGATCGCGTAGTCGCTGGCACCCGATTCGGCGCACTTGGCGTAATACTTTTCGATCTCCTCCAGCTTGCTGTTGTTGAGCAAAACCTTGGCGGCGCGACCTTCGTAAACGATGCGCACGGTGATCTCGTCGGCCACCGACTCCGTCATGGTGTAGCTGTCCACCACCTCACCGAACACATCCAGCGTCGCGTCAATCGGCGTGCCGGTAAAGCCGACATAGGTTGCCTGGGGCAGGGAGTCGTGCAGATACTTGGCAAATCCGTAGGTGCGCTTCACGCCCTCGTCGGTCACGCGCAGCTTTTGATCCAGGTTCACCTGCGAGCGGTGCGCCTCATCCGAAATACAGATCACATTGCTGCGCTCAGTGAGTAGCTGCGCCTGCCTGTGCGTGCCCGCACGCAGACAGGTGTCTTCGGTAAACTTATGAATCGTGGTGAGCAACACGCCGCCGCTCTTGCGCCCTTGCAACAGCTCGCGCAGATGATCGCGGCTCGTCACACTGACCACGCTCTGGTCGCCGATGTAGGCCTTGCCCTTGGTGAACAGCCCCGAGAGTTGATCATCCAGATCCGTGCGGTCGGTGATCAGCACAATCGTCGGGCTCTTCAACGCCACACTCTTCATCAACAAGCGCGAGAGGAAGAGCATGGTATAACTCTTACCGCAGCCCGTTGCGCCAAAGTAGGTGCCACCCTTACCATCGCCCTCGGGCCGCATGTGCAGCAGGATGTTTTGGTAAAGCTTCTTGGCCGCGTAGTATTGCGGGTAGCGGCAAAGGATCTTTGTCTCAGACCGGGAGACATCGGGAAAATATATAAAGTTCCTAATGACGTCTGTCAGTGTTGTCGGATTAAACAGGCCGGCTATCATCGTATAGAGCGATGCGATCCCGTCGGCTTCTTTTTGGGAACTACCCTCATCCCCAGCCCTTCTCCCAGGGGGAGAAGGGAGTCGGCTAGTGATTTCTTTGAGTGCTGATTCTGGATTATCGAGAAAATGTTTATTATCGAAGCGTAGAACTTCGATACCTTGAGAGCGGAGATAGGCTTCACGCTTCTTGTCCTTCTTCGCTTGAGTGGCTTCGGAGTGAACTTCTCCATCGAGTTCCACAACGAGGCTCAGGTCATTGCAGAAGAAATCAACGATGTAGGGACCAATTTGATGCTGTCGTCTGAACTTCAAGTCTGCTACCTGACGATTGCGCAGTAACTCCCACATTACCTCCTCAGCTGGTGTTTGCGTCTTTCTCAGTTCACTTGCCCGCTTCTTGAGTCCTGCATAATTGAAACCACCACGATAATTGACTCCCTTCTCCCTTTGGGAGAGGGGCTGAGGGTGTCTAATGCTTTCTGCCTTCCTCCAAGCGTAATAAAATTCGTATGATGCAAAAAACGACCCACACTTTGAATTAACACCATCGGAAATCACACAAAAGGCATTATATTTAAATAATTCAGGTATGTCGCGCTGGTAGCGCACGGTCAGCTGCGTGTAGGCGTCGTGAATCGTGGCCTCTTCGCGGATCGCGCTCTTAAACTCGAACACCACCAAGGGCAGGCCGTTGATGTAGAGGATGCCGTCGGGGATGCGCTTCTCGCTGCCGACGATCATAAGCTGTGTGACAATTTTGAAGATGTTCTTACCTGCATTGTAGGGCGCTTGCTCGTCTTCGCCGATCCGATCCACTTCGCCTGGCTCCGGGGTGCGGTAGGTGGGGAGGGCAGAGTAGTCGATGAGCTGGACAAAGAGGTCGCGCTTCGACCTCTCCATCCAGCCCTCATCCCCGCTTCTCCCAAAGGGAGAAGAGCCATCCTCTGATTCCCCTCTACCTTTGGGAGAGGGGCTAGGGGTGAGGGTGCGCTCTCGTTTCAAGATGAATCCATCTGAAACGAGGCGCATGATCGCCTTATTACTCTCGTAGAGATCGCCTGCCGGATACGCTTCGAGCTGGCGAATGATGTTTTCTATTTCGCCGCTGGTAATTCCGTCGTTGGCATATTGCTTGTTCAGGAAGTTCCGCAGATCCTCTTTAATGAGAACATCGTGCGGCGAACGCCCTGCCTGTGCGTCGCACGCAGACAGGTCAATCGCTTCACCGAGCACATGCGGGTAGCCTTGTTCGCCCAGAAGCTCGATAATGGCGGTCTCTAATTTTTGTTCGGTGAATTTCATTTAGGAGAATGGGCTTGGTTTTAACGAAGATGCACAAGCCCTTCGATTCGTGTAAACTCGCTTAACTGCTTTATTTACAATCGATTTCATTGATTGAGGCTGGTTAATTTTGTCACAAGTTGACGGGGTATTCTGTGACAAAATAAAGTGCAAAAATACCCTGGGTCGCTGTCTCTTTCTTATCTGAATTTCCGGTGTCATGGTTCAATTTATACTTCATCATTTGAACCTTCAGGTTCGATCACTTCGCGGTCAAAGTCAGAGCGGTATTCAAGGTCTTGCTTGGGACGGAAGTTCTCGAATTCGCTCTCGGCATGATCTTTGGCTAATTTGGCCGTGACTTTTCCCGCATCTTTCAAGACTTCACGATCATCGAATTCAAGGAAAGCGTCGAGGCGCTTGGCCCAATCTTCCATTGTCATGGGGATCTGGCGCTTTGCTCGATTCTCGGCGAGTTCGAGGTAGGCATTCACAATACGGCCCAGTGCATCCAACTCGTCTTGTTTGAGGTAGTTCTTAGCAATGGAAACGTCCGACTTAAGGATTTTGCCAGCTGGCGCATTTTCCCACGTGGTTAGCCCCATGTGCGATTTTTCGGCGTCGGCGCGTTCTTGGATGAGTTCTGCTGCCGTCTGCTCGTGAATTGCATAGTGCAGCTTATTCTGCACCTTTGCGAAAAACTCACGAGTCGTCGGGGCCTCGTTGTTGTAGTCCAGCGCAGTCGCGTAGATGTCGGTGATCTTTTGATAGAAACGGCGCTCGCTCAGGCGGATTTCACGGATCTCTTCCAGCAAGCGCTCAAAGTAGTCCTCGTCGAGGAAAGCGCCGTTTTCCATACGTTTACGATCGAGGACATACCCCTTGATTGCGAAGTCGCGCAGGATTGCAGTGGCCCACTGGCGGAACTGAGTGGCGCGGACAGAGTTCACTCGGTAGCCGACCGAGATGATGGCATCTAGATTGTAGTGTTTGGTATCGTAGTTTTTGCCGTCTGCGGCAGTTATTCGGAATTTCCTAATAGCTGAATCGAAGTCGACTTCGCCCTGTGAGAAAATATTCTTAAGGTGTTCGTTGATCGTGGGCACTGAGACATCAAACAGCTGTGCCATCAGCCTTTGTGTCAGCCAGATCGTTGCATCCTCATAGCGCACTTCAAGGCCATCCCCGCCAGACTGGGCGGAGAAAATAAGAAACTCAGCGGTTGAGTTACGGATCTGTTTTTTCTCAGGTGTGGAATCGTCGCTCATGTGGAATTTTGAGTTCGTGTGGAAGGTGAGTGCGCGTGGTTTAAGGTTGAATGAATAATGGTAGTTCTAATCTTCTGCAGTCGGTGGCTTTTTACTAAAGTCTTCGAGTTGTTGGATATGATCGTTCGCTCCGTCTCTTTGCGGCTCAACTCGTAATCGGCGGCCAATGTGAAGAGTTCTCTCACGCGCAAATACATGCGGCGCTCGCTGGAGCGGATGTCGCGGATACGAGCCAACATCTCATCGAAATAATCAGGAAGCTCGCTGCTCTCTGATACAGGCGGATTTTTGAGCCGCTCGTCATCCATCGTGAACCCTTTGACCAGATACTCCTGCAATCGGGTATTTGCCCATTTGCGAAATTGAGTGCCACGTGGGGATTTGACTCTAAAACCTACGGCTAAGATTGCTTCAAGATTGTAGTATTGGACGTCGTAGGATTTTCCGTCCGAGGCAGTTGTCCGGAAATTCCGGACAACTGAATTCGGCTCTAATTCCTCTTCATCAAAGAGATTCTTCAGGTGCTCACTGATCGTCTTTTTAGAACGTCCAAACAACTCTCCCATCAAGGCCTGCGAGAGCCAAAGGGTCTCGTTCTCAAAACGGCATTCGACCTTCGAATTGCCATCATCTGTGGTGTAGAGGATGAACTCCCCGCCAGGGATTGTGTTCTCATTTTCAGTCATGATTTATTCCTGTTGCGCAAATATTTATATTTTGCGTTTGACCCCTTCTGGGCTCTCCGACCCCTTCTGAGTTTTCAGGAAGTTTCGCAGGTCGTCTTTGATCAACACCTCGCTGGGCGAACGCTCAATCGCTTCACCGAGCACATGCGGGTAGCCTTCGGCTCCGAGGAGTTCGATGATTGCAGCTTCGAGTTGGGCTTCGGTGAATTTCATACAGTATAAATGTCCGGATTGTCGCGATTTTCACCTTTGGGGGTCAGTTAACTCTGAATCGCGCCAAGTTGTCGTGATCTTTGTCGTGATTCGTGACTTCTCGTGTTCTTGAGGCAGGTATCGCGCCATTTGGCATGTTTTTTGGCGCGATGGCCCTTTATTTGATAGGGCATTGCGGGGATCGCGCCACTTGGCGTGATTAATGGCGCGATTAAAAACGAAGCAATTCATAGCGTGTAGCGGGTCCTGCTCCTTTGCGTTGTAGTGCTCCTGTATCCAGAAAGCGTTTTAAATGTCGCACTGCTGTGCGGTCTGGAAGGTTTATTGCTGTGGCATATTCAGCTTTGGAGAACCCGTCTTGTTTTTGTATCCAGATCCAGCCGCGTCGTTCGTCATCGCTGAACCCTTTTAATAGCTCGGGACCAATATCAGATATCGCGGCCTCAGAAGTCCTAAAGATCGTAAGATTAAGATACGGCTCCTCGTAAGTATAGCGTGGCAGCGGCAGTCCGAGTTCCTGAGAACGTCGTTTTAGACTTCGTAAACCATGGCCTTTTTCTTCAGCCAAATCCATTTGTGAAAATACATAATGCAGCAGTGGATTTCGACTCAGCATCGGAGCATTAAACGCTTGGATCTGTTTCAAGGTGATGGGTGAAATTGGTTCGCCGGGGCTTTTGATGACGATTTGATCCTCGTCTATCTCCAGTTGGCATTTTGCGCCTTTGATACTGTAGTCTCTGTGGATAAGTGCATTGACGACTGCCTCTCGAATTAACTCCATTGGCACATCGGGAGTATCGTGGCGCTCCATGCGGTTTCGATCTGAGGTGAGCGCCAGAACTTTCTCCAACCATTCTTCTAATTGGCTTGGTATGAGAACCATCGCCTGATCGAAGTTCTTATTCTCCTCCTTGCCGTTCGGATAACGAACTTTAGCTAGGAGCCCTGCTTGATGGAAGGTGTTGCGAGGTTGCTTGCCGAAGAGGAGCATTCCAAATCCAGAGGGTTTTGCCTTCTGGTCGTCATCCTCGGTATAAATACCGACTTGGAGGAAATGACTGGCGTCGTCCTGAATTTTGTGACCTGAGCTTGCCTCAACTTTGTCGCGATATTTTGCAGTCGCTTTGTAGTCAAAGTCACCTGTGCCCGTGTGCTCTCTCGGATACTCTAAGTCGGATAGTGTGATCGGTTGTTCTCTAACTTCCTCTGCGCGTGCAATGGCACCAGCGATGAAATCCTTGTTCGCTTCACGAATCTCTTCCTGAAGTTTGCGGGGGAACATTTCGACTTCGATGCCGTGCTCTTCGAGGAATTCGATGCCCTTTCGAGCAACCTTTGGGTCGTCATCTTCGATGCCGACGTAGACCTTCGAAATACGTGCGTTTACGATTCGCTCGGCACAACTCAGCTTTGGGTGATGGCGTGCACCCGGTGCGCAGGGTTCGAGGGTTGCAAAGAGTATGCCGCCGTCGAGCTTCTCACTCCGGTTCTTACGCTCGATCAGTGTGAACTCTGCATGGTCACCGTAGCGAAGCTCTCCTCGGTGTGCCGTATCAACGGAGCCGTTCTGTTTGAGTAGAACCGCGCCAACCTTGGGGCTCACCTTGTCATCCTTACGAGGCTCGTCGATTGATTGCTTCATCACCTTTACGGCGAGAGCCATCAGTTCTTCAGGAGAGTTTTTCTTCTTAACGCTCATAGTTGTATTACTTTATGAAACTAGGAAACAAAGAGGGCAAGTCGCTAAGCGGCGTGGGCGAACGCTCAATCGCTTCACCGAGCACATGCGGGGTGCCTTCGGCTCCGAGGAGTTCGATGATCGCAGCTTTTAGTTGGGCTTCGGTGAATTTCATATCAGCATAACTAAATTCCTGCCAGTTCAGCTTCTTGAGGCGGATTACCGACCTGAGCCTCATCGGCTTCTTCCTTGATCCCCATCATCATTTTGTAATGTCCATGGTGCTGAGTGTTTATAAATATTTTTTTGAATACCTCTCCGTATTTTTCCTTCAGATCGTCGTGGGATTGAATGAACAAATCGTCAGGTATTGTATGTGATCCGTCGTTAATCCAGCACACCATTGAACGACAAATTTCCTGCTCTTCGTGGGAGTCCTTGAAGCTATTGATTAGTTCATCATAGTGATACCCGCCTAGGATCTTGAAGTAGTTCTCAATAATCCTCCGCATTGTATTCTGAATCGTGACACTATCGTTGTGATCGTGATTTTTCAGCTCTCGCCAAAGCAACTGGTAGGAGTTATGAATGGGATTCTCCCTTAGGTAGGGTTGGACTTTACTGATTTTGTTCTTCTTCCGGAGAATCCAGAAGTGCGTGTCGTTATTCAGCTCTGCTTTGCCGCTAATGTAGGAAACCTCTTTGTGAAAATAGACGTTATGGGTGAGCAGGATCACCTGCCTTATTACACCCTGGTCATTTTTGACGGCACTCATAATTTCCTTAATGAGAGTGCTAACGACGAACAGCACGTTGCTATCTAAGCTCGAAATAGGATCGTCGATCACAAGCACTCTTTCATCCGAAACGGAGTCTTCGGTCAGTCCGCCTTTAGCTCTTTGTAGGAAGTAGAGGAATGTGATAAATGTGATTTCTCCTTCGCTAAGGGTTGATTCTGCAACCGAGCCGTCTTCGCGTTGAATTTTGTATTGATTCGTGTCCTCAGCGGACGGGACGATCTCGAAATTTAGAAATCCGTATGACTTCAGCGTCCTATTGATTTCATCAACGGAAGGCTGAACGCTAGTAACGTTCTTGTTTGCCTCTTTGATTTTTGTATTGAGTTCAGTATATGACTTGAGCAGCTCAGCTCTTTTTTCACCGCCTTAATCCCATTCAGCCTTCCCGCTATATTGCTGGTGTGCTGCGTGATCGAGACGCGAGATTCTTCGACGAGGAATCGCCAAATCGATGCAATGAGGTCAGATTTCTCGGTTGCGTAATTGTCCACGATCTTATTGTGCGCCTTGAGCTTGGTATTAGCCTCTTCGATTAGCTTTGATAGCCCGCTGAGCTGCTCTGTGAGGCTGGTTAAGGTGAAACTCCGGCTCGGCTCTTTACTCTTGTTTTCGACAAGTTGCTCGTTCGCGCGCAACTGGGCTGTGATCGTCTTTATTTGCGCGCCCAATAGATCGAGATCTATTTTCGAATCAGGGTTCTCCTTTTCCTTGGACTTTATCGCGTCAAGTAAGTTTACCAGCGTCTGGGAGCTGAGCGTGTATTCAGAAAAGAGCTCCTTAACGAGTTGAGTGTCTTCCTCGAACGCCTTGTCAAAGTATGAATTCAGTTGGTTTCGGAAGTTCTCAGTAATAGTCTCTTCCTGGCAGAATGGGCAGACGTCGTTATCTTGGAGATATCCTCGTCCTTCGTTAACCCAGTCGTTGATGCTGAGGTGCTGAATAAGCTTGGCGATTTCTATATCGGATTTCCCGATGATCTTCTTGGCCCAAATGTCATCGATTTCGATCTCAAGTAGGCGTGCATACTCGATCTCTTTGATCAAAGGGAGCTCAACAGGGGCCTTTCCGAAAATTGTGGCTGCCTTGGTCTTCAGTTCCTCGAAATTCTTAAGATCTAGGGTGTTCGCGCCGGCTTCATTGACTAACTTATCCTTAAAGGACTCTTTTTTCATTACCCGGACAAAGGCATCTTTGAAAACGGTCTCGTATTTTTTATAAACTCCAACCCAAGCGACCTCTCGAAAATCGTCTTCCGCTTGTTGCTTCTCCGCATTGAGCTTCTCAAGGGTGTCTTTCTTTTGGATACCCTCAGCCTTAATCTCCTTGAGCTGTGTGACCATCAGCTCAATGGCTTCCTTTTCCTCTTTTGTCGCCTCACCCAATGTGAATACTCCATCGATTTTTCCTTTACCGAAGTTGCGCTCTCTGAAGTCCTTATTGTAGACCAGAGTTTCCAACTGAATGCCAGCCCGCCAAGCAACTGAGCACTTCGAGAATTCAGGAAGAGCTTCCTCATTCAGCAGTTTCGTGATCGTGGTTTTTCCGGTGCCGTTTGCACCGTAAATAAAGTTTGTCTTCTTTAGGTCGCCTATCCGGACGCCCGTGTCGTCGTAGGTTGCTACGTCCGCTATTGTTATAGATTCAATCATGCTAATGCTTCCTCGGTGAGTTGTTCAGCGTCAGAAATACGCAGCTCGCCGGAGATGAGTTTGGGGAGCAGGGTGTCGCGGAGTTTGGTGAGAGTTTCCAACTGTTGGCTATGGCTAGCAATGGAATTAAACCACTCAGCCGTGGTCTGGGAGAAAAGGCTCAAGGGCTCCGCGTCAGGGTTCAGTATAGGCATCGCCTTGATTATCTTAGAATTTACCGCAGTGGCGATCGATGATGTGCTTCCTAAGCTGCTGTAGTCGAAGCAGGATAAATAACAGTATATATAATCAGGAGTTAATCCCTCTTTGGAGTTTATGAAATGTGCGATGGCCTCATTGGTGGCCATCGGGTTTTGCGTAATCGCAACTCTTCCTAGCGTAAGTTTGAAACTTAATATGACTGTGTGCTTCGGAGTCACTTTTATGTTGAAGGTTTCTATAGCTTCCTTGGTCAAGTATTCGCTGGTGTCATTTATGAACACTCCACAATTCCCCATGTTTCTGATGGATGCCCAAGGCACTGTGTTTTCAGGTGAATCCGAAAACCATTTAGATTCTTTCCTTGGAGGCGTTTTACCTATGGAAATTGTCGCAATATCATCTGCTCTATCATAGTTCCAGCCCTCGGGGATCCAGCCAAGCTCTTCGGTTTTTTGAAAGGCTGAGGGGAAGGGTTGTGCTGCGGCTTCATTGGCGGTGCCGTTGGCGATGGCTTGGCGGCGGATTTCGGCGCGGGCGAGTAGTTCTTCCGGAATACCATTAAAGATGGTATCCTGATTCGCTCCCTCATCTCCGCTTCTCCCGGAGGGAGAAGAACCAGCCAAATCCCTCTCCCCCTGGGAGAGGTTAGGTGAGGGATGTTTTGCGAGATTCTTCCGCAAAACATTATCTAGGACGGGATCAAAATCAACAAACCAGCTTTTGAAGAGGGCCTGCGCCATCGCTTCCAGCGTGGCATTCATCTTCCGGTTCAAATCGATCTTGTCATCCAAGGAACCCAACATGTGCGCGATCGCTTTTTGCTCGGGGAGGGGTGGGAATGGAACCTTAAACTTTGGAATGTCTGCGCATTTGAGACTGTCGAAGATGGCACCCGGATTCAGGTATTTACTTACTTCTGCCCACCACTGATGGCTTCTCACTACCCATCTAAGATACGGAGGGAAAACCCGTTCGCCTGAAGCCCTCAAAATCACAAGGTTCTGACCAAGTGCAAATCCGGTTCGACTTGAGACGTGAGCGCTTTCACCAGGGTTGCACCGGCGAGAAAGGATCACATCATTGGTCTGAGGTTTTGCCTTTTTAGTCCATGTGACTAAATCGCTTTGTGAGATCAGGCGCGGGGCGGCATCAAAGTCGATGTTTCCTGCCTTCATCTGCGGGATTCCAATATATGGAAATCCAGTCTCCTGTGCTTTTGGAGTTTTATGGTCGCAATCGATGAGCTGCACCTCGGCCTCTTTGAGCGAGCAGGTTGGCCATTCACTTCCCATAACCCAAGCCCTCCAAGTTGACGCCTGAGGCCTGCCTGTGCGTTGCACGCAGACAGGCGAATTCTGAATGATGAGTGCTGAGTGCTGACGGAGGTCTGCCGGAGATGGCGAAGCAATGATTTTGATCGGCGTAGATGCTGCGTTTTAAGCCCCTCGAATTCGACGGGATTGAAATTTGTCCAACCCCGTGTAATTGGATGGGGTTTGGGGGGCAAATAAAGCTGCCTTTCATGGTGTAGC
>Ga0307966_1001809_pt1 | contig 16619 bp, 13 predicted proteins | sample OrgLakmetagen646_FD_203141 | JGI IMG/M metagenome (GOLD analysis project Ga0307966, IMG submission 203141) | Saline water microbial communities from Organic Lake, Antarctica - #646 | ecosystem: Environmental > Aquatic > Non-marine Saline and Alkaline > Saline | place: Antarctica: Organic Lake... | reverse complement strand
TAATGCAGGTAATATAGAAAACAAAGGAATAGAATTATCATTATTTGGATCACCTATTCGGAACCCAAATTTTTCTTGGAATGTAATTGTCAATTTTTCCAGAAACAGGAATAAGGTACTTTCCCTATACGAAAATAGCACCAATCTTCAGCTAGCTTCTTTCCAAGGTGGAGTAAGTTTAAATGCTTCTGTGGGTAGACCTTATGGAGAGTTGCAAGGTGGCGATTACGAGTACTTAAATGGGGAAAGAGTTGTAAAAGAAAATGGCCTATGGCAGAGATCTTCAACCACTTCCAATGTTATCGGTAATATTAATCCAGATTGGATTGGTGGAGTGAGTAATACTCTGCGATATAAAGATCTTTCTTTAAGCTTCCTTGTGGATGTTCGTAAAGGTGGTGATCTGTTTTCATTAGATATGTATTATGGAAGTGCAGCAGGACTTTATCCACGTACGGCTGGTTTGAACGAATTAGGAAATCCTGTTCGGGATGCCGTTGAAGATGGGGGAGGAGTTATTTTGCCAGGAGTAACAACAGATGGAAGTCCTAACGACAAAAGAGTAACTATAACATCTAATAACAGTTTTTATGAACCACAGTCAGAATTTGTTTATGATGCCAGTTACGTGAAATTAAGGGAGTTATCTTTATCTTATTCTGTACCAGAAAAATGGACTTCCAAGTATTTTAAGGATATTGATTTATCTATTATTGGAAGGAACCTTTGGATCATCCATAAAAATGTTCCTTATGCTGATCCTGAAGAAAATCTTTCTTCTGGTAATATTCAAGGATATCAAAGTGGTTCTTATCCTACAACCAGAACAATCGGTCTTAATGTTAATTTGAAAATATAATTATAGGATTATGAAAAATATATATATATTAATTATTCCGTTTATCTTATTATTCTCCTCTTGTACTAAGGATATTACAGATTTTAACGAAGAAACAAAAAGAGCAGCAGTAATTCCCCCAGGCCCTTTACTTACAAATGCAGTTAAAAATCTATCTGATGGTTTAGCCACTGCCAGTATAAATGTTAATATTTTTAGACATTTTGTGAAGCACTGGGGGCAGGCGGTTATCCAACAGGAAACTCAGTACGATTATATTACCAGAGCTGTCAATGAAAATTGGTGGAGCATTATGTACAAGGATGTTTTAAACGATCTAAAGGAATCTGCAAGAATAATCAACGAAGATGAATCACTTAGCCCAGGACAAAAAGCTAATCAACTCGCAATGGTAGATATCATGCAAGTTTACACCTATGATATTTTGATTAAGACTTTTGGGGACATTCCTTATACAGAAGCTCTTGATAATAATAATTTGTTTCCGGTATATGATGACGCTCAAACTGTTTATAATGATTTGCTTCGAAGGTTAGATGAAGATATTGCAAATTTGAACACTTCTGCATCCGGCTTTTCAGCATCTGAGGATATTATTTATCAAGGAAATGTTTCCAACTGGATGGCTTTTGCAAATTCTTTAAAATTAAGAATGGCGATGACTTTAGCGGATGTTGACAGTGGAACCGCCAAAACAGCTTTTGAAGAAGCAAATGCGAACGCTATTAATTCAAAAGATCAAAACGGTTTTATTGAATATTACGATTCACCGCCAAACAACAATCCATTATATGATCAATTGGTATTAGCAGGAAGAACAGATTTCATCGCTTCAAAAGATCTTTTGGATAAGCTTGTAGAATTGGATGATCCCCGTTTACCAGGGTATTTCGGATTAAATGATAATGGTGAGTATTCCGGCGGAGTTGTTGGCCGTGCTACTAGTTATTCTGATAGTTCAAAACCTAGTGACCGTGTCGCAGCGCCTGATGCTCCGAATGTACTTATCGATTTGGCTGAAGTTGAATTTCTTCGCGCAGAAGCTGTAGAAAGAGGATATGATATACAGGGCTCTGCAGAAGAACATTATAACAACGCAATAACAGCTTCAATTATTTATTGGGGAGGAACTGCTGAAGAAGCACAAGAATATTTAAATCAACCTGAAGTGGCCTATTCTTCTGCAGCAGGAGATTATAAGCGAAAAATTGGTTTACAAAAATGGATAGCCTTATATAACCGTCCTTTTGAAGCTTGGACAGAGATGAGAAGACTGGATAATCCACAATTACCATTGGCAGAAAATGCAATTTCAGGTTTTCCAAATAGATTGAGATATCCTGGAAATGAACAACAACTAAATAATGCAAATTACGTTGTTGCCGCGTCTAACATAGGTGGAGACGAGACAGAAACTAAGTTATTCTGGGATATTTTTTAATAAGAAAAAAATTTAAATGAAAATAAAACTTTTTACACTACTTGTCTTTCTGAGCATATCTACATATGCTCAGGATAGACTAACGGGAAGGAATTTTGCAACACGATCTGAGGTAATTGGCAAAAATGGCATGGTGGCTTCAAGTCAACCCCTGGCAACTCAAATTGGTTTGGATATTTTAAAGAAAGGTGGCACCGCCGTAGATGCGGCTATAGCAGTAAACGCAGCTTTAGGATTAATGGAGCCAACTGGAAGTGGAGTTGGGGGTGACCTTTTTGCTATTGTATGGGATTCAAAAACGCAAAAACTTTATGGATTAAATGCAAGCGGAAGATCTCCAAAGACATTATCTATAGAGTATTTTAAGAAAAATAATATTACAAAAATACCGGCCACAGGTCCCCTACCGGTAACAGTACCGGGTTGTGTTGACGGTTGGTTTGAATTGCATAATAAATTCGGAAAATTATCTATGGATGAAATTCTTGCCCCTACAATCAAATATGCGGAAGAAGGTTTTCCTGTTACTGAACTTATTGCCTATTATTTAGAAGGTTCCGTTCCAGGGTTTATGAAGCAATTCCCAAATGTTAAAGAAACGTATACAATTAATGGGAAAGTGCCTAAAAAAGGTGACTTATTTAGAAACCCATTTTTAGCAGAAACCTACAGAAAAATTGCCAAAGGTGGACGTGATATATTTTACAAGGGAGAAATAGCTAAAACTATCTCGAAATTTATTAAGGAACAGGGTGGTTTTCTAAGCTATGAAGATTTAGCTAATCATCATTCTGAATGGGTAGAACCAGTTTCCGCCAATTATAGAGGTTATGATGTTTGGGAACTTCCACCCAATGGTCAGGGACTTGCTGCACTGCAGATGCTCAATATAATTGGAGGTTTTGATTTTAGTGAAATTCCATTTGGCAGTGCAAAGCATTTGCATATTGTTAACGAAGCCAAAAAATTGGTTTTTGAAGACAGGGCCAAGTACTATGCAGATATGGATTTTGTGAAAGTTCCTGTACAACAATTGCTTTCAAAGGAATATGGAGATAAAAGAAGAGAATTAATAAATCTAGACAAAGCGGGAACTTATCAAGCCGGTAAAGTAAAACATACGGGAACAGTATACATGACCGTGGCAGATAAAGAAGGTAATATGGTTTCACTTATTCAAAGTAACTATAGAGGGCTGGGTTCTGGAATGGTTCCTCCACAATTGGGCTTTATGTTACAAGATAGAGGAGAGTTATTTGATCTTCAAGAAGGAAAACCAAATTCATTTGCGCCAGAAAAACGTCCCTTTCACACTATAATCCCTGCCTTTGTTACCAAAGATGGAAAACCTTATATGAGTTTTGGAGTAATGGGTGGAGATTTTCAACCACAAGGTCATGTACAAATTTTAATGAATATGATCGACTTCGGTATGAATTTACAAGAAGCAGGGGATGCCCCAAGATTTGAACATATAGGATCTTCTACTGTAACTGGCGAGCTTGCTTTAGGCAAGGGCCAAATATTAATTGAAAGCGGTTTTGATTTTGAAGAAGTAAGAAAGTTGATGTATATGGGTCATAATGTCGGCTTTGGAGGCTACTATGGCGGTTATCAAGCTATAATGTATGATGCTAAGAGGCAAGTGTATTTCGGGGCTTCAGAATCACGCAAAGATGGACAAGCAGCCGGTTATTAAGTAAATAAGTTAAAAAAGTAGTATTATGAAGTATAAATTTCTAGTATCAATTTCTATTATTCTATTTAGTTTCAATATGCTTGGACAGGATTATCCCACTCCTGTGGAAGGGGATTATGTTATAGATGAATTCAAATTTGAAAGCGGTGAGAAATTAGAGAATCTAAATCTTCATTATACCACGCTTGGAAAACCAACTAAGGGTGAAGATGGTAAAGTAAATAACGCCATTTTAATCAAACACGGGACAACTGGAACCGGACATCAGTTTTTAAGTTCTAAATATGCTGGAAATCTTTTTGGGCCTGGTCAAACCTTGGATGCAAATAAATATTACATAATCTTAACAGACGATATTGGCCATGGAAAGTCAAGCAAACCAAGTGATGGTTTACGCATGGATTTCCCAAAATATACCTATGATGATATGGTTCTGGCCAATTATAAACTTTTGACAGAGAATTTAAATGTAGATCATTTACGTTTAGTAACGGGAACTTCTATGGGTGGTATGCAGTCTTGGGTTTGGGGATACACTTATCCCGATTTTATGGATGCTATAATGCCTCTGGCCAGTTTACCAGTAGAAATAGCTGGGCGAAATAGGATGCAACGAGCAATGATTGTTAAATTAATAGAAATGGACCCAAAGTGGGAAAATGGAAATTATAAAGAACAACCAAAACTAGGTTTAGCAGGAGCTATCGGGCAGCTAATGTTCATGGTGAGCAGTCCACTACAGTGGCAAAAACGTGCCCCTACAAGGGAAGAAGCAGAAAAAATGCTGGACGATATGGTTGAGAGATATTTGTCTATCATGGACGCTAATGACATGATTTATGCATTTGAGTCCTCACGAAATTATAATCCTGCTCCTCATCTTTCAAAAATAAAAGCACCTTTGATTGCCGTAAATTCTGCTGATGATCAAGTGAATCCACCTGAATTAGGTATAATGGAGCAAGAAATCAAAAAAATAGAAAATGCGAAATTTGTACTGCTACCAATCACTGATAAAACGAGCGGACATGGAACTCATTCTAACCCTACCATTTGGGGAAAATACTTAGAGGAATTAATGACCATTTCAGCTAAAAAATAGAACGATATTGTTTAGCTTTTTTTAAATAAGATTTAGTGTTAATTGAATTTTTGGATGGCCATCGGCTCGGGTATTCCCGAGCCGATTTATTTTATTAAGGCCGATCTCATTTCAGGTTTTTAGATAATATTATTTAAATAAGATAGATCTTATTGTAACTACCTCTTATAGGCCATTTCTATACATAGAAGTAGCTAACCTCAAAAAGCTAATATTCAAGATTGTTGTTTTACCATTCAAGTTATAACATAACTTTTTATTTGTATTCAAACAGTATTAATAGAAGAATTGGTATCCTTTAAATTTCGGATTATTTAATTATGTTCTAAAAAGTAATTGGTGATTAAAGTATATAAATGCAAGCTGGTACCCTGCCCCTCATAAATACCATGAGAGCGATTTGGATAAGCCATCATCTCAAACTGTTTGTTATTTCTAATAAGTTCATTAACAAGAAATTCCATATTCTGGTAATGCACATTGTCATCACCGGTACCATGAATCAATAGTAGATTTCCTTCCAGGTTTTTAGCATAAGTTACCGGCGATCCTTCAATAAATTTCTCTTTATCTTCACTTGGTAAACCCATATACCGCTCCTGATAAATGTTATCATAAAATAACTGATTTGCCACTCCAGCCACCGCGACTCCAGTTTGATAGATTTCAGGATAACGAAACAATAAATTTTGCGTCATAGAACCTCCTCCGCTCCAACCCCAAACATTTACATGATCTTTATCTAAAAAATGATAAGTTTCCAAAACTTTTTTCGCAGCCAATGCCTGGTCTCTGGTATTTAGAACCCCAACTTTTTGGTATATACTTTTTCTCCATTCACTTCCTTTTAAACTCGGGGTGCCACGATTATCCATATTAATTACTACAAAACCTTTTTGAGCCATAAAAATTTCATATAATCCAATCCACTCATCGGTAGCCACCACTCCCCAAGGTTCTCCATATACATGAAATAAAACAGGATGGTTTTTAGATTCATCAAAATTTAAAGGTTTTGTCATTCTACCATCCATTTCAATTCCTTCCTCAGTTGTTACTTTAAAGAATGAAGTTTCTGGAATAGATAATGTTTTTAATTTATCCTTTAATCGTTTATTATCTACCAGCTTCTGGATGGTTTTATGCTGGGGCAGACTTACCAAGCTAACCGTATTAGGAGTATGTATATTGGTGAATTTATGAATGGCAAATTCTCCATTCGGAGAAACATCATAGGTATTCACGCCTTCAAATTCCTTTGGGGTGATACTGGTTAATTTCCCCTTTCCATTTAAAGGAACACTATATAAATATCGTTGAGTCGCATTTTCGGGGGAAGCTACGACATAAAGATTCTTTTCATCTGTCTGGTAGTAAGCCGCTACATCATAATTCCCCGGTGTGAGCAAGGTTTTTGCTCCTGTATTCAAATTGACCTTATAAATATGACGCCAACCATCATTTTCAGTCATTCTTAAAAAGCTTTCTCCATCATCTACAATTAAAAGATCATTATTTCCCCACTGATTGGAAGCAATATCAGGATAACGTAAATCCACCCATGTATCTTCATTCTCAGTATATATTTTATTCAGTGCAGAGGAAGAAGGTTTGAAGGTATAAATATTTAGTTCGTTTTGTTTTCTGTTTATTTGCTGAATTAATAGCAAATCTTTATTCACCCACTGCATGGCCGGTAGATAGTGCTGAACCGGATCACCGGGAACAGGAATCCAGTTAATCTCTAAAGTTTTTGTATTAATTAATCCAACCTTAACAGAAGAAGGATCGAAACCTGCTTTAGGGTATTGCACAGGAATAGGCTCAGAATATACCGAATCGGTATTATTGATCATATAAAAAGTTCCTATTTCTGAAGCATCTAATTGCCAGAATGCTATTTTTAAAGCATCTGGACTCCATGTAAAACCGTCCCGCATTCCAAATTCTTCCTCATACACCCAGTCAAACGTGCCATTAATAATATTACGGTTTCCGTCTTTAGTTAACTGTGTGATTTCACCAGATTTAAAATTCTCTATATAAATATTAAAATCCTGAACATAGGCAACGTACTGGTTATTATTTGAAAATTTCGCAAACATTAGAGATGACTGTGGAAAGTCTACCCCTAACTGCTTCAGTTTGTCAGTGTCAAAGTCGTAAACCCAAAAATCACCTTTGGTATTTGAACGCCATACCCGACTGGAATTTGTAAAAATTAAAACCTTGGTACCATCAGGAGATAGAGAAAAGTTTTCAATATTAAGATGTTTCTTTGCAGCCAACTTTTCAGAAGCAAGGTAGACGCTATGTTTATAATCTTTGCTCCTATATTTTATAAGCTGATCGTTTCCATCTTCACTCTTTTCAATTGTTACAAAAGCCTTTCCATCTTCAACCCAAGAAATAGGCGCTTGACGATCGCTTTTGAATTCTTCTGAAGAATAGATGCGTTTAAGGTTTAATAATGAATCGCTCTCTTGAGCGATTCCTGAAAAGGTAAAAGCTATGAAGCTTATTATAAAATGTAGGAATTTTAATTTTAAGGTATTCATAGCTTCTAATTTATTTATGAATTTTTCAGTTCTTCTATTTCTTCTATTGTTTTGGCTAAAGGTTCACCTAATAACTGTTTTCCCGTTTTAGTGATGAGAAAATCTTCTTCAATACGCATTCCACCAAAATTTTTAAACATCTCGACTTTATCATAATTAACAAAATCTGTATATTTTCCTTGTGCTTTCCAGGCATCGATTAAAAAAGGATTAAAATAGATTCCGGGTTCTACAGTGAGCACATTTCCCGCTACCAGTTCTTTACCTAAGCGGAGCGATTTTAAGCCAAATTCTGTACTTTTTTTCACCTCATCCGTATAACCTACCAATTGTTCTCCGAAATTTTCCATATCGTGCACATCCATTCCCATAAAATGTCCCAACCCGCATTGGAAAAACAAAGTATGTGCACCGGCATTAACCGCTTCCTGAGTATCTCCTTTCATTAAGCCCAAACCTTTTAAGCCTTCTACAATCCGGCTACAGGCAAGTAAATGAGCATCTTTAAATAGGTATCCTGGTTTTAAAGCCGAAGAAGCCGACTCGTGAGCATCTAGAACAATTGAATAAATTTCACGTTGAACATCTGTAAACCGTTCGGCAACCGGAAAAGTACGAGTCATATCCCCGGCATAATTCATTTCTGTTTCAGCACCACAATCACATAGAACAATATCTCCATTTTTTACAACCGCCTGTGTAGCGTGATTATGCAAATATTGACCGTTTTTGGTTAAAATAATGGGAAAGGAAATATTCCCACCACCTGCAATAGCAATTGCCTGTAGTTCTCCCGCAATCTGCTTTTCGGTAACTCCATGTTTCGTGCGCCTAATAGCATGGCGGTGCATATTCGCAGTGATGTTTACTGCTTTATTTAATTCTTTAATTTCTTCCTCAGATTTTATAGAACGCTGAGAAATCACCGCTTTGATAAATTCAATAGATTTGTTTGCTTCAACTTCAGCAACAGGAATTCCTGTAAGTTCACTAATTTCAATGGTTACTTTACTTCGGTAGGGCGGCAAATAATGCAAAGTTTTCCCTTTCTGTTTTGCATTCGGAATAACCTCCTGAAGTTTGTTCATCGGTTTCACTTTAGCAATACCACATTTTTCAGCATACGTATTTAAAGGTTCAGAAGCGCCAACCCACACCATATCTTCAGGAGTTAAATCGTCTCCAAACAGAATTTCTTTATCTTCATCCAAATCTATTACTACGTATAAATTGGGAAGGTTAATTCCGAAGTAATATAAGAACGTACTATCCTGACGGAATGGATACCAGTTATCTTTATAATTCATCCCGGTTTCCTTATTTCCAGGAAAAATCAGAATTCCAGATTTCACCTTCTTTTTTAAAATCTCACGCCGTGATAAATAAGTTTCTTTTGAAAACATTTATTCTTCCATTTTTTTAACTAATTCAACATCTAAATAATACATCCTTTCTATTCTCCAGGGAGTAAACAGATATTGATTTTTATTCTGAATACCTACATTTTGCCACTCTGAAGAAGGGATTAATTTAATTTTTTCTTCATCGCCTTTTAACACCAATGGCAAATTGAATCCATCTACACAATTAATATATCTATAGAATATTTTACAGTTTGGAGCATCTACATATAACTGCAATTTCGGAATTTGAATAGTCGTTAAATACTGTTCAAAAACCTTCGAATAATCATAGTTCGCTTTTTCTGAAATATATTTTTGAATTTCACCTCCATCTACGATTTTATTATGAAACGTCATATTTAGACCCGTAAGGATATTTTTGAAGTGCGTATCATTATCTATGCTATGCCGTATAGTATGCAGCATATTACCTCCTTTTGGATACATATCACCACTTCCCTGCGCATTTACACCATACACGGGAATGATAGGTATGTCATTTTGAATCCCACTTCTAATTCCGTAATTATAATCATTAGCAGCTTCTTCTCCATATACATAGTCGAGAAATAGAGTTTCGCTGTAATTGGTAAAACTTTCATGAATGTACATATCTGCCAGATCGTTACTAGTGATATTGTTTCCAAACCATTCATGCCCACTTTCGTGGATAATAATAAAATCCCAAGTTAAGCCCAATCCTGTATTAGAAAGATCTCTGCCACGATAGCCACCCGCATACCAGTTACCGTAGGACACATTGGATTGATGTTCCATCCCAGTATGTTCAGTTTCTACGAGCTTAAAGCCATCTTCATAAAAAGGATACGGTCCAAACCAGTATTCAAATGCATCAAGCATGTTGTCAACTTCTGTGGGCATATAATCCTGGGCTTTTTTAAGATTATAATCCAACACCCAATAATTGAGGTCTAGGTTCCCTTTTATTCCTTTATATACTTCTGAAAAGTTTTTATAATGCCCAATGTATGGAATAATAGTATAATTACTAATAGGATTTTCTACGCCCCACTTATATGAAATTGTACCGTCTTGGTGTTCGGTTTTATTCAGCAAGCGCCCGTTAGCAACAGCCATTAAAGCTTTTGGAACCCGCATGGTCAGAGAAGCTCCACGATCAGGCTCATCGCTCTGATGATCTTTGTTTGGATACCAGATGGATGCTCCCACTCCCTGACAAGTAACTGTCATCCAAGGTCTACCTTCTTCATCTTTAGTAAACGTCCACCCACCATCCCATGGTGCACGAAGCGCTTCGTGTGGTTTACCGCTAAAATATATTTTTACTTCATGCACAGTATTTAATTTTTGCTTTGGCGTTTGAATATGATACGCATTACCTTCCCTGTTAAATTTTAAGTATTGACTTTGATCGTAAATAATACTATCAATTACTAATGGTTTTTGAAGGTCAATCTGCATCACATCCAGATGTTCTTCCTGTATAACCTTATAGGTGATTTTATTAAATCCTGAAGTATATTTTTTATCAAAATCTGGAGTTATCGATATATCATAACGTATTATATCCCACCAGACCCTTCCAGGAGTAATACTGCCTCGAAGCGTATCGGCATATGTATATTGTTTATCCTGAGCATAAAGTTGAATTGATATTGTAATAAACAGCAGACAACTTAATAAACTTTTCATGCCTTTGAAATTTGAATTCAAGTAATAATTTAGGAAAACATCTAAATTTGCATAATCTATCCTTAATAGGCAATTTTATATTAAATTTTGAGCAACATAGTACCATAGTTAGTTAATTCAATATAATTCGGGAGGTATTAACGTGTTAATTAAATTCATTAAACCCAGTTAATCTCGGAAATATCATCTAAGTAATGAAATTCCCTAAATATTAGGTATAGAATAAAAACCTTAAACCAATATTTCGTTATTTTAAATTTAAACAGAATCACACTATGATGAATATAATTTAAAATTTACAGCCCCATATCTACCATAACTAACCTGCGCGTGGATCCTGTGCTGTTTTTATAGCGTACGGGAAGTTAAGCGTAAAATAAAAACAGCATAGGGCGCAAACTATTTATGATTTATAATTTACTGTAAAAAATTACCATTTTACTAGGGGTGTGAAGCTTTTTACTGTAAAATTAGGATAATTTGCGGCAAGGTTAAATGTCATTACAAATCGTACTTTTTTGCTTCTAGCCACTGGCAATAATCCTCTTTAATTTCAGGGTTTTTGGAAAGATATTCCTGATAGAGATCATTTTCTGATTCCATGACCATTCGGTAAATTTCAAACTTTTCTTTCTCTGCTGCTTTTGCGGTATAGCCAAAATAACCCAATATACTTAATGCAGTTATTCCAAGTGCTCCGAATAGGATCAATAGATAATTCGGAATTATTTTGGCGTGCTTTAGCTTCTTCTCTATTTCTTTGAGAACTTCACCTTTTAACCGGTTTTCTTCTTCCTGTTTTTCCAAGAAAATATTCAGGTTCTTTTCTAGTGCTTCCGTAGTAATGGGAATACTCAAATTAAAGAGTTGTTTTGAAAGCAGATCAAGTTCCAAAATTGCTGCTTTAAAGTCGGCCATCTCATCGGTCATGAGCTCCATAATTTCATCTAGCTTTTTCATCCTTTTAATTTTTTAAAATCCTATTCCAGTATCTAAGCTTCGTTTTATTACTTGTTTCACAAAACCATTGGCTATACTTGCTGCCATATTTGCACTGACTTGAACTGTCTTATCCATCAATTTCAAACTGCTCGGCAGTTCGTTCATTCTTGTGTATGCTGAATTTCTAGTGATTTCTCCAATGAGTTTACCTCCAGTCATAGATCTATGAACATCACTTCCTTTTAAGTTGATCCCTTTATATTCAAATCGGAACCCTTGCAACTGATTGGATTTATTGATGCTTGGAATTACTGTTACTTTTTGCTCCTTCATTTTATTAATATATTCATCAAGTGATTTCGGTCTGGATTCCAATACCTGGTCATTGATTTGTTTAATTGCCAGTCGCTGCGGATTTAATTCCTGTAATTTTTCTTGTTGCACTTCTCTAACTCTTGTTAGACCTAATTCTTTTGCTACATTATCTGCAGCTAACTGACTACGTTTTCCAATAAAACTGTCATTGTACGCCTTTCCATCAAAACCAATCCTGTTGGTATAAATATGGACGTGAGTATGTTCTTTATCCCGGTGAACAAATCCAATGGATTGGTTGTTTTGCAGGTTCATCTCCTTTAAAAATTTTTTAGAGATTTCTTCCAAGTCTTTTACGCTTAAGTCCTTTCCATCTTCTATGGTTGGACTTAGGATAAAACTCAGGGTGTTATTGATGCAACGCTCATTTTGCGACTGAATGATCTTAAATTCCTCCGTAATTTCTTGAGGAGTATCTCCGGCTAGGTATTCCTTTAGGACAACTTCCGCATCCTTTTCTTGGTTCCATCCATAATCTAAAGAGGCTCCCGTTCTTGCTATGGAATGTCCCTTGCCAATCATTTTCTGAAATTATTTAAATGTGTTCTGATTTCTTCGGCCAACTGTTTTACTTCTTTAGCCAGCTGAGGATTTCCTTTTTTAAACATATTGCTGATTCGACTGAAGTTGTTTTTATACTGAATCAGGAGCTGATAACATTCTAACTGCTCTTGCGTAATCCGTTCCACTATATTTTTCTGGAAAGCGGTGGATCGCAAATATTCAGAAAGGGAAATTCCTGCCTTGGCCGCTCTGTTTTTGAGTAGCTTTTTCTCGTAAATCGAGCAGCGTATCTGGATATATTCCCGTTTCATTTTTTCTTTTTCTTTTTAAAAAAACTTTGCAACCTCCGGGAGCAAAGCAAGATTGTCATGACAATGACACATCTTGCTTTGCTATCCCAAATGAAATCTCCCTTGTGGCTTTTACATTTCTAATTGTATACTTCATTCAACTTTAATCTTTTTTCGGATAGAAATTAATTTCTCATTTAAGTCTTTATAATCTTTATAAGAATCACTTTTATCAAACACGTTCTTAAGTTTTTGGATCAGCTCTTCTGCATTTTTTATTCCGGCTGTATCATTATCCAAATACAGATCAACTTCATTATAATTTTCAAACAAATTGGAAACTCGTTTTAAAAAAGAGAGTGAGTTTAAAACAATCACATCTGAATGTATAAGTTCTTCGGGAAATAATTCAGCGAGGGAAAACAAGTCAAACATCCCCTCTAAAATTATCAGACGATCTGAATCGTTCATCAAATAAGTATAGGCTTTTGGAGAGCTTGAAGTTTTAAAGTATTTATTGCGAAGTTCCCATCCTCCATGATGGTTTTTTAGTCCGAGGGCAAAATACTTTCTTCCCTTAAAGCTGTACTCAATTTCGTTACAGTATAGTTGCGCTGTTTTTAACCTAATTTTTCTGGAACCCAAATACTGAATCAAAGCCTGATGTTCTATTGGCTTCATTTCGAAAAGTTGGATTTTTGAAGAGTCTTCCTCTTTTAAAATCTGCTGCTGAAAAGAAAAAAGATCTCTTTCTTTATTTAGATACTCTAAGGCTTGTTTAACCGAACACTCTTTCATCGCCACAATCAAATCCAGCCCGTTTCCGCCCGTTCCTGTTCCATGGTCATACCATCTGTTTAAAATTAAAGAAACCTTGAAAGAGGCCTGCGTTTCTGACCGAAGGGGACTCAGAAACCAGGCTTCTTTCTCCGTTGTCCTGTTTGGAAAGTGCCCAAATCTGGCCAGCGTTTTTACGATGGATAGATTTCGGGCTCTTTCGCAGGTTACGAATGAATATTTTTTTTTCATTAGCATTTATTCAAACTTTTAAATCAACTTAATATCACTCATCATTATTCTTTTGATGAGAAAACGATGAGCACGAAAACCCTTGATATCACTAGCCTTATTCCTTATCTCTCATCATTCATCAAAAAAAAGAATACATTAGTAGCATTTTCTTCAGTAGTTTGCTGAATTGTTAGAAATGATGAGCGTCTAAAGGCAACATCCGAAAAGACTAGGGTTCGCAGTGTCATCAATCTCTCATCACGCTTTATTTTGTAGCGCCTCACCAAAATTCTTCGATAAAAAGGATTTGCCTACCGTAAAATATCGTCCTATAGAATCTGTCAATCCTAGCCCTCCATCTTGCCAGATTATCATTTTTTTGTAGGTTAGTGAATTGTCTTGATTGGTTAGTTTCCAGTCTTTTTTGAGAATTTGCCGTAATTGGGTAAGATCTGTTTTGACTCGGGTACGGTTCAATACTTGGAGCGCATCTAGAGGACAAAGGTCTATCTCATCCACATCAAAAGTTTCCATCGCACTCAAGATCATGCTAGCCAGTTCTTTTTCCACCCTACTGCGATTATTTTGCATAAGATTTTCCAAAGCTTCGGTTTTAATTTCTTCAGTAGAAAACCACATTCTTGTTTTATGCCGAGTAGATAACTGACGATTCTGTAAATAATTTAAAAATGCCGGTATTTCAGTTTCTAGATGATCTAAAAAATGAGTTTCTTCATTTTTAAGTGAAGGAATTTTCAAAACCCAAAAACGAGTTTCATCGCTGTCGATCTTGATAAAATTATCTTCATTGTTGCTGCAGAGGATAAACTTTCCAAAGAATTCTGCTTCCCGCTTATCCTTTCCTTTAGCTTCAATTTTATTGAAATTGGTTGTGCTCAAATATTTAATTCGTTCGGTAAGTTCTTCTTTATTAAACAGGACTTCATCAATACAAATAAGTAATTTATTGGTCCAATCTGAATTAAACTGACTGCTAAAATCATCATTGATCACATACGTAAAATTGTTGTCAAAAATAGTTTTTAACCATTTTAGGAAAGTCGTTTTGCCAGTGACCCGTTCTTTGGAAACCAAACATAAAATGGGCAGTACTTGAGTAGGCTTGGAATATAATAGTTGTAAGTAATCTAGTCCTAGTTCCAATTGATTTCCAAATATGTGTTTTACCAATCGCAATGAAAAATCGACCTTTCCCTCCTTTGGATTATAAGGCAATGGACTATAGGTATTGTAAAATCCATAGAGTTCTTGTTTGAAATTCTGATGGCTTGGAATACAGGTAAAGCCATCATATTTGTTAATATTGCCTATAAAATCTTTACCGTGATCAGTCCTAAGTGTTTCGATCTTCCAAGGAACTATGATTTTATTGAAATTTCCAGAAATAGTCGGCACATTTACTGATTTATAATAGCAAGTGCCCACGCGGATGTAAGAAGTCTTCTTCATCTGATAGTGTATTTGAGTTACTTTCTGTTTGACAGAAGTTTTTTATTAAACTGCTGTTCCAGAAACTCGTCGGAAAGATCAGGATCGCCAAGAAGCCAAGCATCAATCTTTTCTTTGTCAAAAAACTTTTGGCGGATGTTTGGATTATTTCCTGTTGGAATAAGCTTTAAATGGGTAAGCTTATAGATTTTGCTTTTTGAAAGTCCGGTATATAGTACCAGATCTTCAACATTCATTACTTTTTTTCTGTGGGATAGTAGTCCTTTGATATCCTCTAATAATCCCAATAATTCATTTTGCTCATTCATAACAATTAAGTTAAATTTAGAAATGAGTAAAAGGCCTTTTACATTTTTGTACAGGACAAACTTATGAAAACAAATACCTGTAAATCAATACGATAATTCACGTAAGAAAGAAATTATGCTATAATTATTGTTTACCAAGCATGCGTTTGACTAATTCTCGCTGATTTTTAGAATTTATTTTTTCCTGATCATTTTTCCAAGAGGAAAAACTTGACTTTAAGGTGTTTTCTTTTAGCGATTCACCGTTCATTAGAAAAGAATTAATGAGCAATTGGAAGAAGAGTTTTTTTCGATCTCCACTAAACTCTTGAATACCTCCTGCCAGTACTTCATCAAACAATACAAAAAGAATTCTATGATTGGCAGACTCCCCGCTTTTATTACCAATTGTGAAATTGATCGGAGTTTGGACATTTCTCCCTTGCAGCAGTTTATTAAATTCTTTTTGCGAATCTTCATTAAGATCCAGAAGATCATATCGAATTTTAGAATTCTTAATCGGTGCTATGTTAAAAGGGTGTCTATCTTTTTGAAGATGTTTATCTGACTCATGGCGTATGGCAAGCCACAATAAAATAATGGCCAAAAGCAGAACCATTACCATAAAGGCAAAAGCGTTTTCTATTAAAACAGTGAATCCGAAGACTGCAGAAATCAATAAAATATAAAGGATGAAAAGTGCCATCAAAAAATAAAAAATATGGCTCGGATTGCCTTGCAATTTATCTTCCAGGAAAAAGTTGATGCTGGATCGTATCCTAGCCAAAACCTTTCCAGAATTGAGAATAAATTTTTCCATGGCTGCACTTGCTTCAATCGAATAAATATAACCAAAAGAAAGATAAAAAAGTAGCGCTCAAAAATGTTGTACCTATGTTGTACCCACCTCCAACAAAGAAGGCTCCCGATCTCTCGGAAGCCTTGTCTTTACTAGTGTGGTCCCACCTGGACTCGAACCAGGGACCACCTGATTATGAGTCATA
>Ga0307966_1001802_pt1 | contig 16666 bp, 19 predicted proteins | sample OrgLakmetagen646_FD_203141 | JGI IMG/M metagenome (GOLD analysis project Ga0307966, IMG submission 203141) | Saline water microbial communities from Organic Lake, Antarctica - #646 | ecosystem: Environmental > Aquatic > Non-marine Saline and Alkaline > Saline | place: Antarctica: Organic Lake... | reverse complement strand
TGGTGGTGGTAGCAGCAGTGAGGCAGGGGACGGAGGCAGGGATAGCGGTGATGGGGGGAGTTACAACAACGGTGGGAGCATAAGTGGTGGGGAAGGTGGGAATGAAGATGATGCCACAGGTGGCAGTTCTGGTGGGATTGAGGCCACAGCTAAAATCCAGGTAGCTCTGCCTCCTTCGCTGGACACACAACCACGTAATTTGAACCCTCAAAAAGAGCAGCCACGGCCACAGCAGCAGCCACAGCAACAGCAAGAGCAAGGGAGTTCCCAAGCACCTTTGTCTCCGTCTCACATTGCTGCAGCTGCCACAGATCTGGACATGCCTTCCCCAAGACTCCCACCAGCTCCCCCTCCTGAGGCAAACCTGCAGCGCCTGCAAGTGGTTTGCAGCATCCCTGCTTTCATGATAGAGTCTGAGGTCACGCGTAGGTGTGTGTGTGTGTATATGTAACACGTTTGTACATATTTGTGTGGGTGTGGGCATGCATGTGGCTTTAAATGCATGGTATCTTCATTTATTTGTGGCACTTGTTGTAGCGCTACATAAAACTTGGCATTTTTCTCAACTCATCCTAAGCCTGAGCTCAGACCGCTGACCTCAAATGGATTTTGACCACAAAGCTCTTAATTCTTGTTGCAGCTGCACCTAGAGTGCCTCCAGGAGTGTGGAGGAGTTTCACGGTACCCGATACCAAAGTGGCTCCTTTTCCTTAATTAGTTTGGGGAGTGATTTTTCACTGCCTGTGTAGTTTTCCTTTTCTTTTCTAAAGTGTCTCCAGAAACCTGTGTGACTGCTTCTGGTAACTGGTGGAACACCCAAACAAGATTCACTACACTATGAACCTAATCGTAAGAGAAAAAACCTAATCATAGGTGTAAGATATAAATACTGTGTGCATCCTGAAGCATATGCTGCCCCTTTGACTGCCGCTAGCCAAGGATGAATTGCACATCTAGATACCTCCAAGACTATGTCCTCTTGGTTCCTCTGGATCAAAAATGTGCAACAGATAACAATGACCAAACACTTCCCTGGCAGGTCGCTTCACGCTTTTGCACACTGAACTGACACCACGTGATCATCAATCATGATCTGTCCATCTGTATGGAAACCCTTGCCTCCCAGGTCCTTGAAGCTGATAGGGCTCAGCTGGGGGGAGGAGGTTGTCATGGACATCAGCCTCGGGAGCTTACTAGGTGGGCGAGACACAGCAGTCGAAGAAGAGCCCAGCTCTACACCCGTCTCCAGTAACGGCTCTCAAGCCAACCCAGGCTTGCCTGGTAGCCAAGGCGATGTGCACCAGAAAATTTTTGTTTTCACGTGAGTGACCTGAAATCTGAAGTGTACTCGTTAACAATCCTTTTAGTCCAAGCGCCAGCAGGTAAGTCGCTGTTTTGTTTCGACAAGGAAACGAATCGGGCAAGCTAACACAAAATGCTTGTACTGCTCTCAATTGCTAGGTGAAAACAGCCTTCTTTGAAATTACGTTACTCCAGCTGCCCTTCCTGAAACTTGTCAGTGAGCGGAGCTGCCCTTGACCCTTAAACAGCCCTGTCTGTGGCACTCCCCACTTCCTGGCCATCATCCTTTTCCCCACTTGTCAAAACATCTTTTCCACGTCACGTGCTCATGCAGAATTGACGTCCCATCTAACTCCACAATGACCAGTACTTCCACACCCACACCTCTTCTTCTCACACTCCTGGGACCTGAACTCCCCTCTACATCACAGCAGCAGCAGCAGCAGCAGCAGCAGGAATTGCAGCCTCACCCTCCTTCTCCTTCCCCCCCTCTCACCAGCAGCTTCCCTTCTTCTAAGATCCATGACCACGCCTTTCTGCTCATCTGCCCTCCCCATGTGAGTAGTGTGAATTCAAATCCTTCAATCACACAGCAGCCACTCCAGGCACGTAGCGCGCACACAAACACACACACACACACATATATACACACACTGACTACATATGCACATGCATGCTTACACAATTGCTTGTTATGTCTAAACATATATTTCCACGTACACACACAACCCAGACCTCAGATGAGCTACGCCAGCTGTGGCTTCAGATCCTGGATGTGATCATGTGGGCAGCAGCACACCCTGCAAGCGGTGGCAGTTGTAACAGCGGCAGCAGGATCAACAGTCCATCCCGCGAGCAGCAACAGCAGCAGCAGCAGCAGCAGCAGCAGCAGCAGCAGCAACGGCAGCAGCAGCAACACACGTGTCCACACTCACCCACATCCCACACACGTCACTCCCCGGCTGATCTTGCTGGTGAGGAGCCGCCCCCCACCAGCAATACTTCCCAAATCCCAATCCAAAACGTGCTGCCCTCTCTAGAGATCCTGAATTTGGCGTATAAGCAGCAGCTGCAGCCGTTGCTGAGAGATCTGTCTCAGCTATTGTATTCCGAGAAGCAGCTGCAGCTGCGGTCCACGCACGACTTTGTGCAGCCTCTGCCGAGCCACTCCGACCAGGTGGCCGACAGAACAATAGCACACTCCTCTTCTCTGCTCCGTCCCCCCCTCTTTGCAGAGAGCACGGTACGGCCTACCACGTTTTGCACAGGCAGTAATACTTACCACGTTTTGCACAGGCAGTAATGAGTGAATGACGCCAGGGGCTGTTGATCTGGGGCTGCGCACTTGTTTGTATCGATAAAATTTAAGAGAACAGCCGCTTTAGTCTGATTGCTATACTGGAGGCCAAGCCACTTGGGCGTTTCAGGTGTAAAAGCTTGCTCTCCATCCAAATGAGGCTCTGCTTTCAGACTACTGATTTATTTCTGTGCCTACACAGGGTCGCCAAGTTGCACAGGCGCTGTCACCGACCTCCTCTGAATTGCAGCCACAGAAGCAGCAAGTGCTCACACAGATTTTGGTGAGTGGGCAGCAAACTTCTTGCTCACGTGCTTTCCTGCACAAAACCTGACAGGCTGCCCGGAAGAGGAAGAGAGTTCCCTGGAAGCAGCACTGTACCCAAACATCAACTGAAACAAATAATTACGAAACACACAAACGCAGTTGAGATGTTTCTCTGCCTATATTTGACTCTATGTTACGCACCCACCGCACTGCCTACTACACATTGTCCTTCCTATGCTTTTGTCCTCAAACTGTCCACCGTCCCACGCAAATACCACAGGATCTCGCACTGGATGCACTGCCTGTCCTGGACACTGTCTCTGGATACTTGGCAAGACAACCACACGGGCTCCCTTCTCTGACTCAGGTCGCTCCCACACGCAACATGGAGTGATATAAGCGGAAGGGTTTGAGAAATATCTAAGTGGAGTCTAAGTGGAGTGATACAAGTGGAAGGGTTCTAAGGGAGTCTAAGTGGAGTCTAAGTGGAGTGATACAGGTGGAAGGGTTCTAAGGGAGTCTAAGTGGAGTCTAAGTGGAGTGTTACAAGCGGAAGGGTTTAAGAAATATCTGACCAGTTGCATTCCAGATTGCACTCAGAAACATGGAACATGCTTGAATTATCACCAAAAGCATTAACAGGTTCGGGAATTTAAAGCGGGCATAAGTTGTGCAGCCATATGTATACCCAGCATGTTGCAATGGCCTCGGTGCCTGCAGATTGTCAAGGACACGGCTTCCAACGTGGAAAGCAGCTTAAAGTGGGTGAACGAGCAGCTTTATATGAAGACGGAGACAACAGATATTCTGAACGAGCAGCCTCCGGGTGATGGTGCAGCAGCGTCGACCTCTGTGGCGGCACAAGAGGGTGGCATAAGGAAACAGCAGGTGGAGCCGACAACGAGAGGAGTGATGTCAGAGATCGCACACAGCAAGCCACTGCTGATCAAGGCTGCGTTGCAGGGGTGAGAGGAGGAAAGGACATTTGAATCAGTGAGCGAGTGCAAACAACATGCAGGCAGGGGGCACCTCTTATAACAAAGTGAACAAAGTAGAGGTCCCGGCTGGTAAAAGCATGGAGGGCGTACTAATTGGAGGGCGTACTAATTGAAACTTGGTCGGTGCAGAGTGGCTACATGCACATTACCAGCCAACTGCTGTTATTTAAGTTAGATGAACCTGATGCATGGTCAATTGACTCTTGTTTCCCTTTCCTTTGCTTGCAGCTTTCCTGAAAAGCGACTAGAGGCTGCGTTTCGGGCCTTTGAAGTCAGAGCCACAGCGTCTATGAGCATCAAAGCTTTTGCAATTCAGGTGAGAGAGTTTCGGAAAGCGGTCAGCACCAACATTCTCCTGCTTTGTTGCTATCGCTGGAGCTGCACGTCATTTTACCTGCATCTAATTTTAAGTTGCACCTTACAAATCCCCCCCTCACACACACGTACTGTACAGGCTTGCGGCATTTGCTTGATGCTGGCACAGCTAATGCACATGGCACCAGCAAAGCAAATAGTGGAATTGGGTGGCCGTCCGTGGTACGTGTGTGGGAGTTGAATAAGAGTGTTGTTCATCTCCTCTTGGATGAGTGGTGTATTGTGCATTGTGCAGCCCTAGAATTATTAAGATGGTTTGAATTACTACTTACCGAATGGGCAGCAAATAGGACATTTTGAAAACCCATTAAATGTTTGCCTCTCTGGCACTGCTGACTATTTGCAATGAGGATCTGTAATGTTCCAGGTGTGTCATGAGGGAATTGGCCTACCACCTGCATGGTCTTTACACTGAGACTAAACAAGTGAGTGCGTCCGCAACATGCACAGGCGTTCTTCCATATTGCTGGCCATGGTTGTTCCCATCAAGCTGGTGAGGGAGGATTTCCGTACAGGTGTACGTACGTTCAGCAAGAGCGTCAGGAAAAGGGCATGGCAAATACCTCGGTTTCTGTGCTGGTCCACCTAGTGTGGCCTATTGCACGGCATTCAACTCCAAGCTGCTAAAGACTATAGGCTAATGCTTAAGACTATAGGCTAAGTACCTACTGATTATTGGAAGCCTTGCTTCCGACACTGCCCCTTGCCCCACCAGGTGGCATTTTCAAGCTCTATTTTTGCGCAGCTGGTGCTCAAGTACAACCCCTCTGCGTTCGGAGGCCTGAAAGACAAGCTTGCTGGGGGCCTGATCAGCAAGCTTGCTGGTGAGTGCGCAATCAGTATCAGCAGCAAGCGCATGGTGGCTGCACCCCCTCTGTTGTCAGAGAGAACATCCCTTGTTGAGCGTCTGCCCTTGACGACTGCGAGGCTGCTGCTTAGCCATGGCATGTCCGTGTCAACTTATTTAAGGCTTCGGTATCCATCCTTCTGGCCAATGCCGTTTCTTTCATGTAGAAAGCAGGGGAGAGGCAGGCCCGAGCGGGGCACAGGGGGCACAGGGAATTCGATCTGTGCAAGAGCCCGATCCGCTTGCAACATCGCTATCTTGGCTGCGAGTCAGCCTCATCGGCATCTCCCTGGGATTGCAGGTAAAGCGTTGCCTTTAGAGTTGGACAGAAGCGTTCACACACACTATGTATGACAGCATATGCACGGAAAACGCCCTGCTGGAAGCATAGAGGTTATACCATAGTTACGTACACGTGCATGGTCCTGGCACATGCATGGTCCTGGCCAATCCTCCTGGCATTGCAAGGAGGTGTGGGTCTTACGTTGAAATGAATCAGTGTGCAGTGAAGAAAGCCTTTTCACCGGTGCTCACACTAGATGGTCAAACCTCTTGACCAAAAATAACACCTTGTGACATAACACCTTGTGTGACCAGGAATAACACCTCGTGGAGCTCAATTTGGGTTCTACTATTGTGTCTGGATGTTGTTGATGGCCGCTGCTCCTGGCAACATGCAGATCAAAATAAATAACATGCACACTTTTTTTTGCAACGCTGCTCCTAGCAACATGCAGATCCAGATGGATAACATGCACACCTGTTTAAATACGCTGCTCCTGGCAAGATGCTGATCCAGATGAACTACAGGCACACTGTTTCTAAACTACGAGTTGCAGTCGCTATGGTTGTTGCTCCAGAGGTATGTGGGCAAACCCAAGCTAGTGGGCTGCAGTCAAAAGATGGCAGCCCTGACGGCAGCCGTAGTGCTTCTGTACCAGGGCGTCATAGATCCACTGACCCTGCAGGTATATACATGATGATTGATTGGTGAGTGCTTCCTCAAACTTGATGTACGGTGTATTTGATGATGTCGTGTAGACAGTATGCAAATTAGATGTCGTGTAAAACAGTGTGCACTTGAACAGTGTGCATATCAGGTGTTGTGTAAACAGTGTGCATACTAGATCATGATGACCTGTGTGGTGCCCCATTAAATCGCAAGGACCCAGTATTTAATGTCTTGAGTACTAAGTAGCAAATATTTGGCAGAGGCGAGCAAGTTCAGTGCATTGTAGGAGTTTAGCTGTGGGTGTGTGTTGAGCAAAGTGACTGATGCGTTGAGCACAATAAGTGATGTGTGTTGGTTGTGCAATTTAACTGATGGAAAGTAGCTGTTACTCCTGCAAGCACATTGTGCATCATGCTGGGTTAAGTGGCTTGGCCTACTTCTCGCTAACATCAAAGCCTTTCTCGTTAACATTAAAAGTAACAGCGTTGCCCTGGCACACCCTCCCTGCTTTGTGTGCGCGTTAATTTAGCTGGTGCTGGAGTTGAGCGCAATAGTCTATCACTCATCTAGCTCAAAATTGTGAGACATGGGTGGATTGAGGCGCAAAAATTCAACTGTGTATGTGTGTGATTAGTGAACAAAGCAAGACGTGCTTACAAACACTTCACGAAGGTACCCTTCTTGCCGCTCTTCCCCCTGTTAGCGATTGGATCTGCAAGTGCGTCATTCCTGCTGCTTCGCTGTTTGCCTCTCACGGTCTCCATCCTGTGGGGCATCTTTTGCTTCTTATGCACCGCCGTGTGTACCGTGTTTTTGAGCGCAGGTAAGCGCAAGGCTGGCATGATGCCTCACAGAGTTGTTGTTTGCGCCTTGAAAATCATCCCTTCTGCTCACATGATGCACCTGTTAAACTTTCATTTTGAGTTGACTCGTCCTTCGCTTCATTTTGTGACGCAGCACGGCGGCAGCAGTTTTTGACAGAGATAGCATATGAGGGCAAATCCGACTAATGTAGTCTGCTGTTTGGGGCTGACCTGTACATTATAGTAGTACACAAAGCTAGGCTTTATATGTACAGAGTAGTACGAGCACGTACAAGCTAGGCTGCATCTGTACAGAGAACTGCGAGCACATACAAGTTAAGCTGTGTAACGAGATGCAAATGGCAAAGAGGGATACGCCAAGTGACACATGTGTGCATAGGCTTACAAGCGCAGCATGCAATTGTGTGTAGGTTTGACAAGGGATGCTGGAATTGCAACGTTATTACACTGTATATATATTATATCAATTTGTTTGATTAAATGGTTAACGTGTTGATCTTGTTGCTGTCCGGGAGTAATATCTCACCATTTCTACAGCATTTTTATGTCTGTTGTGGCTTATGTCAGGCCTGCGAAACTTTCAGGGTGTTGTTCTTTTTCATTCATAGTTAAGAGGCCTCAAGATGATTGCACAAAAAGGTGATGCTTTTGCTAACACTTTGTTTGCTTGCACTTGAGCACAATTGGTAGTACCAGTACAGTAGCTTCAAATTGTTGCCACTCGTGTAATGCATGACATCTTTTGGTCATCTTGGCCACCTTGGTTGATAAAGCATCTTGTCTCGCAGACGTGTTTAATACGTCAAAACAGCATGAGACCTATAGCTACAAATAGAGGTATGCAAGCATAAACACTCCTTGTTAGGAAAGAAGCAGAGGAAGCCGAGCCCGTGGATCTAGGTATTGTAACATTGTATTTGAGCACCCAGGTTCCATCAGAGCCATAATCTACTTCTACCTGTGGTTTGGCAGGAGATTAGCAATGGACACCTAGTAGCACAGCACGGTTGCATTTTCTTGCAGATTCTTAACGCACTAGGAACTTAAGGCGTAGGAAGATCAGGAATTGTTTTCTTGCTAACTCCCTCATGGCTGCTAAATGTGTCTTTTGGTAGGAGGCAAACCTAATCTCAGATGCCCCCTAGAGGCATATATAGCGATGTAACCTTACCTTACCTTCTGCTCCGTGCACACACCTAAAGTAGAACAGTCCACCTGGCCATGGAGCGATGCTACTTCGTCTGGGTGTGATTTGCATGATTTGCAATCAAGATAGATAATATCCAAGATGAACAGCACGTCTTCTTTTGGTGTACTAAACCCCGAGTCTGCTATTTATGCTGCAAGTAGTATGCTTCATTGTCTGCAGATTCTTTGCTACTACCACTGCAGGATCCGGCATCCCATAGTAGGGGCCCAAATTTGTGTTCAGTTCGCCATGATAATAGACGTCAGACATTTTAACTTCAGCCTTATGCGGCTGAAATGCAGTTGAAAATATACCAGCCGTGTTTCAACCGCTTCAACCACAATTCAACTAAGCCAGGAAACTTCTGACGGACGTACCAGCTTTACCTTCCTTAACTCCAACTACAACGGACTTTTCCTGTTTCCCCTCGGATTTATATAAAAGGCTAGAAGTGATAATTCTTCATTAAAGGCCGGTATTAAGAACATGTATTAAAATAGTGGTCATTCTGACTCATCTTCCAAGGCCATGCCAGTCAAATTTTCTAGTAAAGTGAACTCTTCAGATCTAAATTTGCTCTGAGCTCGTAAGTCACTGAGTTGCTGCTCCACATGTTGGAGAGCGTGCTGCAGTCCCGCTTGCCTCCGCCTGTGCAGAAACATCAACAGAAACCATCAGTGAGGCATGAGAACACTTAGAGCAAGTGTGCGCGAAAGAGGAAAACTGTCGCAGTGGTAGCGCAGCCCGCGTGCCTGAGGAAAATCTCGCAGCCCCACGATGCCCACATGAAGTAGCCCCTAGACATGCTACAATTTAAAGTCTCACAAGAAACAGACTTTCCTGCTTTCTAGTGATTATGATTATCCAGGTAATGCTCTCATTTGTTTTGCCAGACGGTTCAAGGTTCTTTTCCAACAGCATTCCGTAAAATGCATCCACCTTCTTAAAGAATTTGCTACAAATTTGTCCCAGAAACAAGACCCACACTTGCTACTTGAACTCAACGCTCCTGTAAGAAGCAGATCGAATAATTTCACACACTAAAAAATCCCTTATATACCAAAGGTATAATAAATATAAATAAATACAGATTAATATGTAAATAAAATATAATAATAATTATAGTTATTCTTATTCTTCTTATTATTATTTTATTATGATTATATATGTCAGAAATGGTCACACCCCCTGACAGACCCGAAGTTCGCAGGAAAAGGTGACCTAAGGTGCGATGTCACTGCGGCTCAAGCACTGCACCGTTTGCCCTGAAACTCAGCGTGTGTTTCTACGAAACTTATATCCATGAGTCTATCGGGGCTGCAATACGCGTTCTGTTTCTCGCCTGTCAAACCCCCGGCCAAAACTGTGGAGCAGAAATGGGGATTTGTGATGCTGGCCTAGCAGAAAGGACTATCATAAGTAAAGCTGATGTGTTGTCGGGCCGGGGGCGCTTCATCTGGGCCTGTAAAACCTCTCTAAACCTCATTTTAGAGAAGCCAGTATTTGATGCTACTTCCCGCCCGATATCTTTGCGCCCAGTTCACGGATTGCCCCACGCACGCAGGATGTCATGAATTATTCTCAGCTACACACTGCTCTAAAAATTGCGGCGGATGGTGCTGGGACGGGCCAGAACGGGCCACTTTGACACCCCAAACGCCATCGCAAAGTTCGTTGTGATGGCGCTCGTGTTCTAGATAGTTGAAACGCCAGGATTGTAGCTTTCCGACGATGTGCTTATATATCTAGAACACGAGCGCCATCACAACGTACTATCATCGCACAGCAGACCCTCGATTATAGGGTTCAGTCAGGGGGGTGTGAGAAATGGTATCACATCCCTGCCATTTTCTTTTTCACAACCATTCCCTCTGTTCTAACAGTATACGGTTTATAACATGACCTTATATGACAAAGGACAGAACCAGCCCAGCCCCAAGTGCTACAAAACAGAAATACTCATGAAAAAGCCACACAGCACGCACCTGCGGAACTCCCTCAGCATCCCGGGCAGCCATGGCATGTCAGGACACACGTGGGGCTGTCCTGCTGCTGATTCTGCATTGTGCAGCATCTCGCACCGTGCACTCAGGTCACCCAGCAAGGCAGCCAGGCGGCAGGCTTCCTGTTGGAGCTCTTGGACAGTGCCTTGAAGAAAGAGGCAGACAGGGTCACGTCATGTGCATGATTCAAAAACGCCTAAAGAGACAGACAGGGGCAATGCAAAGGATGCAGTAATAGAAGTAGTTCTGAACAATGAATTGGGGCACCATCAGGCGAGACACAAATGCGGGGGAGCTATTATAGTTTGGCAAATAGCAGAAAGAATGCTTGGTACCAAGAGTTGTCCCTTGGTGTGAAAGCAGCAAAAGAGGAGGCAGGGCTCACTTTGGGAGTGGGGTGCGGAGCCTCTCCAGCTCCCGTCCAAAGGGTCAATGATCAAGGCACCTGCATAAACGCAGGACGCCCCCAAGCAGCAGTGACGCTATGGTTGTACCATGAGGTTCTATTCTAATTTTAGCTACTGTTTTGCTACGCGCCCTGTTTGCCTGAACAGCACACGACACAGAGTGATCAACAAAGACAGGTGCCAGAACAGTACAGATGCCAGAACAGCACAGATGCCTGAACAGCTTAGGTGCCTGAACAGCACAGGTGCCTGAACAACACACGACACAGAGTGATCAACAAAGACAGGTGCCAGAACAGTACAGATGCCAGAACAGCACAGATGCCTGAACAGCACAGGTGCCTGAACAGCACAGGTGCCTGAACAACACACGACACAGAGTGATCAACAAAGACAGGTGCCAGAACAGTACAGATGCCAGAACAGCACAGATGCCTGAACAGCACAGGTGCCTGAACAGCACAGGTGCCTGGACAACACACGACACAGAGTGATCAACAAAGACAGGTGCCAGAACCGCACAGATACCTGAACAGCACAGGTGCCTGGACAGCACAGGTGCCTGAACAACACACGACACAGAGTGATCAACAAAGACAGGTACAGCTCACTTGCACTCAATTCCCATCGCAAATGCACACGAGGTGTTGCGCAGGCTCTTTTGCTGCACCCCTTACGCTTGAACAGCACGCCTCAAACTTCAAACGAACTCCACTCTTTTGAGCGTGTACGGCTAGGTTTACGCGAAAGATACGCTTTTTACATCCTGTCCTTTTATTTCTCAATCTCTCAACAGAAAACTGTGCGCTTTAGAACACAGCTGACGAGCTACCCTTTCTGGGTGTTGCAACCCTTCAATTGCAGTTACTGAATTAGCTTGTCTAGATTGCTAGTGTCTAGTCCATGGCTGGCACCTGGTGGGCTAATTTATCATTGTAGCGGCATGTACGGAACGCCTTTCTTGGCATTGATGCACATGCTGGTTTATGTATTCACCCTGTTCAGAAAGTAGGCCAGGTCACCGTCAAGGATCTATTCTTGTGTACTCAAGCTCACAAAATCACCTACGCCAAGCCTTTATCGTATTAGATGCCATCCACACGGCTTTCCTGCAAGCTCACCTTGTTTCTTGTACGTCGGCTGCCGTCCATACTGTCATAAGTTTCAACAAACATTCCAAGCAAGAGTACGCAAAGAAACCCCCGCGTCGTGTAATTGCCTTGACCCTCACTGCCTGGCAGCAAACCCACCCTGTTCATTGTACAAATCTCCATCCTCACTGTCGCTCCCCACAGTCTGAAATGCAGGGTGGTCTACTGCCATCAAATCTGGTGCCTGCATCAAATGCATGCGTGTGTCACTGTGTGTGTATGTGTGTCACTGTGTGTGTATGTGTGTACGTTTGTGCGCGTCACTGTGTGTGTATGTGTGTACGTTTGTGCGTGTCACTGTGTGTGTATGTGTGTCACTGTATGTGTGTCACTGTGTGTGCATGTGTGTCACTGTGTGTGTATGTGTGTGCGTTTGTGGTATCGCTGTGTGTGACACTGTGTGTGTTATGTGTGTCACTGCGAGTGTATGTATGTACGTTTGTGCGTGTCACTGTGTGTGTATGACACTGTGTGTGTATGTGTGTATGTTTGTGCGTGTTCCTGGGGGTGTATGTGTGTTGGCGCACGCGTGAGCATTGCGCGTGTATGTGCTTGCACGTAATGCGTCAGAACAGTTATTATTAGCACCCAAAGGCAAGCAGCCCCTTATAAGGGAAGCACACAACATGTGAGGTAGAGATGGTGGTTTGCTTGGTAAGGCAAGCCTTCTAACTCTGTGGGGTGGGTCAGCCGTTTCAAACAGTGTACATTTCTTTACACTTTCAAAGACTCCTCTGAAAGAGGTACCTTTCAGATCCATCAATAAAAGAACCCTGCCTGCCATGCCCCCACTCCAAGACCCCTCACTTCATCTCACGAGAAGATAATGCAACAAGATGCATGTTAAGGGTTGGCCAGAACCACATATATATGTACATATATGTATATATATACGGTGTATACACGGTAATTTTGGCAGGGAAATCACCAATTACACGGTCGTGTACGGTGTATATATACATGCGGTTCTGGCCAACCCTACGCATGTTGTTTCCACGCACCAAAGGCCCTTGTGAGGGGGGAGGAGGGTTGGGAAGAAAGCCATAGTAGATCAGTAGCTCGTCGTCACGAAGGCCCTGGTGGTAAGTGAATGTGACCTGCACAATAAGAAGGAAAATTATACATGTGGTATAGGTTTAAAAAGGGGACTAGCGTGCAGTGAAAGAAGCAGTGTACGCAACATAACGCTTAGAGGTATCGGCAAGGAGCGTCCTAGATAAGCCTTTGTAACCTTGAAGGCTTTTGAACTTGCCAGCTTGGCAAGTAGCATTTGTAGATTGAATAGTATAGAGCTATACAAAATGGGCTCTGTTAGCATTCCTCCACAGCACGTCCCAAAGTACGCACATACTCACACACACACACACACACACAAACAAACGCACACAAACACAGATGAGGAACTGGGCACGGGATTTCTCAGCAGGATGCACACACATATGGACATAAGGCAATACCGAGGAGGCACCGTTGCACATGTCACATGTCACACATAACAAACCCCCACCTCGTCTCCCTCACACATGCTCGTGGTGCTTTTCACACGCCAGGGGCGCTGCTTGTAGCACGCCAGCTCCTCAAGAGACACACCATAGTCAGACAGTTGCTGGGCCTGTGGTGGCTGCTGCTGCGGCTGCCGCTGCTGTTCCAGCTGTTGATGATGATGATGATGATGATGATGAAGCTGCTGCTGCTGCTGCCTCTCTTCATAATGGAGCTGCTGCTCCTGGTCCCGCTGCTGCTGCTGCTGCTGCTGCTGCCTCTCTTCATAACGGAGCTGCTGCTCCTGATCCCGCTGTTGATGCCAAACCCTCTTATTTCCTGACCTCAACTTTTCCTCCTGGCGCCTGCTCATCTTCCCTGCCCCCTGCCTTCCAAACCGGTCTCTACCCCCCATCTTCTTCTCTGGGTGCCTCTGCTGTTGTTGCTGCTGTTGTTGCTGCTGCCTCCTTTCAGTGGCATCTTTTCTACTACCCCACACCTGCCTCACATACCCCCCTTTTTTTCTACCCCTTTCGGTGGCAGCCACGTCCTCATCCTTGTCATCTGTACTGCTCTGACAAGATGAGCTGCCCTCACTCTCACCTGCGTGTGTGTGTGTGTGTGTGTGTGTGTGTGTGCACGTGCATGTGAGTGTGCTTGGTGTGTGTGCATTTTAACTTAGCGAGATGGAAAAATCACACTGCTGCTGATTGACGCGTCCTAGCACACCACGACCTTTTTGGACACACAAAAAAAGCATGCGATGGACGGGGCGTGATAGAGGAATCAGTCTTTGCGCATCATACTATGTGAGTCAGCCACAAACAAACACACTGCTAATCTTCTTCACACATGCTACTACCAGCCTGTAGCAACCAACTCTCCATTTCGCATTGAAGAGCGCACTGTAAACAAGTGTGCTGCCCTTACTCTCAGACGCGGATTCCACGGTGGCGGTGCAGCCCCTGTTTACGTGATTCGTCATGTCCACTAGAGGAACAATAGCCATGAGGCCTTCGAAGGCTGTGGAGAAGGAACGTGTGCAGACCTGCAGGGACCAAGCGGGCAAACAAATGAGCAACCTAGTAAAATTCCTGGCTGTTGGTGTTGGAAGACGTTTGTAATAGGCTTTGATGATGGCTCCCACGTGAGGCAGACGGCAACCCTGTAGCCTTGCTTCTGCTCCTGCGTCTAAAAGCTTGAAAAACAGGCAGCTAAATACGAGTTTCTACTGCCTTGTTTGAACGTTTGAATTCAGGCACTGAGGTAAAAGCAGGAGGGCATTCAAGATGTGTGCAGTGGTTTCTGACTCGAAGACTAGCCGGGTGCCTTTGGTTTATGTGTAGGGTTGGCCAGAACCATATATATACGGTGTATATACGGTATTTTGGCAGGGAAATTACCAAATATACCATCACATATGGTGCATATCTACGGTGTATATCGTTTTTTTTTGGCAGGGAATCACCAAAAACGCGGTCATACACAGTAAACTATACAGCTCTGGCCAACCCTTGTGTTGCAGGCAGGTGGGTCGAGTCTTGTCTTGTTAACTTCATTGAACAGCCAGGCCAAGATGCAGGAGAGCAGGCCACGATGCAGATCTCAGAAAGCACCACCAAAAAGCACAAAGTTTTGAATTGTTGTGTTATGAGCCCAGTATGGGTCCCTCCAATGGTCACAGGTCTCTCTATATTCCTTGCTCAAAAAAGCTTGCAGCCTACACTTCGCGTTGCAACCAACCAACCCCATTCAGCGGACCAGTATCAACACTATGAATGACACGCTCACACGCGCACACACTCACATACACCTAGAGACTTACCACAGATGCAGCCCACTCCACGTCTTGAAGGGTGGCTTGCTGTAGCAAGCACGGGGGGCCAGCCCCTTGGAGCTGTGTTGTGTGATGCTCCCACGCCCACAGTTCTGCCTGTGCCAACGTCAAGTTAAACACAGCACCCCTGCAGCCTCCTTTAGCTACCTCCGGTGTCTGGGTGTTTGCTGTTGCTTTAGTTGCTGCTGCTACTTCAGGTGTTGCTGCTGCTTCCTTTAGCACAGCTGCTGCTGCTGCTGCTACTGGAGTTGCTGCTTCTGGTGCCGCTGCTGTTGGTGCTGCTGCTTCCCTTGGCACACCTGCTGCTGCTGGTGCTGCTGCTGTGCCTGTGGCGTACACCCTTGCAGCACGCCGCTTGAAAATGCGCACCAAGCGCTCCTGTAATGGAAGGTAAGGGCTTGTGGGAATGCAAGTAAGTGTTAAAAGTGTAGCTAATGTGTGCGTAATAGGCATGCTTGCTCGCCTCTGTATAAACACACACACAAATATATGCACCAACTATTGCCAATTTTCAATTCACTGGTGCAGCATGATACATGACGCATACTATAACGTGTCCACACCCACCAGCTGCGGAGTTGCCAGCAAGGGGATGGCACTTTCAGGCCAGTTGTACCTACATTGGCAAAGAGAGCAAACATGCCAGTTGTACCTACATTGGCAGTTGTACCTACGGCCAAATTGTACCTACATTGGCAAAGAGCAAACGTCACAGGAAGCTCTCCGAACTCTGCAACCCCCTGACCATCTGGAAGCTCATCCTAGCAGCAAGCAATTAACTCAAGAGTATGGCTGGTACTTAGCATTAGGTTATTTGGACGACGCTTGTTTTCACGTGTGCACAGGCAGCAGGCAGGCGTTCTGGACTGGCAAATCATCCCTATCCAAGAAGACTGCAGACAGCCTTGCCGCATGCGCAGCCAGCTAGTGAGCAAGGTCACACACACACACACACACACGCACATACACACACACACACACACAATGGGAAGCGTAGGCCGTGCTACACTTTTGATCATGGCAGGCAGGCTCACCCTGATAGCACCTCTGCCGGCCCTGGCTGCGACTGAATGAATGGGAGGGAGGCCACTTCTTCAATCTGGGGATCGTGCCGCCCAAATGGCGGGTGCCCACATTCCCCTGCTAGGTCCTGACGTGACAATGAAGTGTGCAGCAGGACCTGTCGGAGGAACCAGGGGGCTGCAAACTGCAGCGTATAAGGGGAGGCTTTATGTGTGTGTACGTGTGTGTATTTGTCGAGGCAGAGACCGTTTGCAAATTGATCACTCCTGGGAGTTGACTGTAAAACAGAAGGCTTCAGCAGCGGAAGGGGTATTATTCAGTTTAAACACGTGAGTCATGAGCAGGGCACCAAGTTCAGCACGGTTGACACCAAAGGCAGCATGATTGCGCCTGGCGTGACAGCAAAAAGTGCTAGTCCGGCAGCATACTTACCGCTGAATCCGAATACGGCATGGGGAGGGTGAGGTGGGCAGGGAGACGGAGGAGCAATGAGTCCTGTTTGCAGTCCTTGTCACACACCAAGCCCCGCACACCATCCTCGTTTTCGCCAAAGCAAACGTTGACCTGTGGGCGTGAGTGCGTGCGTGTATGTGTGTGTGCGCGTGTATCTGTGTTCGTGTATGCGCGCGTGTGCGTGATTGTTAGTGCGTGCGTGTATGTGTGTGTGTGTTTGTGTGTGTGTGTGTTGTGAGTGTGTGTGTGTGTGTGTGTG
>Ga0307966_1001801_pt1 | contig 16669 bp, 13 predicted proteins | sample OrgLakmetagen646_FD_203141 | JGI IMG/M metagenome (GOLD analysis project Ga0307966, IMG submission 203141) | Saline water microbial communities from Organic Lake, Antarctica - #646 | ecosystem: Environmental > Aquatic > Non-marine Saline and Alkaline > Saline | place: Antarctica: Organic Lake... | reverse complement strand
AGAGAGAGAGAGAGAGAGCGCGAGAGCGAGAGCGAGAGCGAGAGAAAGAGAGAGCGAGAGCGAGAGCGAGAGAAAGAGAGAGCGAGAGCGAGAGCGAGAGCGAGAGAAAGAGAGAGCGAGAGCGAGAGAGAGAGAGAGAGAGAGAGAGAGAGAGAGAAAGAGAGAAATGTACATCATATCATTATAAAGCGTGTCTTTTACCACGTGCGTGTGCACATGAAAGTTGTGATCAAATTGTCCTGAGTTGGTCTTTTCTGTCGTTCTTCCCAGTGCTACTAAAAGCCGCTAAGCCGCATGCAAGGTTTCTGCAAAGTCCGTGTTAACAGTAATCCAGTACACGGGAAAATGTACAAATTGCCTGCATCCTCCTCTGTCTCCAACTTCCAAAAGAAGGTAGACATGAAGAGCCCTACTAAAACCGACCGAAGTTCTAAGTTTACATTGCATATTTTAAACTCCTTCCTGTTGCATCTTTTCTCCAGTCTCCAGTAATAGGGGAAGTGTTATTTGCTGCTTGCGCTGCTCCTGTCTTATTCTTTCGCACCTTCCAGATAAGAGGAGGACATGGAAAACTCACGGCTGCTGCTGTTGTTGCTGCTGTTCCTATTGCTGCTTGAGCCCTTGCTTCCAGCTCGCAACAAAAACGATGAATCACGAGGTGTCTGCAGGAAAATTAAACAGATCCACGGATGTGAGCAGTCAACCTTCTTTACATTTGGTTGGGAAGGTGAGAGGCACCATGGCTTAGGTGTGGAGAGATTGTCGTGCTCCTCTCTTGATCGACAAGTACAAACCCGTCCATTGTGCATGTGAGAAACAAACTGTGACTGAACAAGCGTGGTGCTGCTCATTGATTGACCAGTACGAAACCGCATTGTGCACGTGAGAAACAAACGGTGACTGAATGAAGTGTGCTTTATAATAATTGACACAACGAAACCGTCCATTGTGCATGTGAAAAACAAACGGTGACTGAACAAGCGTGGTGCTGCTCATTGGTTGACCAGTACGAAAATGCATTGTGCACGTGAGAAACGAACGGTGACTGATTGAAGTGTGGTTCTTATAATTGACAGTACGAAACCGCTTTGTGCATGTGAGAAACGAACGGTGACTGAGCAAGCGTGGTGCTGCTCATTGATTGACAGTACGAAACCACGTGTGAGAAACAAAACAGGAATGGTGACAGACCGATTTATTAGGGATGAAGATTTCAGGGAGCCATGTGAAGAAAGGTCATACCTTTGGGTTCAGCTACAAAAAAAAATGGGGGCAATGCAAGGTTTTGTGTGAGTAGCGAGCACAGTACAGTACCAACGCAATTTTGGTACACGCAAAATTATTTGGTATCATGGCAAGATCGCATTAGTGTATCATGGCAAGATCTTATTAGTATGGTGCATCACTTTAGATCATCAGATCTCATTGGTATGGTGCATCACATTAGGTCATCAGCTCTCATTAGTGCTTTAGGTCATCAGGTACACAGACAGTTGTGAATCTGCTGCGTGCCTTTAAGCGTAATACTATATAACATATAATGCAGTGATATCTGCCGCCTATTTGTAAGCGTAAGACTATATATTGCAAAGGCATGCCCATGTTGGAATAATGCATCGTTTTGGTCACACAGGCAAAAAGATACTTGTAGGATCTGCTGCTTATTTACGCACATAAGTATTCGATGTCACACAAGCTCACGTCAGTGTGATGCATCACTTATGATCACACAGGCAAAAAGGTAATTGTAGGATAATTTCACACTGCATAACTATTCAATGTCACAGCAAGCTCATGCCTAATTAGTGTTCTTCATTCGTCAACCTACAAGTAGGCAGACACTTGTAAAATCTGACGCTAATTTTTGCATGCGCATAATTATTGAGTGTGTGGGCGGTGTTCATGTTGGTGTACCACACCACTTTTAATCCGTCAAGTAGACCACCAAATACAACAATCGGCAAGGACGCATTGTGCTGAACAAGATGCACGTCCAGCACAATGAACCCTTGCCGATGCTTGTTTAGCACACAATACGCACTGGATACGTTGTTCAGCACACTATGCTTGTTTGATGCACACAATAAGCACACAATGCACAATAAGCACACAATGCTTGTTCAGTACACAATAAGCACTGGATACGTTGTGCTGAACAAGCAGCTTGTCGGTACTGCAGCATTGCAGGATTGTATTGGTGCTGCTAAGTAGGATGTGCAAAGAAATGGCACAGGCATCAGCCACCTCTGAAACAGTGGCAGCTCCTGCCTGTGCCCCTTCCTTGTAAGCCCCACTCAGCAGCACCAATACAATCGTCTCGTTAGGGGCTCCTCTTGCTCATCACCCACCCACCTCCTGAGGGGCATTGGCTGATTCCTGCACCCCATGGACCTGTCCTGTGGCTTCATCCTGCCTGCGTACGATCCCTTGTGCCTTGCCCCCTGCGCATCAGATACAAGGGTTACTGATAAGTAAATTAATGCCATGGTGTAAACATTTCAAGACCTGTAAACCTGTAAACCTGTGAACATTCCCGGCACGAATTAGGAATGAATTACAAGGGTTACTGTGTGACCGGTTAAGAGTTCAGATCCTTTCCCTTCTGCAAACCGATATTTACATAACCTTCATGGCCTTCCATGTGAGGCATTGTTTGCATGCACGCATGTGTGTGTGCGTGCGTCCAGGCTATGTAGACTTTGGGAGGACGCAATGGAGCGCATCCAGCCAATGAGGGAACCCCGCTTGTGAGCCCTTTGCCTGCCCACGCACACCAAAGCCTGGAGCAGGATTATGTCATAGATGCTGTAAGGCACACACACATACACCCATATAATAACATACGCAGAGACACACACGTGTAAAACTTTTTGCACATGCCTGTGCCTAGCTCACCATGGAGCACTCACGCACGCAGTCACATGTAAAACACAACAGTTGAAAGAGGTAGTTATGAACTTGGGGCGCCCGCCTGTCATCCGCCTCACTGAAAGATTTTGACGTGTCACAGCAACCCATCTCCTTTGAAGATCTCCAGGCAGCAGAGCAACAGGTGATTACTTGAATGAGCTGCCGCACAAGGAGGTACAATCCCAGATTCTCACGCAAGCAATCTGAGGCAGTGACGGGTGTTCCTTTTATGCATCGCCTCCCTTTCTTTGCTCAATTGACAGCGCTTCCAGTTTGCCTGTTCGAACTTAGGAAGCTTACTGTGCCTAGGAAGCTTACTGTGCTTAGGAAGCCTGTGCCTAGGAAGTTTGCGCCTAGGAAGCTTACTTTGCCTAGGAAGCTTGCTTGTGCAAGACATGTTACGACAAGCACATCATAAAAACCATCTTTGTCTTTGAGGAGACTGTCATTAGAGATTTTCCTAGATTGCCCTTCTGGGAGTGTCGCTGACTCCCTTTGGTCGTGATACTGTACCCATACAAATTAATGTCACTGACGAGCCAAAGAGCACATAGGCTCTTTGGTGCGCAGGTCTTGCACAATAAACGTCATGGTAATTTTTCCATTTCTACCTTTTTGCGTCAAAGCATTTCCGTTCGTTTTTTATATCTGGCGACGTCATGGCTGTTCGTTCACTTATGACGGTTTACTGATATGTCTAATGCAAGGATTGTTCTGTATGCCGGTGTCGACCCCGATCCCAAATTACATACAGACACACACAAGATCGAGGACCAACGTGGAACTTGTAAGCTGTTTGCATTCCAGAATATCATAGCCTGGCTGCGTCGATGCTCTGCTACGCACTCACCTTGCAGTATGGTGTCCACAGCGTATCACGCCATATGGTAATTTTCATCCATTTCTACCCAGAAAAACAAAGCATATAGGTATTATATTGTCGATGCCTGGCACTGTCATAGCCTGGCTGCATCGACGCTCTGTCACGCACACACCTTGCAGTATGGTGTCCACAGCAAAAGCCACGTCTTGAATCACCCAATGCGATCTGTCCACCATTTCTGCGACAACCTCAAACGTCGGCGGCGCTGCTCGTTCCTGCACCGTCTTCTGAACACCCTTCCTGCACAAGAAAAAAAACAGGCAGGCAGTGAAAAACTACTCCCCACAGTAATTAATAAGGGGAAGAAATCAGTTTGGTATCCAGTACCGCAAAACTCTTGCACACAGAAAACACGTGCGCGCTTGATTGTTCCAGCACCGTCTTCTGAAAACCTCTCTTGCACACAGAATGCACGGATCTATTTGATCGATTTTTGCTTGTATATTGCCAAAAGGGGTTGACTGGTCCAATTGCAGGAAATGTTCCTTCCTGGTTTTCTTTCCCACTTGCAACCATTTTTCAACCTAAATATTGTGAAGACAGACCACGTTCACCAAGAAATGGTGAACATCGGATGACCCCAGATCACAATTCTAGCCTCAGATCACCTCAAATGGGCCCACAGCTCCGCCATGGGACCAATTTTCATTCCCAAAACTAGGTATTCATGACTTGCTTATACCATGCGACCACCCTGCACGTTCAAAAAGATACAAGGAGGTCAAAAAATGACCTTTTTGGCACCTTCTTGGCTGATTTTCTCTTAGGGAAGTGACTGGAATTTTGTATCTCACCAACCACTGGATATTTCCCCCTCATTTTTGTTGCAATGATATCTATTATAAAATAAAGTCAAATGCAATTTTAATGACATGATATGTTACAGTGGTTGATCAGATCCAGCACACGGGTGCCTGAAAAGTAGGGTTCACGCCGCGGCCAATTAGGCATAAGGGCCCACGTTTGCTTTAATGAAACTCAACTGCCTTGCTGCTGTTGTGGCATGGGCTACCATTTGGAGCCAAGTTTGACTGTAGCAAACGATAGCCCGCATACTCTGGGAACATTTGAAAAACGCCCCCATTTGGGGGGTCAGTCGTTTCCCTCTGGTATATTGCGCACACCCACAGCACGCAGAAAAGGCATGAGCAGTGAAGACCACAACTTTCTTGATCGAGAGAAGGGGCAAACTAAATTCCAAAGGGTGAACGCTTAGGGGTTCTGGCCAAAACCGTATTTGGGTTTCCATATAGACATTCACGCCATATTTGCGTATGCACGGTTTGGGCTGGCCCCCTATAGTGAACGTGTTATGCAACTGTGTCTTACGTTTGCACCAGTCCTGCTCATCCGTGCAATACAGATTGCGCGAGTTGGGAGCTCGAGCTTGGCTTTAAAATGAGCAGCGCGGACATTCTTGTGAAGCAAGGGCTGTTGTTTACACCCTTGCTTACATGGATCACGATTGCGGAAAAAGGAAACATCATGATGCGCAAGGAATGTCACATATTGCATGAGTGATGTCACGTTATGTTGTAAGAGGTGACAGCACGTTATTTCTGAGGACAGCACGTCGTGCGAGGAATAGCACGTTGTGTGAGGAAAAAGATGATGTGCGAGGGACAGTGTGCTGTGCAGGGGGCAGCACGTTGTATGAGGAATAGCACGTCGTGCGAGGAATAGCACGTTGTGCGAAGAAAAAGATGATGTCCGAGGGACAGTGTGCTGTGCAGGGGGTAGCACGTTGTGTGAGGAATAGCACGTTGTAGGAGTGGCGCGCTTAGTGATGCATGGACCATTGTGTAAAGAGCAGCACGCTGTGTGAGGGACAGCACGTTGTGTGAGAAATATTGCATTGTGTGAAGAACAGCACGTTGCGTGAGGAAAAAGATGATGTGCGAGGGTTTTCAGTATGTTGCGTAGGGAAAAACACATTGTGTGAGGAATAGCGCGTTGTGTGTGAGGAACAGCATGTCGGGTGAGGACTAGTACCTATGTGCGTACGGGACAGCACGTTGTTTTGAGAAGCTGCGTGTAAGAAATAGCACGGTGTGTAAGGGAGAGCACTTTTTGTAAGATGGCTTTTTGTAAGATGACTTGCTAAATCAGAGGCATGGACATACGAATTTCCCTGGGTTTCATAATGTGAGCAACGTTATTACATTTATTCAGTTGTTTGGCCAGTTAAGATGGATCTCTTGTAACAAACTCGCTAACTTTCACACAGACACCCAGCAGCATCCTGGTGCGGTGCTTGAGCCGTCGCCTCTTTCTCACACGTTGAAAGGGGGGGAGGATAACATATTGTGTGACAAATGGCACAAGGATCCACCAGCGTATCACGTAAATCTTAAATCCTCACTCACAATTTATCACACTGGGGACATTTAGGATTGTTACGCGATGCTATCCTTTCAATCGAATGCAAGCCTAAATCTCAGGTCACCTTGCTACCAATTTCGAAATGTAACAACAAAAATGCATCACTCACTTGAGCACATGCGTTCACTCGCGTGCGCCTGCACTTCCCAGAGAGCACACACACACACACACACACACGCACACACACACACACATTCACACACACAACACACACACACACCTACGCGCACACACACACACGTGTGCATTCTATATGAACACATTAGCAGCCACTCACTTGCGTGCAGCCTCATCACCCAAGGTCACAGAGGCAATGCCTCCAACTGCAAAATCGAAAAGAGTGAGGGGTTTGTAATGTGCAGTTGTGATGCGGGTAGTGTTGATTAAAATAATGGGAAGTGGTGGATAAAAAGGAACAATGGATGCACATAGGTGGCACGTGACACACAAACACACACACGTGTATGACTTGCGGCTACGAGTTGTGTATATGACTTGCGGCTTTGAGTGCGGCTACGAGTGCGGCTACGAGTACGGCTACAAGTGCGGCTACGAGTTGTGTATGACTTGCGGCTATGAGTTTAAGACTTTATAGGTTACTTTTGGGACGGAAAGCAGGTTATGGCCAATATATTTTTGCAGTTTAAATATTACACTCTGTTCACTGCTATAAGCTCAAGATTGCTCAAGCGCCTCTTTGCAGGGGGGTGGAACCGCTGATTTAACAGCCAATGGAAAACTCACACACACACTGACTCACACAGACAAACACACACCCTTGCTCACATACATACACACTCACCCAGATCAGCTAGGCTAGGATTCTTGATCACATTTTCTAGCACGTTGCCATGAGCGGTCGCGATCAGTTGCACTCCTGCAGGACACATGACACGATTATGATATCACACACACATGCGCACCAAACACATACATTCTGCATATTCAGTTGCACCCCTGTAGGACATATGACACGGTATAATATCACACACATATGCACCAAACACAAACATTTTGCATGATCAGTTGCACTCCTGCAGGACATATGGCATGGTTATGATATCACACACACATATGCACACATACATTCTTGCATGATCTGCTTGTTAATCAACATGGTTCTCTTGCCTTTCCTGATCTCACAAGTCAGCCCCTCAAATTCCAACTAATGTTTGTTCCAGATTGGTTTGTGCTGCCAAAATAACCCACAGACATGCAAGTCCGGCCTTCTGTGAAATGACTGCTGAAGGTCTCAGAAATATATGAAGCACGCGGGCTGTGTTTGCACTCATTTTTGGTTCCGATCAGTGCGTGCCCGTGCACACCAGCTTTGAGCACACATCTGTGCCCTTGCAATTAGGACGCACCTCGCTGTGCAATTGTGCGAGCAGCCATGCACTCGGCCTCTGTGCTGATCTCATCCACGATGATCACCTGAGAGGAGAGATTCGTGGTGAAAGCGAAGGCCCATAAACAACCATGGTGACAGCCCACGAAGCCACGATGAAAGTGAAGCGCACGAAAGACCATGCTTTACATTAAACAGGGAAAAGCAATACCAGCACCGCGTCCCATTAAATTCTTCCACCATGAAAGGAAAAGGACAATCAGTGGGGATTAGACAAGTGTGTCGCTTTCAACAGCCTTGTTTAAATCAAATAGGGACAATCAGTAGGGATTGGGTGAGGGGTGCTTTCAACAGACTCGTTTAAACCAAACAGGGATGATTAGTTGGGATTAGGGAGTATATTGCTGTCATCAGCCTCGATCAAACCATACAGCTCTTTGTCTGCGGCTTGTGGTTCTCAACAGCCTCATTCAAACCATACAGCTCTTTACCTGCGGCATGTGGTTCTCAACAGCCTCGATCATCACTCTGTCTTGCGCCTCTGGATTTGCGACCTGTGCAGGTGTGTGTGTGCGTGTTTACGTGTATGTGTTTGTATGTGTTTGTATGTGTGTGATAGAAAGACATGGGTTAAGTAGGCATCCTATGCCTAGTTTGATGAGTAAATCAGCGCACAGGTATCAGCACATAGGTATCAGAGTGGGCACACATACCGGGTGGCACGAGCTGAGCGCAATATTGATTGTTGCGGTTTCGACACCCCCCCGCTTCTACACCTTAAGTTTTACATGAAGAGGGACGATTATTTTGGGAGATTATTTTGGGAAATTTGGGCTGATAATGGACAAAGAGGACAGTTTCAGGGTTGGCCTGAACTACACAAGCGTGCTTATGGGAGACGTGCTTGTGGTAGACTTTTATTTGAAGATGATAACAGACAAAGAGGACAGTAGGACTGGCCTGAACCACACAAGCGTGCTTGTGGAAAATTTAAGCGATAAACTGTATGGTAATATTATGTTTTTTTTGTGGTCCTGGACACACTTTCCAGTGCACGTGTAGCAGCCTAGCTTCACAGAGTTTTAGTACTAGCAAGTTTCGCTTAACCCTGATCATGGTACACGATGGCCAGGGAAAACAATTGTTGCTCACATGCCCCCCCCCCCCTTGCCTTACTTGACATTGCTTTGGCCTGTGCAGAATCTGCTTAACCCTGCCTGTGGTATACCACGGTCAGAGGAAACAGTGTTGGTACGTATACAGAGGAAACAGTGTTAGTACGTAAAGCTCCCTTGCCTGCATGCGCCTGGCGTCTCCGATGCCTTTGTGCGGAATGTCGCCATCTCCTCCAATCTCATTGCTGCAAGCGCAGAGTGCAGCACATGCTGGGAAGAAACAATGCCACTTATAAATGAGTTTGCACAATTGAATTTGCACTTGTAAAGTTGCACTACTTCACGTTTACAGATCAAAGGTGTGCTGTTGGATCAGGCTGTACGTTGACACTGTGTTCGCGTTACTCTGAGGCTAGTCTGCTGAGAAACCTGCTTATACATAAATCGCTTCTGACCAAGCTTAAACACACACACACATACACTCACACACACACACACAAGCACACACACAGACAAGCACACACACACAACCCTGTACCTTGTGTCAATGATGACTGTGCGCCTGCCCATCCCTGAGAGCAGGCGTGCGATTTCCCGCACGGCCGTTGTCTTCCTACGTTACGCGCGCATCATCAGAGCAACACAATTTGCGCAGAGGCATGAAAAAGTGGCGCCCATTGTTGTCTAATCAATGCCCATTGTTGTCCAGCTAATGGAGACAAAGGCATGAGGCAGATTAAAAACATCGCTGCCCTTTTAAAAATCTGGTGCCCCCGAATCTGCTGACGCATTGTCAGCATGCGCTGTGAAAAATCCACCCCGCAGGTGGCACCCGCTGCCCTGACAGCAAATTGCAGTGTAAGGTCAAACAGCAAACAGAAGCTGTGCGTTCAATATCAAAGCGTGACGTACCCTACTCCTGGGCGACCAAGCAGCAGGAGCGATTGGCCATTTTCAATCACGTCAGCCACAAGTGCAGCACTTCCCTGTGTATAAACAGTGTGGTTGCAGGAGGTGCTGTCTTGCCAAAGTCTTGCCATCAACCATTTCTAGCGCAACCCTTCTGGACAGAACATTCACATTTCCTCCGCAGGAGGTTCCTTTTCTTTTTCTGCCTGTGCTGTTCTCTCCTTTTCTATCCTCTTTTTCATGCAGCCTGACCTTGATGGCCCGACCCACACGCCCTGTCAAGCCAACAATCCGCCCAGCGCGATTTCTGATGGCAGATATCCTGCAAGCAAGGGGTTTACTCAGTGCTTCAGATGCATGCATTGTTTGATTTTTGTAATGTTTAATAAAGTTTGTGCACATGGTTGCTGCCAGATTGGGTGAACTCAAAGCACTCAGCACAGAGCTTAAAATGTGCAAGTGAACTCAATCACTGCTTTTAATGTTGGGGTGTGTGACTAGCGTTTCGTAGCAGCTTAGACATCTCCCAAATACAGAGATGAAAGTGAGCATTTAAACAGCTTAGAAATCCCCCCAATACAGGGATGAAAGTGAGCACATACTCACCTGTGGAGCGTTCCGTCGATGCCTGCTCTGTTATCTTGATTAAAGGTCCCAACCTTCGTTTGGGTTGCGCAAGAAAGGTGGGAAATGTTAGCAGTAAGGACCAGATCTTGACCTCTTATTTCAAACTTTGATGTGACAATGCATTCCGGAAATATCTTACTTATTCTGCAACACGTCCCGAGAGAGGCAATCCTGAGACCCTCTGTGACAGTCTCCTCAAAAAGGAGTCAGATGCTTTTTGTGATATATGCCTTTGGCTAAAATGTCTCGCACGAGCAAGTTTTGTTGACGCAAGCAGACAATGACGCAAGAAGACTGTCAATTGAGCAAGAAAGGGAGGCAGTTTATAAAAGGAACACCTGTCACTGCCTTAGATTCCTTGCGTGAGAATCTGGGATACCTCCTTGTGCGACAGCTCGATCCAAAGTCTACCTGTTGCTCTGCTGCCTGGAGATCTTCAAAGGAGATGGGCTGCGGTGACACCTCAAACTCTTTGTCAGCGAGGCGGATGACAGGCAGGCGCCCCAAGTCCATGACTACCTCTTTCAACTGTTGTGTTTTTTATGTGGATGCGTGCGTGCGTGTCAGTGGTGGGCCAGGCACAGGCACGTGCGCATATTTCCATACATATGTGTGTGCCTTACAGTGTCCATGGCATAATCCTGCTCCAGGCTTTGGCGTGCGTGGGCAGGCAAAAGATTCACAAGCGAGATTTGCTGCTCGTTGGCTGTTGGATGCACTCCGTTGTGCCCTCCAGCTTTGTTTGCAAAGCTGTATTTCGAGAGAGATCCTGCTCTGAGGGAAGGAGCTGCACTTGGCCTGCAGAATACTTTCATGAGATTTTGACAGAATTACTACCATTAAAAATAATTAATTGTTACATTTTTGTGGATTTGAGAATCTTGCGCTGCCAATTCTGTTGAAATTTGCAGTATGCCTGCCCTCGAGCAGCTGCATGCATTTCATTACTAACAGCTTCTTTCTGTAGTTTGCGTAGTTTGGACACGTGCGTACGCGTGGGCACACACACGCGCACTTACGGGCATAAACAATGCCTCACCAGGAAGCTCACCTGAAAGAGGCTGAAGCTGCGGCAAAAAGATCCAACTCTGCTTGTAACAGTGAGTTTGAAAATGCCAATAGTTAGAACATGAGCTGTCAGCTTACCTTCCTATTGGGAAGACAACTATTTGACACTGTTGATGGAATGCCATACAGAGCGAAAGTCCCGGATACTAGGGATGCAAATTGGTCAAGGGAAAACCAACGCACAGCAAGGTGCGAGTTGAAGGACAAGAACAGGGGAGTAGGGTTCAGGCAGCTGTCGGTTCAGAACTACATCGCACTGCTCTTTGCGCTTCAACATTTCTCAAACTGCAGCTTTTATGCTTTCTAACACGATCCTGCACGCGGCTGTATACATGCGCAGGAGGAGCAAGAGGGGCTTACACACCAAATGCCCCCAACCCCACTCCACCTCCTCACTTGCAGCACGTTCACCAAGGTGAGAGGGCCTAAAGTTCTCGTTCTCCGGCTGGTCTGTGCTTCTGTAATTACCAGCATGGCAGCGAGGCACACCAATTTTTATATCTAGGCTATGACTGCCTATGGAGGACAATAATTTGAGGAAGACGCCCTCAATGGAATGTCTAAGGCGGCTAGAAGTTTGAATGCTGGGGTCTCAAATGTAGATTGAGGATATTAGGATTGACAGTTTTCCTCATTCCCACTGCTTCACATCAAACTAACAGTCAGCACCGTTAACGATGCTAAATCGCCCGTCCTTTCCAGTGCGGAAGCACTAGTACAGACTGTGCTGCTGAGGAGGGTGCTTACTTGTGTATGTGCACCTGTCACACGACACAACTAGAGAGACACTACTATACCTAACACTAGGCAGTCCTAGAGAGACACTACTAGACAGACACTACTATGTCTAACACTGCTGTCTCCCCTCCGTAGATACAGATCCGTACGACTTCACGGACAACAGTCCAGAGGATATTGGGCCGCACAGCCTCTTTGCCTCTGAGCCTGCTGCCTGCAAGACCCAGGTCTGTTGCATTGCTAGTCTTATTCAGGAAGGCTGCACGTTGCACCTAATTATAACGACGGCACGGCACCTCTACCGCTCTCTGTTGACATGGCGAGTTTACTAGCCTTTGGGAACTATTCACACACCTGTACCCTATCGCATATGTACGCATGCAAATACACATACACACACACACGCACACGCGCACACACACACGCACACACACACACACACGCGCACACGCACACGCACACACACACAAACACACACACACACACAAACACACACACACACACACACACACACACACACACACACACACACACACACACACACACACACAGGGAGGAGGCACGGATTTCAGTGGCAGGCACATCAGTGCATCAGCAGATCGCCCCTTCCAGTCAAAAACCAATACAGGCTCCTATGTCCACAAAAGTCTGACCGGTGGGATCGGCAGGTCGGTCCTCCAGAGGGGGGACACCCCACTGGTACACCAGAAACAAACCAGCATCATGAACCTCTTCCAGAGCCAGAAGCAGGTGCGTGTGTGTGTGCGTGTGTGTGTGTGTGTGCGTGTGCGTGTGTGGATGTGTAATTTTGTGTGTGCAGGGGAATTACAAATGCAAGGCACAGGAGGCATGCAAATAGCCAGCATGCTACTGGTGATGTCTAGAGTAAAAGCGGTGTAGTATATATTACAGGGAACATACTATGCGGGTCACAAAACACATCATGCTTTACGATGTTGCGTGCTTGTGTACATAAATAAGTTCCAAGGACACTATCTATAGGACCCTCACGTACGCCTTACGTTCACATGTACTGCTTGCAGTATAAGGAGGAGTAATGGTATCGGTATTATACTTTATATGGAAGATGGAAGGGTCGCTAGTCGCTAGGCATCACCACTAGCAGGCTGTTGCCCTCTGAATAAGCCTGTCCTTGCTGTTGTTCCCCACGTGCATTCTAATACCATGCCCGAGTATTGCTCACGACTCACGACAATAAACACATGTCTGCACCGTGTCGAGAGACGTCATCATAGTAAGGCACTTGTGCAATGTCTTGTGTCTACATACCATGTGCAATGTCTTGTGTCTACAAACTGCAGACCATATGCAATGTCTTGTGCCTACAAAACTACAAACCATGTGCAGTGTCTTGTGTTTACACACCATATGCAATGTCTTGTGTCTACAAAACTACAAATCATGTGCAATGTCTTGTGTCTAAAAACTGCAATTCATGTGAAATGTCTTGTGTCTACAAACCATGTGCAATGTCTTGTGTCTACAAACTACAAATCATGTGCAATGTCTTGTGTCTACAAACCATGTGCAATGTCTTGTGTTTACACACCATGTGCAATGTCTTGTGTCTACAAACCATGTGCAATGTCTTGTGTCTACAAACTACAAACCATGTGCAATGTCTTGTGTCTACAAACGACAAATCATGTGCAATGTCTTGTGTCTACAAACTGCAATTCATGTGCAATGTCTTGTGTCTGCAAACCATGTGCAATGTCGTGTTTACACACCATGTGCAATGTCTTGTGTCTACAAACCATGTGCAATGTCTTGTGTTTACACACCATGTGCAATGTCTTGTGTCTACAAACTACAAACCATGTGCAATGTCTTGTGTCTATAACCATGTGCAATGTCTTGTGTCTACACACCATGTGCAATGCTTTGTGCCTACGCACCATGTGCAAAATCTTGTGTGTTACAAACCATGACTATGCTTGCCACCCTCCATCGATACCCAGCACCACCCGCCCACATTCTTGTCACCATCCTCCCGCTCTCAGCACACCATCCACCCATAATTGTGTCAATGTCCATTGCTATTTGGCGTCATCCATGTTTTTGTCACCCTCCTTTTTTTTGTCACCCTCCACCCATTCTCAGCACCTCTACCCACCCTTTATGTACTGCAGAAGGAGGTCCTGCAAAGCACGGGTCCACCAGGAATGAGGAACCACGGCAACACGTGCTACATGAACGCTGTGCTGCAGGTGCATGTGGCTGTGTGTTATCGTGCAAGTGTGTTTTGGGGCAGCACGTGCTATACATGAACGCTGTGTTGCAGGTGCTTGTGGTTGTGTGTTATCGGTGCATGAACGCTGTGCTGCAGGTGCATGTGGCTGTGTGTTATCATGCAAGTGTGTTTTGGGGCAGCACGTGCTATACATGAACGCTGTGCTGCAGGTGCGTGTGGAAGCTCGGTAAAAGTATGAAACCACACCTGGCTAAACAAAAGAAACAGTAGCTAGAGGAAGCATAAACATACCTGAGACACACAGCCACCTGAGACACAAGCCACCTGGGACACATTTTCCTGACCGCCTACATATAGACAATCGCGACCTGCCTGCACTGCTTGCCACCACTACCCCCAAGACACTCTACTCTCTTGCTGTTGCCCACGCCATTTTCAGCACAGTAATCCTGCTCCTCCACTAACTGCGCCGTACTGTTTGATCTACCCCTTGTTCTCAAAAACTGCCTGCTCTTGCTGCTCTTGCTGCTCACAGACTGCCTGCTCTTGCTGCTGCACTTCCCGAATTTAACCTGATGCCCTTCCAAAATAGTACGCCTGCTCCTCTACTAACTGCACCGTACTGTTTGATCTACCCCTTGTTCTCACAAACTGCCCGCTCTTGCTGCTGCACTTCCCGATTTTAGCTTGATGCCCTTGCAAATTAGTAAGCCTCCTCCTCCGCAAACTGCTCCTTCCCTCTTCAACCTACCCTCCTCAGGGGTTGTCCTCACAAACTGCCTGCTTTAAATTTATGCACATTTCTGCTTTGCCTCTCAGATCATATCCAACTCAATACTTCTACGTACATTAACCCTCCACCTCACGGACTCTACCTCCTTAACACATCTCCCTTTTTTGAAACCTACAGGCACTCTGCCTGCGTCTTTTTCTCAGCATCTGTGACTTTCTGTCACTGCACCGCCCAGGTCCTGTTCAACCTGACACCCTTCACCGACGAGCTGATGGCCCTGCAGCCCCCAAATGGTGACCAACAGCAGCCCGGTACTGACCCCTTACCGCAGCAGGTGATGCCCCCCCTGCATTGCAAAACAAGTCCGCACACAAACGCACGCAATGCACACAAGCTCATACGCATGAACTGCAAGAACGTAAACATGAACGCCTGTGCAAAGACGCACAAACAGATGCATACGTCCCTACCCTCGTATATATGCATGCACATGTTTTCCACATGACACACAACACGAGCGCACACATGCACGCACGCATGCACGCACACGCACACCCACGCACACGCACACACATGCATACGCACATACAGGGCACACACACATGCATACACACACACACGCACACACAGACACGTGCACACACATACAGGGCACACACACACATGCATACACACACACGCACACGCACACACAGACATGTGCACACACACATTATACTTATACAAACACAGGGCACAAGGGCAGGCAGCTCCCCCACCCTTGAGAGCAGCGGTATTGGTGGCAGAGAGGGCATTGCTGCTGGGGTTGATGGTGGAGGTAGCAGCGGCAAGGAGGGTATGAGGGGACTAGGGGCAAGGGTAGGGGGCAACAGCTCTTTGGAGGTCACAGAGGAAGAGGGGGACAGTCTGGCAGGTCTTACAGGTGTGTGTTTATGTCTATATGTATGTGTGGGGGTGGAGGGGGGAGGCAGGGAGGGTTGTGTGTATGTGTGTGTCTGTGTTATGTGTTAGAGTGTGTGTTATATTTTAGTGTGGGTGGGCTTTCAGTGTGGGTGTGGATACGTGTGTGTGTGTGTGTTCGTATGGGTTTGGGGCGTTGGTGTATGTTGGTGTGGGGGTGAGCATGGGTGTGGGTGGCACTTACCATGTTCAGGTATAGATGTGAGGGGATGGGAGGAGAGTTACCATTACCATACCTAGGGGTATAGATGTGAGGGGGTGGGAGGTGAGTTACATAAGTGCATTGTATGACATGATGTGACTTGTGTGACATTGGACATTAATGAATTGTGAGTTACATAAATGAATTAATGTGACGCTCAGACGGATGCTATTGCATGCAATGGCTAGCCTGCCAAAAAGCAGGAGCAGCCCAGTTGCCGCTCCTTTCTGAATTCCTTTTGAACACCAACGTATATCTTGCTGCACATACTCTTACACAGATATACACACACGCGTACACACACGAACAAAAACACACACACATGCACGCGTATACTCTTACACATACATATACACACGCTGACATATACGCACGCTCAGCAGCTGCCGCAAGCAACAGCAAGCCTGCCAAAGAGCCGGAGCATGACAACTGCTGCTCCTTCTTAGAGTACAGCCCCCTGCCAGGGCAAACAGGGACCCAGCCTAGGGTACCACAGCAGCAGCACCAGCAACACCAGCAGCAGCAGCAGCAGCAGCAGCAGCAGCAGCAGCAGCAGCATGACAAACAACATGGGAGGGC
>Ga0307966_1001798_pt1 | contig 16687 bp, 17 predicted proteins | sample OrgLakmetagen646_FD_203141 | JGI IMG/M metagenome (GOLD analysis project Ga0307966, IMG submission 203141) | Saline water microbial communities from Organic Lake, Antarctica - #646 | ecosystem: Environmental > Aquatic > Non-marine Saline and Alkaline > Saline | place: Antarctica: Organic Lake... | reverse complement strand
TGCAGGCCCTCAAAAAAGCAACACAACGCAAAGAAGCAAGCGGCAAGTCCATAAGTCAGATCCAAACGAGCTCAGATGGGAACACCCACAAGTCAAAGCACAAGCTGAGGGGGGGGGGCGGAAAAACAACCCGAGCAAAAGCAAGGCATAAAAAGAATGCCTAAAACGAGAGTACACAGCACTTTATGCAAAGTGCCTGCCAGATCTCAGCCTACGCTCACTACGCAAGAACTCCAGTTCTACAGCTGAAGCAGAGAACTGATGATTTTGTTGATAGGGATAGCTTGCACAGTCTCTGCTCTGGTTCGGGTAGTCGGGATCTTCCTCTGGCTAAGGCAGGCACAGTGGGAGCAGTGTGATGCCGAGGAAGTGCAAGCAATGTATGCTTAGTAGACCTTAAATGCTTGCACTGAGTGACTGTGTTGGTGGAGTAGCACGGCGGTTCAGTGCTGTAGGGCCGGCTATGTGACTCGGTAGTTTTTGAGGCCGGCAATGGCCGAGACGGGTGGTTCTCCCTGGTATACCCTTAGCTAAGCTCTGCAGTTTCCGTGCCTGGTGCTCTTGCTTGTTTGTGCCTGGTATTCCAGACTATTTGTGAGTTCCTTCTTGCTTTCTGGTATTCTGATGGACTCCTCTGACTGGGCCTTTTTGGTCTGCTGGTGAAGGAGTTTTATGGTAACCAGTACCAAAGTGGCTTTTTCCCCCTTAAATAATGTTTTCACTGCCTGCGTAGTTTTTCTTTTCTTTTTCTTTGCACAATCTTTGCAACAATACACCTGTGCAAACACAGTTTCCTTACATCTGTGAAAACACAGGTTGCTTATAGGGATTGTCTCTGGATTCTCGTGTTTTTGTGATAAGCTGGATTGCTTAAGCTTGAATTCCTGCCAAGTCCAATTTCCACACTAATAACGAATTTTGAGCATTTGTGACCTCTGTAATATTCTGCAGAGCACAAAGAAATGATGAATGATGTCAGCAAGCTGGATCCAAAAAATCCCCAGCTGCTGCACCTGATGCACCGCTACTTCAGTAGAAACATGGCAACAGTGGACTTCTGGCTGAACTGCTGCGTGTTCCCTACTGAGACAAAGCAGTACCCAGCACGGCTGGCACGCAGCGCTTGGCATCTGGCTGACAATGCTCACATCGTGGGTTTTTCAGGTGAGCTTGGTCTCTTTCAGATCCTGCTGCTTGGGCGATGTGCCGTCACGCCCATTGTATGACATGCATAGTGCAATGATTCATCTTGGCTCAAACAGTATTTGGTGCAGATATCTTGCACGTACAAGTAGAATAAAATTAGGGGATTGTTGCAAGCACGAGTAAAGAAAAAGACTGTATCGCTGCACAACTTTGCATTTGTTCTTTAAAGAGCTCGAAATATCGCACTGGTTATCCTACTTGGGTGCAGGCACAAATGACAACCGCATGTTGCTGCCCCTTCAAGTGCGGCAACTAGAGCCGGCGGACGCAAGCTTGAAGGCTACCAACAGCAAGATGCTGGACGTCATTCTCAACAACCCCAAATTCAGCGTGATCTCTCCTGTAAGATGCAGAACTGCTGCAGGTTGAAATGAGGACTTCTTGCTTTGTTCACTTTAGCTTTCACTTAAGCAAAATAAGATGATTTGTAGCACTACCACTAGCTTCAATCCCCCGTTATTCTGCGTTCTGAATCAAATGTTGAGTTGCAATAGGTATTTGAGGAGTTATTACGCACTCAACAAAACATGACTGACAAAACACTCATATTCTTGCACAGGCTCATGGCTCCACCCCCGAACAGCCCATGTGGCAGATCCTGCTGGACCTTGCCGTAACTGCAAAGGCAGATGCATTAATTGACAGTGGAGCCTTTCTAGCTGGAGTCAGCAACAGGTGCGTCATCCTTGCCTACTTTTGACATGAAGGTTTGCTTGGAGTTTGAGCCAAAACTTCCCGATAAGGTGCTGGAATCATCAACAGTTCTACCGCAATTCTATAGCTAATCAAAGATCAAGGTACTGCAGGGTTGTGTGGCCTGGTCCAGCGTTAGATGTTACTAGTGCTTGTAAGCATGCGCATGGTTTGTATAAGTCTTATTGCGGCAAAAATGTTACTAAATGTTCACAAAATGGAGGATCTAGCCCATTTCCTTTTGAGGGAGAAAGGATCTGAGGTATGGTTGTCGTATGATTGTTGCTGCCCATATTATAATTATCAAGAGTGTGCTGCGTGCCCTTACAGAAGATTTCCGCTCCTTTTAAAGGCCAGCAGCTAGCTTTCAGACCTACTGGTATCCTCACGTTAAATGCATGATTTGACCATCTGAACATTTACCTGGCCGTTGCTAACAGCCAACATTTGCTGCCACAGTTGGTGCTGATGTGCCCCCAAAATCTGCTAGATATTACTTCAAAGATATTTTGCCCTTGCTTTGTTGCAAAGATAAAACCAACGTGCATGGCATCCTTGCACAGAAAGCGGTCAGCTTGTCCTAGACCTGAAGAGCACACTGACCCAACACCTGTGATAGCAAGCTTGAAAGAGGCGTTTTACTAACCGCCTTTACATTGTAACATCTCAAAACTTCCAGTATTGCTTAACACACTCCTAACCAGGAAGCAAAATACAATTGCTAATTGAAGTGGCTGTCCAAGATCGAGTTTTACACTCTTGCTCTGTGCCTTACAGGACTGCTGCAGAGTACATACTCCCCCAGCTTGACCACACAACGCATCAAGGAGTGACATTCTTTGATGCACGAGCAAGCCCACCTGCATGGATGGTACTGGAGCTCAGGGGTCGCTGCATGCCACGGTCGAGTGCTCCTGTAGAGGAGCGCGAGACTTTTGCAATTTTTGATGATGCAAGGTGCCGGGGCGCCGATCTGAAGGTTGGTGTTCTGAATTATGAAGTTTAAGACAGGATTTAAACATGCAATCCCTTGTACGCAGCAACAGCTTCCAATTTATTCCCTTTCAAAGTAAACCAGTCAAAGGTGGCCTACATTCCGTGTCGTCTTGTTTGGTTGTTTGCAGGCACTTGTCAGCTTTTGCGCACAGTCAACTCCGTTAATATACAACACTCTCCAACTGCTCAACACATTGCAGCTGCGTCAGGATGCATTAGGCCTTCTGTCATTAGGTCCCACAATGACCAAGGATAAGCTGATGCAGGTAAGGAAGAGGTTTGCCTTTATTGCTGCAATCAGTACTGCCTCTTTAACGGAGCAATATAACCCTTCAAATCTGCACATCACAAATGAAAAATTCAGTTGTCAAGCACTAGACTCTGTCAGATGCTAGCTATATGCAACAACGCAAGCACAAATACAACTCACAATCACGCATGCACAGGAGGAAACATGCACATGCTTGCCACTACACAGGCTGCTGGCCGTTTACGCTCACTTGGACGAGGACAGAAGCTGCACTTTGTTGGCATGCCAGAGATCTCTGACAAGATTCAGCGTGTAATCAGCAGCAACAGCAGCAGCAGCAGCAGCAGCACAAACGACAAGAGCAGCAAAAGCGGCACCACTACCACCAACTCTTCCCTCACGTCTCACCATGTTCTGCAATGGGTCATGGCAAACACCGTGGCAAGCATGACTGACGGTGTGATGGAGTGGGCTAGGAAGCACAATCCGGGCGGCCCTGGGTGCAAGAGGAGGAGCACGACTTGGAGCAGCTGTACGGGCAGGCAAGGAAGGAGCAGCCTGTGCAGGACGTGCTCAAAGAGGTTGTAAAGGGGCTGGTGACGCAACCGCACCTATTGCAGCAGCCTGGCCAGCAGCAGCAGGAGCCAGATGCACAGCAGCAGCGACCTGTCCAGCCTACAGTGCAGCATCTTGATCCAACGCAGCAAGCACATGATTCGCTCCCCCAGATCCCTCCACTGCTGAGCAAACTTTACGAGCGGGGGACCTTCCTTGGCTCAGGCCACTCAGTGGTCACCAGCATGAATGGCCCAAATGAAGAGTGTGAAAGGGAGCTTCAGAGAGAGGAGGAAAAGGAAGCAGTGATTGAGAGACAGGTGATGCTCATGAGTTTTTGCTATTTTGGAATAAAACTGCTTGCAAATGGAAGGAGGTGCGCAGATCTGAGAACATGACTCACAAAATCCAGACCAAAAGCTGTTTGTATGGATCTCTGCCCAGATTCGTTTTCCTTTTATCCGCATTATTGCAGTACTTCAGGAATGGTCAGAAACATCTTCGCACGCCATATATGACCGTGTATATCTGCTACATTTCATGCCGGAAATACTTTGGTACACTGTATATTGTATATAAATTAAAAAGGAGGACATGTATGGTTTTGGCCACTTATATAAAACATTTCAAAAATGAATGAATATGAATCACACCCCACAAATGCAGGTGCCCCGTGCGGAGCCACGTGCAGAGAAGGATTGGGACTACTCCTCTGCCTTGTCTGCATCCTCTGCCATCAAGCTCGCCCCACATACCACAATCCTCTCCCTCCCCACAGTAGTCAGCCAACATCTGCCTCCCAAAAGCCAGGCACAGGAAATTAGGTGGTCAACTCAAATCTTTTGCACAGCCAACTTCGTGGAGACTGTTGATTTACCCCCTGGATCTGCTACCCCCTGCTTCAGTGACTACCTGCGCCCTCTGTTTGCCCTTCTCCTGTTTCCCGAAGATGGAACTGTCTGCCTCATTTCAGAGTGGGAGGCAAATGCTCTGCAGCAGCTTGCCTGGAGATACAGCAGCAGCACCAATCCCCCCGGGGGCCCTCTCCTCTTGCTGTTCAGCCACACACGCCTGAATTTTTACGCAGATCTCCCTCCTTCCCTGGCTTCCAGGTAGGTGGTCAGCTTATAAACCCCATAATCCTTGTTCAATTGCTGACTGTAGTGGCAGATATTTAGAAAACTGTGGAAACGGACCCCAATATCACGCAAGAGGGCACAAAAAACGAAGCTTTAAATCATCAGACGTTTGCAGCACAATCACTTAGAATCTATAAGTGCGTGCTTGACTTAGATAAAGCACTGTGTTCATAAAATTCAGGTTGGGCGGATCGGGCAGTTTAAGGCTGCAGGATACAGCTCTGAACAAGTTTCTGGTGGACCTGCAGCTCTTTAACGGTGACTGCACATACGGCAATGGGAAAAGCAGTACGAGCAAGGATCAGCAAAGGCTGCTGCGTGGTCTTGTCATGTCTAAGTACAAGGCTGCAGAAGATCTTGTAGAGATGCGCGGGAAGCAGCCTGCCTTATGGCGCAGTCATCTGGAGAGTGCTTGTGCGGATAATTGAGGACATGTTTCACTGCTTATTGCTGAAGCTTTTCTAGGAGTTGATGGATTTGTCAGGTAGCCCCGCAACAAATGGATTTGTTAAATTGACCTGCACTTATGTACAATTCACACACGGCTTAGAAAGCCGTTTTTGTGATAAACCGTTTTAAGGTTTGACTGATCCGGCAATGTCCGACCCTCTCTTTGACTGTTGGGGTCATCAGGCTAGCATGCTTGTCGGAGATTGTAGATATTTTTTGCATTGGCGCCAGTAGCGACCAAGATGCAAACTTGCAAATGTTTCTTAGTCTGCTGCTATTCAAGCAAATTTTTGTATCACAAAAACACCGCCTTCCTTCCCAATGAGACCATTGACCTGTGCGCACGTGCGCACAATGCTCTCAGAGGCTGCACCTCTGATAATAAGCACCTCTTACAAACACCTCTAAGAATAAGCACCTCTTACAAACACCTCTAAGAATAAGCACCTTTTAAGCAGCTGCGATAATAGTCACTTGAATAAATTTGTGGCAGTAAACATAAGGCGACTGGGCCAGCATGTTTTACTAAGCAGCCAGCAGCATATCTGCCTGCAGCAAAGCTGCTGCTTATAGACAAGCCGTGTCCTCCAATTTAGTGTGCATAGCTGGGTGATTCCACCATCGGGCACAGTTCCAAGTGACGTAGCTAAGATTGAGGGGAACAGCAAAAAATAGCTTTATGAGAACTCTGTTGACCTGCAATTCTAGATATTAATTTAAGGCGCATCATCTTACAATTAGACCCCACTTGAAAACTTGCTTTGTACGCCTAATAAAGCCGAGCTGCTCAAACTGGAGTCATATCCATACTACAACAACCTTTGACAAAATTCACCTTGACTATCTGTTCCAGACCCTCAGGTGTTAGGCATGTGGTCTGGTATGAGTGCAGTGTGCACGAGATGCATGCATCCGGTTGGATTTGTGCTCTCCACCACCTATACATTACCTCAGGGTTGCAAGTCCTCAGTAATCTTGTCACGATTTTCATCAATTGTACGTGTAGTTTGTGCAGGCACTACTCATGGCCTATATAAGCAGTGTAGTCCGTACAGGCATTACTCATGGCCTATATAAGCAGTGTCAAATTTACCAAGGATCTCGTGAGCATAATTAAATTGACAAATTCAACCGCTAATTCAGCCCCAGTAGTTATAGAGACTTCAACTCTTATTCCCCAGTCTTCCATCAATCCTTGTGCTTTACTACAGTAGTGGTTGGGATGAGAGGCTGGGCAGTGCAGTGCACTGCAGGTCAAGAAGCGACAACATTTGCAGTAAAACGTGCCGGAAGTCTTTACACTATACTGTTATTTTACTTTTTACAGAAACGGGCTTGAAGGTCGTGCCTGAAGCAGAGTATTAAATGATTGGTCCTTTTCTGGCTCATGTCAATACGCTTTTTGATAGTAACTCGCAAGTTTTTGTATCCAAAAGCACAGGTTGAAGCAGCTGAAATCCATTGCCCGATACAACAGCTCCATGATAAAAAAGACTTTGCAAGCTGACATGCGGTTGGTTCACTTGAAGCTCCTGGTCTCCTGACTGCTGGTCCTCGCACATTATTTCAGCCATGCTGGAAGGCTTGGCACAATTATACACGTTCAAACAGAAGCTGTTGAACTGTGAGCCTATTGATCTCAGTCGGTTTGTCGTGACCTCAGGGACAGGCAATTAGGAATTGAGATCTTTTTCTGATGGCCAAAAGAGCGCGACAGCAAAACGCTGACTTATCACCTGTGGTGCACACTGCTTGCACAAAGAGCTCTGGTTTCCCATTCTCCTTGTTTGCAGGCTTCCTCAAGTGTCATTTACAGTGAGGCTTCGTTTCAGACTTCGCGTCCACACCCTTTGCTTTGAAACAGCAACTTAACATTCCACCTCTTCCCCTTGCTTCTCGTGACCTGTGTTAGGCTGCCGATGTCCAGGATTTAAACGTATTCTCTTTCACTGCATGCCGCGTGCGGCACCTTCAGATGTTTTTTTTCCCCAGGATACATCTCCTTTTTTTCATCAAAAACAACAGACTCCTTTTAATTTATGGTTAGGCTTTAATTTATGAACTTATTCTACCTTATGAATAGGCGAGCAATCATACTTCTTGACTGGCTTTTCCCCTTGTAAACCTAACTCCATGTGTCATTGTAAAACAGCAGCGCAAATTTTAACTGTTACAACTTGTTGACCGTTCTTTTGACCGTTTTGTCAGACAAACTAGTTCTGTCCCTCCATCCTTATGCTTCCTCAGACTTCACCGTGAGCTGAGACAACAGTATGCAAGGAAAAGCAGGAAGAAAAATGACCGCCCTCATATGAAAGACATTTTGCCAAATAAAATAACACTTGCTGGCTAATTGTATAGTAGGCTTTTTTTTGGAACATACGCTGGTCTGCTTGATATTGTATACAATTTTGAATCTACATACGCAGCCAGCATAGCGGTCGCACTATTTGACTGACGGCTATAACTTGCAACCTCTGTAACCTTTGTGTACGAAAATGAACATGTTGTGATGTAATTCCTATAATATATCGTTTACTCTCGCATGCGTAAACCAATATGCATAAGCAGCAGAAAGACCAGGAACAAAAAAGGTCATAACTTCCTCCAAGCTGCTTCCAAAATATAGATAGATTGGAACGTACAATACAAGCAAAAACAAAATCGGCGCAATCAAGAGGGCAACATTTTTTTATTTGCCTGTAAGAACAATGATGTCTACCTATAGGAAAAACATCCAACCCCGAACTTGTCCTGCAGTGTCCAGCAAGAAGCGCTAACAGTGCTAGCAAATGTGAAAATAAATGCAGGTTGTCGAATACTGCACAAGAAAGACCCTGGCGTGTCGACCATTATTATTAGCTGTCAACCTCATTACATTCCTACAGTGGCGGGGCTAGTTCCAGGCAACAATCTCCAAACATGTGACAATCTGTAGACGTTGACACTCCGCAAATTACAGTTTAAAAGGCTCTTGAAGCGAGTGAGTACCCTCCAGGCTATAGCTATTGACAACAACGACGACCAATTGCTAGTTGCTACTATATTGTCAGGCATGTGGTGAGGGGTCACAACCTGCGATCATCCGTCTGTCAGCCGCGCCACAACGTTGAAGAGCGGCTGAACGCTGAGTGCTTGGCATATCTAGCAAGCGTGCTGACAGCAAGCAATACCAAAAGTACCTTACCCTGCTAGCATTTTACTGATGCCGTATGAAAAACACCGGAGTAAAAGCATGCAGGAGAGTGAAAACTTGCACTGATTACGTGAAAACATCTGCAAATCAATGGAATGCTTGATGATACGCTTACAACTCAGGGGTCAGCTTTTACAATCATACGCACCTTCCTTGCACAAACACACACACACACACAAAATGAGCAGGTCCTTCAGCCATCTTCACATGCAGGCTCTGTTCATACTACACTCTCTCCCGAGCAGCAAGTGGTTCAGACGACTTAATTTGGCCTGCCATCTGCGACCCCCCAAACATGCTTTGCATATGAGTAGGAACACCAGTGGCAGGTGGCCTACTCATTGTGCTTGTGCTGACTGATGGAAGCCCCAAGGCAGGTCCGGTGAGGCTGGTGTTGGGGACTCTGCCTGCCCCCTTTTTTGCTGCCAGAGGGGGCCGTCCTGTGGGCGAAAAGATGGTAACTCATAACTATACATGGGGACGTGGGTTGAAGGATGGATGCCATCTAGGTGTTGGGAGAGTATGGACATGTACACACAGGTGTAAATGTATGTGTGTGTATGAGTGTGCGACTGGGTGTGCAATCATGTATTCGCGCGTTTTAGTTTGCATATACCCTGCTAGGTAGATTGCCCTACAGACAGACAGAGGACGTATGAAGGAGGCAAGCGGGCCTACCTGCAGCTTTTGGAGCGGTGTGGTGGAACTGTAACATGAAGTCAGGGAAGCCTGTAGTGGGAGGGATATGAGGGCCCAGCATGGCCGGAGGTGCGGAGGAGCGGCCTGCAGCTGGCCCCCTGAGAGCGGGGCAAGACCACAAGCAGTGGCGACGTGAATGAAAAAGAAGGCAAGACAAGATGTGCTGCATCAATCAAGCCCAGTCAATTTGAGAACTTCAACTGCGTGTGGTCCTCCAACGCGCTCCTCTGCCGTAACGTTTGCCTGCCATTATTGATTGGGACAAGCTTCTGACTTGTACCAGTGTAACGTGAGAACGTGGGAGGCGGGAGGCTTACATTATATATGGCGTACCTGCTCATGGGTAAGCCGTTTGTGGATATGGTGTTGCCCTCCCCCTGTTGGCTAAATATGGAGCTAGGCTGATCTGGAGGGGCGTTACCTGGCACATCCCTTTGGGAGAACACAGACTGTGGGAGGGAAGGAAGGGAGGGGGCCATTCCCTGACCCTGCTGGCTTTGCTGCTGCTGCTGCTGCTGTTGTTGTTGTTGCTGCTGCTGCTGCTGGTGGTGGTGGTGCAGGGCGTACGCGTGCAGCATCTGCTGGTGCGCATAGAAGTGCAGCATCTGCTGCTGCTGGTAGTGGGCCTGGGGGGAAAGTTGTGGGTGCAGCAGCTGGGCATGCTGCCCGAGGTTGTGCTGCAGTGGATACTGCTGCTGCTGCTGCTGCTGCTGTGGTTGTGGAGACGAGCTGATCTGGAGGGGAGGCAGCACAGGGTTCTGCTTTGGCTCCTGCTGCTGCTGCTGAACTTCTTCCTCTTGCTTTGGCTGAGCCTGCTGCTGCGTGCCCATACTGCTGGGAGGGGCACTGGCACTTGCCCGCTGACGCTTGCGGCGCCTGCTGCTCATGCCACCGATGGGACCAGCTGAGACCTCACGTTTATTCCCTGCTGTGAATGCGTACATGTGCACAAATGCGTTTATTCCCTGCCGTGGAATGCGCAAACATGCATTTATTCCCTTCCATGAAATGCGCACACATGCGTTTATTCCCTGCTGTGAAATGCGCACACATGCGTTTATTCCCTGCCGTGAATTGCGCAGGGGGCACACAAGTATAGGGTTGGCCAGAACCGTATATGTACACCGTATATGACCGCATGTATGGTGAATTCCCTGCTAAAAACGTCGAAAACGTCGTATATACACCGTGTATACATATGTACGTATGGTTTTGGCCAACCCTACACCAAGGGTGTGCTTACAGGTGCTTTGGAGGTAAGCGATAAGATTGAAGCAACACGCCGCCAAAATGCACTCGCGTTGTAATGCTTGCCTCATCTGTATATGAGCACAACATTTAGTTGTGTGCCACATGTGCGTCTTCCTGACAACCCTTATACTGGTAGCAATTAACACATTGTGCAGACGGACACAAATGCGCTCCCTCAGGCCCAAGCAGCAATTGACCCCCTGGTCCTCCTCCTACCTGCGTTTGTTGTCGCTGCTGCAGTGGCTGCTGCTGTTGCTGCCAGCTCAATACGTGCACGTGAGGATGTGTTGAGCTGCTCCTGTGTGTGTTTGGGAGGGGCAACGTACTCAAGTCATACATTGATTTGAGTATTGCGTGTGTCTGTGCGTGGTTGAATACAGGATCAAGCAAAAAGGTGCATGCTTGCCTCTGTGCCACACTGTTCACACACACTTGATTGCGCACCTCATTGACTTCAGACTGATTGCTCACCTCATCCACTTCAGGTTGATTGCACACCTCATCCACTTCAGGTTGATTGCACACCTCATCCACTTCAGGTTTATTGCGCACCTCATTCACTTCAGGTTGATTGCACACCTCATCCACTTCAGGTTTATTGCGCACCTCATCCACTTCAGGTTGATTGCACACCTCATCCACTTCAGACTGATTGCACACCTCATCCACTTCAGATTGATTACACACCTCATCCACTTCAGACGCAGCCAGGCTGGCTGCAGCTGACCGCCTGTTTCCCCCTCCCCCTCCTCCACACAGACGCCGCTTTTGGTACTGCAAGAACGAACGCCCGTACATGGGCTTGCCCACCTGTGTGCGCAAAACACAACCACGGGCATGAGAACAGGGATGAGCACAATTTTTCGAACAGAGCAGTCAAAACCCCCCAGCAGCTCTGCTCTACAATAGAGACCCCCTTGTGCATGCTGTGTTTCAGCTCTAGCAAGCAATGTGCGCGTTGGAGGCAGGTGCAGAGCAAGGCATTATTCCACTGCAGAGCAGTCATCGTACTTGCTGCTGTCTTCAGCGCTGTACACTTTTCCAGCAACAAAAAAGTATCGCAGACCTTTCAACTCATTACTAGGCACGCACAAAGCGGAGCTCAAACAAATACAGGCGGCACGACGCAATAGGATCACATATGGAAGCAGCGCAACGTATCAGGACGACATTGGGCAAACTGATAGGTAGTACGAATTCAGAGCTTGTATGAGTAGATCTCCACAGAGAGGATAGGCAGGCCCTGGTGGGGAAGGTGATTTGGCTGAACTACTAAGCCCGAACAACTTGCATGCACATCATGCCTTGCTTTGTTCGTTTTGAAATGCCAGACAAGTCATTCTACCCAAATTTAGGGGCCCTTTACCAGCACATTTGACGTTTGAGACTAAGGAGCGACGTTCAATTCAATCAGTCAATTCACCCCTGCTTCCTGTCTCATATGCCACGAAATTGAATTTTGGAATCTAATCCGTCAATTCAGCCCTGCTTCCCTCTCATACGCCACGCGATTGAAGTTTGGAGCCCTCACCTCCACCTCGCCAACCTTGCCCCCCGTAATGCCAACAGAAGCCAGCAGCAGGTCCAGCAGGACACCGTCAGCAAGCTCCTCCTGCAGAAAATGGACAAGAGTGCACTGTGCATCCATAATCTGCAAACCGCATGCCTTCAAAGTACAAACGACTGTGCATGTGTAAACGCAGGCGCTCGTAATACAGCCAAGAACGTCGCATCAGCATGCGCTTCACAATTTCTTACACCTGCATCAAGATGAAGCACAATGCAGCTGCTGGTCTTCAAGCAACAACAGCATGTCTCAATCCCCTTTTCCTCATACCATTTGTCACCATCAACGAGCACACTAAGGTAAATAAACACGTACCTATACGCGCTCTGTAGGCATCAGCATGAACTGACCGACATACCCCCGTCAACAATGATATCAAGGCGTGTGCAGGAATGTACTGATGTAGTAGTGCCCCATCCAATAGTCATACCAAGGTAAACATATACACACATCATCCCCAGGGCATGCATACCCCATCAACAATCATAGCAAGGCGTTTGCATGAATGTACTGACAGAGACGTCTGAAGCAGGAGGGCCGCACCTCCAGCTCTGAGCCTGCCGTCAAGTGCTCCTGGAGATGCTTCAGGTCCTCTGGAGTCATCAGCCACTTCTGGCGAATGGTCGTGGGCTGCTACACCCAAAACAGAACAGGTGCTTCAGGTGGTGAGTTGCTGGTGTATGCAACCCACTTGGTGTTAACACCTGATTGAACTTCAGGAAACGGTCATAATTATCCACACTCTCCAAAAGGAAGACCACTGGAGGCGTTTTGAAGACGAGACGATACATGTGGAGGCGTTAGTGCAAACACTCAATTGACCGTTTGGTACATGATTGCTTACATCTGCAATGCAGGTGCACGCACCAGAGGCTAACATTGTGGACGCTTTGTGTTAGGGCAAGTAGGTTATTTTCAGACATTTGCGGTTGCTACGGTAGAAACAAGGGAAGCTATCTACTCTGTATGCACGTCCATGCGTAACGGCTACAAAACATTTGCCTTACTCATCATTCACAATTGTTTCGCACGTAAGTTTCACATGAAGCGTGTGAGAGAGGTCGCAGATAATGGGTAAGGGCGGACTTGTTGCCCAGTTGATTTCATACAATAGTCTCCCGGCAGAGAATGTACTGATTACTCGCTGTTGAACACTGCCGGCCCTGGAATCATTGCTAACTTAATGCAAACCAACAAGCTCGTTCCTACCCTGAAACTGCTGCCGTCTCCATTTGCAGACTACTGCTCCTCAATCTCACCACCCAATCTCCACCCTGTCAAACCCCATTCTGGCTTCTGCAAAGTGCCTCCTCGCGCACCCTCCATGCAAACTCATCCTCTGTGCCCCTCCCACCTGCTTCTGCGGCTGCCCAGTGTCTCCACCTGCATTTTGCCCTAGGGCGTCCCCAGCGGCCGGCCCACTGGAAGAATCAGCATGAGGGGGCCCATCCACGTGGCTGTCTATACCAGCAGTGTTTAGTGCTTGCAAGGCTCGCGGGCTGCTGCAGCAAGTGCTGCCCCCGGCACCCTCCTGCATCAACAGGATCAGCGGATAATCTTCTGGACCCCTTCATCTTCCTCCTTCCCCCAGTTATAATTACTTACCGTACATACATGTACTCACAATCCCCCCCTGAAAAAAGTTTTATTTTACAAAAAAACAGCCTAGAATTGTTTATTTTACAGTAACATTCAGCAACCACCCCCTCTCAAAGGAGTGACTCTTGCTGTTGTTGCTGTCACTGCTGCTCCTGCTGCTGCATGCGTGGGCTAGCTTTTGAACTGCTTGGGTGCCAGAGAGAGAGAGAGAGTGTGTGTGCGTGTGCGTGTGTGTGTGTGCGCGTGCGCATGTGCATGTGTGTCTGTGCGTGTGTGCACCTGTGTGAGTGTGTGTGCCTGTGCATGTGTGCGTGCATGTGTGTGTGTTTGTGTGCACATGTTTGTGCACGTTGTGCGCCTGTGCAGATGCTGCTGCATGCTTGCATCCCTCAATAGTTGCATAATTACAGAATGTCAATGCAGTGCCAACTGTACAATCCTGTGGGGTCAAACCAAGGTTTGTGAGTTCTGCATGGCTGCGAGTCCTTCTTCTTGCGCTCCTTTGCCTCATGCTCAGCCCGGTCCACTCTTGCCTGCTGCAGGCGGGCGGGGTCTGGGGGTGAAGGCGAAGGCGGAGCGGGGGGGGGGATCCTCTCCGCTCGTCACTTGGAACAATAATTATTTTTCGCTACCGCCCCCTAGAAATAAATATATATTTTACCACCGTTTCGCCAGTAATCTGTCACCGCCCCCACCAAAAAACAATAATTATGGGCGGTGATATACTTTACGTACAGTAACACCAAAAAATATGACTTGGTTTCAAAGAAGGCGTCAGCTGCAGCAGAGACAAGTTGGACGTCAAGGACACTCAAAACCGAAGCTCGCCCCTTACTATATTGGAGCTGAAAGGCACCCTATTTCTCACGTTCCTCCTCGTCTGTCCAATCAATACGACATATATGTGTTTACATCAAGCTTTGGTAAGCATATAGATCCACTTCAGACACGTGGGGCTATGCGTGGAAGAATCCTTTGTCCTGGCATGCCTCACCCCACCCTTGTGCTCACTCACCTGCTGATGCTCTGCACCGTTATCCTCTGTCCCTGCACAATCGAAATCTTGGGCAGCGGCAAGACTGTTGTCTCGGCTCCCAGCCAGCATGCTACGCCCACTGCACATCATTGCGTGGGCGCACAGGGGTGATCATAAGAATACTAATGACAGGGATCTGTGCCAAAGAGTGCACTGTTAGACACATAGGGTGTGGGGTAGGAGGTTCTGTACACCTCCCTCTGCAACGTCCCTACCACACTTGCTGCACATACACCGTGTTGGCAGGTAGGGGTGGGTGGGTGGGGCATTTGAGGGTGAGACTGTACACAGGGCTTTCTGTACCCGGCCAGCTGTCAACAGACACCCTTGACTGCTCTTCTTGGCACCTATTATATGGTAGTACTCAGAAGATCGGTGTTCAACGCAAGCACCACTTCTGCATGATTTGAGTTCAATAACACGACTCCTGCACTCGTCCAACCTCTTAGCGCCTACCTGGCTTTGCCCCGTCCAGCTCCTTTTGCGGCACGCTTCTTGCCACGCATGCCACTAGCCCTTGCATTGGCAGCTGCGTATAAAGCGGCAACATTTCCTGATTGCTGCAACCCATGCATGCTGCACGTGACCCAAGCCACGTGCTTTTGGTCAGATGTGCACCACGCCTGATTTCAGTAATCTGACGATGTACATGAGCAAGTGCAGATGTAATTTAAATCCAAAGACGTTGCAAGCAGAAAGATGTAGACAAACCTGCTGCTCCAGCCGGGGCTCTGCAAAAGTCAAGGTAGGAATAAAACATGGTGCGCCAGCCCTCCTCATCTCGCTTGTAGCTGCAGAATCGGTCAGCAGGGAATTCGAGAAGAGGAAAACAGGGAAAGTGAGGGGGCGGCATTGGAAAGAAGCAAAGGAGGCCAAGTTGCACAGAAGTGGCAGCATAAGAAGCGCTCTTTTGTATGGGCAATTAAGAAGCTCTCATCACAGGCAACTGCTCAAATTGCACTTTATGCAACATCACTTTGACGCTAAGCGTTCTGTATCACATGAAAACAAACTCTGAAGCTCTTTAAGCCTTCTGCGCCTACGTTTTGTGCGATTCGCTATTAGCAAGGCAGACCAGCCTCTAGCACTGAAACAAAATGCAGAGCTTCTGCAAATTTATTGTCAGCTTACATTGGCATGAACCTGCGGCCACACTCGGACGGCTGGTTTAGCCTCCATGCCACGGCCTGAGAGTACTCGGGGTGCTCCCACCTACGTGTATGCACAATGCCAACAAAAGGGGCAATAGCCGTGACCATCAGACATTCAATACTTTGAATGAGGAAATTTTGTGCAACGCCTGATACTTTTGCCAACAAAAATACATGCACAAGACGTGCCCCATTGGGGTGTAAGGTGACGCAACAGAGCTGCGTGCTGCTACTGCAGGCAGCAAAATGAGCAAGTAGACCAAATAAAAGTAGATAGCACATCCTTTAGGTTTGTTGGTAGCTATCACAAACACGCTTCCTAGCTTGCAAGAAGTTGCTTGACCACCGCCATTATATGCTCACCCCTGGCGTTTGTGGTACTCATGCCGTAACTCAATCGATTGTGGTGAGCCAAGCGCGTAGATGCGTGCCTGCGGAAACAAAAGGGAAATGGGTTCAGCCCTCTGACAGGGTTCGTTTTGTCCACTGATATTGTTTAAAAATTCCCTATAGAAGACAGGTCCACAAAATAGTCGGAGACTCAGGCTGCTTCGATGATATGGCACATGGTTTATCAGTTTTGAAGAGTGTAAGGGATCCTCAAGACAGCTCAGGCTACAAGAGCAGTTTCGCTGTCCCCTCCTCACCCCCAAACACGTACACGCAATACACTTTTAAGCTTTCCTGCATACATATTGCACATGTGCAACTGTACACAGGTGCGCATGTCTTTTCGACCAATAGCCAGTCTTCCTGAAGGATTCTGTTCAATATCTGGAGCAGAGAAATTTATACTTGTGGATGACTGAAATTACTCATGAACAGGCCCAGATCCCTCCGCACCTTGATGGTCATAGACAAAGGGGCGCACTCATCGTCGATTGAACCGTCCACATTGC
>Ga0307966_1001797_pt1 | contig 16705 bp, 17 predicted proteins | sample OrgLakmetagen646_FD_203141 | JGI IMG/M metagenome (GOLD analysis project Ga0307966, IMG submission 203141) | Saline water microbial communities from Organic Lake, Antarctica - #646 | ecosystem: Environmental > Aquatic > Non-marine Saline and Alkaline > Saline | place: Antarctica: Organic Lake... | reverse complement strand
TCCAGGCCGGCATAATTTACGGTCGTCGTTGGGGTATGGATCCATTTCAATCCGATGTTTTCCCTTTCGAAGGCTACCCCGTCCATGGCGCGGTCGGCATAGGCCGCCTCGCCGTCGCTCACAATGCCGCTCAGTTCCAGGCGGTGCGCCGGGTCGGGATTCCAGCCGAGACTGGCATGGGCGCTCCAGCGCTCGTAAGCGGAGGGAACCTTCAATCCGTTGCCGTCCTCGTAGTCGTCCGCCTCAGTGCGGGTTAGGCTAAGACGGGTGCCCCACTGCGGGTTGCCTGCCTCCACGTCCAGCAACTGATCATTGCGCCCAAAGGCACCAAGGGTCAGCTGGGTGATGCCCTCGACTCCGGGAGTTTCAAACTGTGTGGGTTCGCGCTCGAAACGCACCGTTCCTGCCGAGTGGCCTGAGCCGTGACGTACGCTTTGTGGGCCACGCAGGAGAACCACCCGGTCGTAGGCACCGGGGAATACATAGGCAGTAGGTGGGTCCATTCGGCTGCCGCAGCCTCCAAGTATATTTTCCCCATCAAGTAAGATGCCGAGACGTGAGCCCGCCATGCCGCGAAAGACCGGATCGCCATCGGTGCCGCCTTTGCGGATAATGCTGAAGCCGGGAATGGTGCGCAGTATTTCCGCACCGTCCTGGGCAGGAATCGGTTGGGCCGGACTTTTTGGGTCGAGCTCCAGCTGGCTGGGATTTTGGTGGTCGGTGGCGACCACCCTCACTGGATCGAGCTCAATTAGGCGCGGGGTGGATTCGCCAAGCTTGGAAGAAGCCTGCTGGCTGTGTGTTTTGCTGATCTGTGCGCTGCCGGGAAGCGGGGCAGCACTTACGGCGAGCAATAGGACAGCGCATTTGAAGAATAGGTTGTTCGTGTTCATGAATTTTGAATTTTTAAAAGGTGAATGTATTTTGCCCGAACCGGATGACCGGATGAGACGCGTGAGAGTTGCCCACGCGCTGCAACTGAGCTCTTGGGGAAGTGATGTAGGGTCCCATTTATGTGCGCAAGAGGGCGCCCCATGGCCCAACAATAGCACCAGCTAAGCATGAGCTGGCTTTCTTTTTGAGTCGAACGGAGGCATACAGAGCTACGCTCCGTATGGGTGTTTGATACTCAGCTCAGGGCCTTGGGCGGCGGCGCCGGTGTGCTCACGGGGACACTCGGCGGTTGGCTGACATGCTGCGGGTGCTCAAAACTCAGGAGGGGAGGCGAGGACAGGACGACTCGCTCCAGCTTCGGAATTAGGAGGCGAAAATCATCCGCCGCGCGGGTGCTCAGGGTCTGCTTTTCTTTTTCTTGCTCGACCGTTTCGATGATGTGACAGAGCTCGCAGGGCCGCTGGCCGGAAAAGGTGTCCGCCACCGCTTCCGGTATCGAACTCTCCTGCGTATATCGAACCAGCATATAAGACCAGGCCGTTAGTTGCAGCACAACTTGCGGGCCGAGCAACAGCGCGGCGCACAGCACAAGCTTAAACGTTTGGAGGAGGCACCACGGCTGGTTGAATGGATGCGGCATGATTCAGGATGTCACAAAAAGGTCCAAACTTTATTGATTCAAATCAAATAAAGAGGAACTGGGAAATCTTTTGTATTTTCGAGTCCTAACCTGCGATATAAGCAAACTGCCAATCAGTAATTGAAACTGCGTCTCAATTACCGATTGACTTCCTTGCATCTTGTTCAAGTTTTCTCCTTGATCTTTCCGGCCATAAAAACTGCGTCATTCTATGAAACGATTTTATCACGTTCGCATCATCTTTATGATGATGACATTAGTTCATTCAGCAATTGCATCGACGGAGGCCTTGGAAACGGCGCGCTCCACCGTGAAGGAGTGGGCGGCCACGGAGAAGGTGATCTCGCTTGAGGTAACGGAGTGGAACGGGCGAAAGCACCTGCTGGATGATTTGATCGAAGTGGCGGCGCAGCGGATTCGCCGACTCGAGGCCGATCTGGCAGCGGGCGAGGACCGCTTGTCGGCGGGCGATGAAGCGCGCGCAACGCTTCTCGACCAGCGGGATGCGGTCGCTGTGGAGGCAGAGCAGATCGAAGCTTTTCTGGTGCGAATGGAGTCACGCATGCACAATCTAAAACCGAAACTTCCAGAGCCACTTCTTGAGGAATTAGCCACGGTCTATCAACGCCTACCTGACGCTTCGGGAGAGACTTCCCTCGGGCTTGGCGAGCGGATGCGCACGGTGGTCAGCCTGCTTTCACGTATCCGCGAGTTTGATGAAGTGCTGACACTCGCCGAATCGCTGCGCACGCTGCCCGGAAGCGAAGAGGCGGCTTCGGTGCGCACGCTCTACTTGGGCTTAGGGCAGGCGTATTTTATTGGGCCGGAGGGGGCGGGCTACGGATGGCCTGGGCCGGAGGGCTGGGTCTGGCATTCAGCGCCTGAGTTGCGCGAGGCCGTCCGTGAGGCCATCGTCTTGGCTGAGGGTGCCGCGATGGCACCGAAATTTGTCGACCTGCCTGTGAGACTCGATCCGACGGAAGGAGGGGCGCAATGAGCAGGCTGACATTATTCCTCATCGGGGCGGCAACTGTGATGTTTCCCTTTGTGCTCTCCGCCCAGAGTCTCGAACAGATTACGGTGCAGCGGGAGGCCAAGCTGGTCGAGGCGCTGGAGCGCTTGCGGGAAGTCCGGGCCGAGATTCAGGCAGAGCAGCTGCCACTGGCGCGGGAGTTGAATCAAAAGGAAGCCGACGTCCGTGAATTGGCCGATGAACTGTCGCGTGTCCAGCGGTTGCGGGACAACCGTAGTGTCGAGCTAGAGACTCTGCGTGCCCGGGTGGAGGGGGAACAGCGCCAGGTCGATTTCGTCAACCGCACGGTTTTGCCGGATTATCTGGCTGATTACGATGCTGCCCTGTCGCCAGCCGAGCGGCCGGTGGCAGGCGAACAGGTCCGGGCCTTCAATCTCTTTCTGGAAGATCCCGATGCCACAGAGGCCGAGAAACTGTCGCGCGGGTTGGAACTTATGGAGGCCTCACTGAGCCAGCTGGAAAGCCGTTTCGGCGGGCAAATCATGGCGGGCCAAGCGCTGTCGCCGGAGGGCACCCTGCACGAGGGACGTTTCGTGCAGCTCGGGCCTTTGCTTTATTTCGCCTCAGAGAACGAGGCCCTCGTCGGTTGGGTGGAAGAGACACAATCGCTCAATGCCCAGGTGGCCCCACTTGGCAACAAAGCGACCGCCGCGATCGCAGAAGTCGCCGCGAGTGGGCGGGGGCAGTTGCCCGTCGATCCGAGTCTCGGAGATGCCCTGGCCGTCAATGCGTCTAAGGACTCACTGCTGGATCACCTGGCGAAGGGTGGTGTCTGGGTGTATCCAATTCTGCTCTTTGCCTTCGTCGCGACCATCGTGGCGATCCTCAAGCTCATCCAGGTCTTTTCAATCCGCCACCCCAAGCCCATGGTCATCCATGAGATCGTCAAGGCACTCCGCGAGAACCGCACGAAAGATGCCCGGCAGATTGCCGAGGCGCAGCCACAGCCCGCCCGGGATATGCTGGTGGCGGCCGTGGACCACGCTGACGAATCGGTGGAAATGGTTGAGGAAGTCATGTATGAATCCATGCTCGGAACTCAACCGCGCCTGGAGCGCTTTCTTAATGTCATCGCGGTGACGGCGGCGACGGCACCATTGCTGGGCCTGCTGGGCACGGTGACCGGGATCATCAAAACCTTTCAGCTCATGACCGTCTTCGGGGCGGGTGACCCCAAGCCCCTCATCTCCGGCATTTCCGAGGCACTCATCACCACAGAGCTCGGGCTTGTGCTGGCCATCCCCGCGCTCATCATTCATGCGCTACTCTCCCGCAAAGTTGCCGGCGTCATGGCTTACCTGGAAAAATCCGCCGTTACCTTTGTGAACGGACTTTCTAGGAGCGGAAAGTAAAATGGAGCAACCATGCACGTTCATTAACCGTCCAAAAAATGCCTTCTGAAAGCAGCAGTCTTATTGATCAAGCGCTCACCATCTGGGCGGGTGGCGGCTGGTTGATGCTGCCTTTGCTACTGCTCACGATTTTTATGTATCTGACGGCTTTTGATTTATTTTGCCGGGTGCAGTTTCACTTCCTCGTTCGGGCGCGGTTGCATAAGCGGAAGACACTCGAGATCGCCCATGACAGTCGGAAGGAGTTCGAACTGTCGCGGCGGCTGATTCGCTTCGATGCCCTGAGCAGTGATGATGTGACGCGTCATTTTGCCGAGGTGCGCAACGAATATCTGCCGCCCATCGACCGGCGCATCCGCTTTCTCGCCATCATTATCACGACTGGGCCCTTACTCGGCCTGCTGGGCACAGTGACTGGTATGCTGAGCACCTTTAACGGTATGGTTGACCAGGTGGGCAGTCGCTTCGACAGCGTGGTCACCGGGATTTCCGAAGCACTTATCACCACGCAAACCGGCCTGGTCATTTCCATCCCGGCACTGGTCCTTCTCTCTCTTATCATCCAACGCCGCAACACCCTCGTCCACTGCATTGCCCGACTCGAACGCTTTAACACACGCCTCGCCCTGCGCTCCGATTGCCCGATCCCTCGCAGCCCGAATTCCAGTGATCTGGCGCAGCCAAAAACGCGTCTCGATTGAGCCGGAAGATTAGAACCTTCATTCAGGTTTATTTACGTCTATCAAAATTTTATATTTACCATGAAGCAAAGACGCCTCCTTTACGCCACCAATACAAAGACGGAAGAGATCAATGTGTCCCCGCTGATCGACATCGTCTTTATTCTGCTGATCTTCTTCATTGTGACGACCGTCTTCGTGGAGGAGACGGGTGTTGAGGTGCAGCGTCCGCAGGCGGCCTCGGCCGCCGATCTGGATAAGGAGTCCATACTTATTGCAATTACCGCGGAGGGGAAGGTCGTTTATGGCGGCCGCGAAATCGGAGTGCGCGGGGTGCGCGGGGTGGTCCGCCGCTTGATGAAACAGGACAAGAATATGCCCGTGATCGTTCAGGCGGACAAGGTGACCTCGATTGACCTCTACACGCAGGTGCACGATGAGGCCTCGCTAGCCGGAGCCACCCGGATCAATCTGGCAACGCAACTATAAACCATTATTTTCAAGATGCCTAGCAGTTTTCCCAGTGCCCGATGGAGATGGACGCCGCTCTTTGCGATCGGCGGTGCCCTCGGCACCGCCGGGTTACTCTTCCTGCTGATTCCCTTGACTCAGATGATCGACGAGGTGGACGCACCGGACCTAGAGGTGCGCGAGATGCGCTTTGCGCCCCCACCTCCCGAACCGCCGCCGCCGCCGCCCCCGGAGGAATTGACGACTCCACCCAAGTCCGAGCCAGTGCCCCTCGAGATGCCTCAGACGCCCCCGCAAATCGAGATCCAGACACTCGACGTGGCGCTCAATCCCGGCAGCGGTGATGCCGTGGCCATGGGGATCGACACGCCTGATTTCATTACTAAAATCGATATGACCGCCGACATTCAGGAACTCTTCACTTTTGAAGATTTGTCTGAAGCCCCGCGCCTGATCAATCAGCCGCGCTTCCGTTTCCCCTCCCAGCTTGCCCGTCGTGGTATCAAGGAGGGCAAAGTCATCGTCGAGATCGAAATTCTGCCCAACGGACAAGCCCGGCTCCGACGGATTATTTCCTCCACCCATCCCGAACTGGAAGAGCCCGCACGGGAAATTGTCCGTTCCGCCCGTTTCACCAAGCCCGAAGTCAATGGCCGTCCGCAAGCCGTGCGGGGTCGCTTTCCTTTAATCCTTCAAAATTAATGAAGCTGCCCGCTACGAAAAAACCGTTTAATGATTATGAGATTACTTTCGATACTTCTTGTCCTGCCGAGCCTGATGATGGCGCAAGCTTTTGACCTGACCGATACAGGCAGGGCCGCGCCGGACTTTCGCGAGCAATTCCTCGCCAGCTACGGTGTCAACTCCGCCATCGAGCCGGAGATCACCCAGGAGGATCGTCCACTCTACGAGCGCATCGAGCCCTATCTTCGGGAGAATCCGCGCCAGGCAATCCGCATGGTGGAGTCGGAACTGGGGCCCGACACCAACGCCGCCTTTCACTTCCTTCTCGGCAACCTCTATTATCAGACGAACCAATACGGTTCATCCGAGCAGGCGCTCAAGCAGGCGATCGAGAAATTTCCCTCATTCCGCCGCGCCTACCGCACGCTTGGACTCATTTACATCCAGTCCGGGCGCTTCGAGCCAGCCACCGCAGCCTGGTTGAAGGTGATCACGCTCGGCGGCGGAGATGCCCAGAGCTACGGCCTGCTCGGCTACGCCTACCTCGCGCAGGGGAAGTATCGCAGCGCTTTGAGTGCCTACGAGAAGGCCCGCATGTTCAAGCCTGACAGCACCGACTTCCGCCGGGGTGAAGCGCAATGCCTCTTAAGGACCGGTCAACTCAAGCAAGCCGCAGCGCTCTTCGACGAACTCATCGCGGAAGATCCCACAGTGGCTGACTACTGGCTGCTCCAGGCCAACGCCTACCTCGAACTGGAGCGCTATGCCGACGCCATCGCCAATCTCGAAATCCTCGCCGGAAGCGGGCAAGCCACCCGCCAGAGCCGGATACTACTTGGCAATCTCTACCTGCGGGACGACAACCATCGCCTCGCACTGGAAACTTATCAATCCGCTCTACGCACGCACGGGGTGGAGGCAGTATCCACCGCACTGCGTCCGCTCGAGTATCTCGTCAACCGTGGGCTCTTCAATGAAGCCGCCGCCTATCTGAGCAGCTTACAAGCCGTCCTGCCCACCGAGGTCGAGGCTGAAGACCAGGCCCGCTTGACCGTGGCTGAAGCCGGAATCGCGCTGGAGCGCGGCGGGGCCGTCGAGGCGATTGCGCTGCTGGAGCCACTTGTTAGGGCCCAACCGCTGGCGGGTGAGGCGCTGCTCCTGCTGGGCGAAGCTTACCAGTTTACAGAGCGCTACGAAGAGGCTGAATTTACCCTCCAGCGGGCACTGTCCATTCTGGATAAAAAGACCGAGGCCATGATCGCCCTGGGCCGAATGGAAGTCCGCCGTGGGGATTTTGAAGCGGCACTGAAGCACCTGCGTTTCGCCCTGGAACGAGAGCCCAGCCGCGCCGGTCTCGCCCGCTATGTCGAATCCGTCGAGGCGGCTCGCTGAATTAACCTAAAATCGACAGTTGAAGAGAAGAGAATTTTTAAATTGGGCGTAAAGTGCTTACCTAAAAACACTTACCTCATTCTAATTCACGTAAATTCACGTAAATTAACGGTTCAACTCATTTTTTAGGATCATCGGCCTGACGGACCGATGCTACATTATATTGCCGGTCGTCTATGAAAAATAAGTCATGTTCACCTTCCAGCCCGCGTAAACACCTAAAAGGCTCCCCATCGAGCTCAAGACGAAGGCCGTCATTATCCCATACTTGGCACCCAGCCACCAGCCGATCCAACTGAACAGAGTGAGCCCAACGAAAATACACAGTTTATTCATGCCCACTAACTTAATCTTAAAAATACGAGGTCGTGCGTTAGGCCCTGCGGCGCAGAGTAAGAAGCCCACCGGCCACGATCAATAGAAGGGCGAAGCTGGAAGGCTCAGGGACCAGATTGGCATCAATGAAGGCCTGAATGTCTTCGTCGTAGTTGCCGAGGTAGCTGGCTCCGAAAATGTCGTCGCCGCCACTCGTTGTGACTAACCAATTGACCCCGACGATAGTCAGCTCACCTGCACCGTTTTCCACAAAGAGAGGACCGCCGGAATCACCGCCCTCCAGCATGGCTTCGAATGGCACGTCACCAGTTCCTCCGGAAGTGGCCTCGATGGAAGCGCCCGAGTTGGCGCCGACTGTCCGCAGGACAAAATTGTCCAGCACATTGCGCCCGACAGCTATGTTCTGGCTGGACGGGAAACTAGTGGGCGAACGACCAAAGACGTAGGCATTGGCTTCGTTATAGCTTGATTGGGAGAAGCTGTCGGGGCCACTGCCAGGGCCAGTGGAAATGTCCTCGGTGGCAAAATCGTAGAAGCTAAAGCCAGAGGGAAGGGCAGCGTCCAGGGTGCCAACGAAGAGGTCGGTGCCCCCGATTTGCTGGCGGGTGGAAGTGATCTCTCGGGTGACGCTCGTGCCATTCGGATCATTACTGGCATAGAAGGTCATCGAGCTTCCAAGATCTGGCTCAAAGTGATCAGCAGTAATATAAACGTTTTGGCTGATCATGGTCGCCCAACCTGGTTTTAGTGGATCGCTGGTTCCGTTGTGCCCGACCCCGGATAGATCAAATTGATTGGCGATAAAGCTGTCGTCGTTGGCAAAACGGTCGTTGGTCAGCGTATCGAAATTGGCGATCTGAATCGCGGCGAGAGGGCTGATGCAAGTGACTAGGAGAATGATAACAAGCGAGCGACACCTCTGAAAGCAATCGAGTAAATTCATAATAGAAGTTGAGTCAGTTTACCTGAAGATGGCAAGGCTTACGTTCTGTTTTACAGATGTTTTAATAAAAGAAGTTCTCAGCTCTTTTTATGGTGCTGTCGGCAGTTCGAACCGTAAGGTCGATGGTGATGGAAATTTCTTTATGCTCTGCTGTGCCACGCAGCTGCAATAGGCTTTTAGGGAAGAGATTAGTCTTATCCTTCTGAAGAGCTTGAAGTGGGGTCGGGTTTGTCTTTGATACGGAAATAGTGCGCGTTGTTTTTAAGTCCCTCTTATGGTTGATCCTGTCGTTTCTACTGCTGGTAGGGCTTGGTGTGATCACGTTCCCCTGGTGGGGGCCTCCGGCATTCAAGCAGGGAGCTGCGAAAGTCCTTAAAAATGTCGGCTTTTCCGAGGCCGACCTGTCACTGCAACAGGTTGACCTCAGTCAGTTGAGCCTTACGATGAAGCGACTCCGCTACCAAGGGGTGACGGTCTCTGATGCCGGATTAAAGTTTGGGTATGATTTCCAAGGTCTTCGGAACGGGGAACTGGAGCAAGTGGCGGTGGCTCACCCCGGGGTGGAGGTTGATTTATCCTATAACTGGCCTGCAGTTGAGGGCACTGCGGCAGAAAGTCATCCATCGATTAGGGAGCAGCTTCCCGGGAGGTTCCCGGTTAATAATATCAAGATTGACGACGCCGTGCTCACCTTTTTTGGCACTGATTGGTCGCGCACGGTTGAACTCGCCGCTAAGCTGACCAGACGGGAGCGCCTTAATGGGCAGGCCACGCTTCAAGGTGAGGGCTTACAACTGAATGCGCAGGCCGATGTGCATTGGGCGGAGTTGTCCGGTCGCGCCACCGCAACGGGAAAGGTGGACGAATTGGCAGAGTGGGTCGAATTTGGGCGTGACCGCGGCTGGCTTAACTTGCCTGAAGGGCTCGGCTTGGCTGCAGAGCCCGTTGAAATCGTAGCAGGGTTTGGTTTTGCTGAACAAACGCTGCAGGATTGGAATGTGGAATTACGCAATAAAGGAGTCGCTGCGTCGATGGCGGCTTCCCGTTTTTCGGTCGAGCAACTCGAACTGGAGGCGAGGGGAGAGGCTGCCCAAGTCGCTCACCTTGATCTAAAAGTAAGCGATGGAACGGCTGTCCATAGGGACTTGAGCTTGTCTTTTGAGCGATTGCTGGCTTCCGCAAACAGTGCTGAAGAGATTGGGTTTCAACTTCTAGGATGGGAACTCAGCGGGGAGAGTCCGCTCTATAGTCTTGGCTCCGTCAGTGCCAGCTCCGGCGATGTGGAGCTTTTTGTGAAAGGTGCTTGGCAGGCCTGGCGTCCGGATTTTAAGACGGAGAACTTAGGGCTGCGCATGCGGGTGGCGAAAGCGCCGTTGTCCTTGTTCACTGGATTGGGGAGTGCCTCGGGGATCTGGCAAATGGACGCAGAGATTTCAGCGGACGAGGCGCGGAAACTTTCACTTTCCGCAGAGCTTTCGGATGGGTCTCTGACCGCATCCGCAGCGAGCTTGGAGAGCACGCTTTTGAGCGTGTCGGTCCATGGCACCTTGCCGGATTCGCTCGGAGCTCTCGTCGGGGTAAAGGAAGGGCACGTGACCTGGTCAGAGGGTGGGGGGCGCTTAACCGGGCTGGAGGGGCAATTTGAGCTGGCTTCGCTGCAACCACTGGCCAGCAAAGGGCAGCAGACCTTAAAATTTGCTTCCATTGAACAAGGCGAGTTTACCACCGGCTCCGGGCAGCTGCGCATTAGTTATGCTGGCGGCAGCGGGGGAGCACCGCCGCTGGAGCTAGAAATCGCGACCACTGCGCTGGGTGGGAAGGTCCGTATATTAGTCGACGGACGCATCAGCGAAACGCGTTCCCTCTCCGTTCGTGTGTTCTTGGATTCGGTGCAATTGGGCGAAATTGCCGCATTGTTTCCGCAGTTTGATGGACGTATCGAGGGTCTTGCATCAGGCGAATTGGCGCTGCGCCTCGAAGGCGGACAGATCATCTTGCAACCCGGTGGCCTGCAACTTGTGGCTGGCACAACCGGGCGCTTCGAATACCGGCGGCAAGGGTGGTTGACTCAGGATCCTAGACTCGATCCGGAGGTATTCGTGAGTGGGCGCGATATCTTAGAGATCATGAAAGACCGGCAGGGAGCGCCTGTCCTCACTGAACTGGCGATGCGCGATCTTAAAATGTCGGAATTTAAGTTTAAGATTGAGGAGGCACCGGACGGCGATCAGAGTCTGGTGGCTCAGATTAGGGGCGATCGCACCATAAAAGGGGTCACCGTGCCCGTCGTGCTCGATGTCCCGATCCGTGGCGACGTCAAAGAGACGATCAATGCCGTATTCGAATTCAATGCCCGAATGTAAGATTGACTTTAGCTCAGCTTGAACTATCTGTTCAGTATGCGCCTTTTTATAGCTCTTTCACTTGTTTCCATGAGTCTCAGTGGTTGTATCCAAACGGAGCATCGGGTCGAGACGCATCACAAAATCGAACCGATCCACATCACGGTGGATGTGAACTTGAAAGTGGACCGTGAACTCAACGACTTCTTCGGTGACCTCGACGAAAAATCAGAGCTCATTGATTACGAGGAACCCGCCACCGACTGAGCAGATCATTAATCTTTAACCGAAACCAACCGCTATGTCACTTCTACGATTTTCCCTTCTTATTACGCTACTGTTCTCGTCCACGCTTTCAGCGTTGGCAGCTAATCTGGGCCAAATCAAGGCAACCATGAAAGAGCGCCAGCCTGTGATCGAAACACTATGGGCCGAGGGCAAAATCGGAGAAAACAATCAGGGCCTAGTTGAAGCGCGGGGGGCTCTGTCCGGGCAACAACAGGAACTGGTGCGCGCGGAAAACGCCGACCGGAAAACAGTTTACCAAGCCATCGCGCGTTCGACTCAATCGACGCCGAAGCAAGTCGGGGTCCAACGTGCAGTGCAGATCTCGGAACGTGCCGCCAAGGGACTCTGGCTTCAAAACGCTGTAGGCAAGTGGTATCTAAAGTAGCCGTTTTCTCAGTATCTCAGCGGTCTTCGGGAAGGCCGTATTGGTCAACGATGAAATCGATATCCTTATCGCCCCGACCGCTCAGATTGACTAATATCGACTGGCGTGGTTTTTCCTTGGCCAGTCGGATCGCATAAGCCATGGCATGGGCACTCTCCAGTGCCGGAATGATACCTTCCATGCGGCTCAGCTTATAAAAAGCATCGATGCTTTCCTCATCATTCGCATCCACATACGTGACACGCCCCTTCGCAGATAACATGCAATGTTCTGGCCCGATGCCGGGGTAATCCAGACCACTGGCCACAGAGTAAACCGAAGCAGGCTCACCATCCTCGTCCTGAAGCAACTGACACTTGAAACCATGAATCACCCCCGGTTTGCCAAACTTCATCGTGCATGCGTGATCACCCGGTTGGTAAGACCGCCCGGCAGGTTCCACCCCGTAGATCGAACAGTCTTCGTCTTCTAGAAAGGCGGAGAACATGCCGATCGCATTACTGCCACCGCCGACACAAGCCACCAAGTTATCAGGAAGTTCGCCAGTCATCTCAAAGAATTGCTCGCGCGCTTCGATTCCGATCACGCGTTGAAAATCACGCACCATCATCGGAAACGGATGTGGCCCCACCACCGAACCAATACAATAGATGGTATTGGTCGGGTCTTTCAAATAAGACTCAAAGGCAGAGTCGACCGCTTCTTTCAGTGTCTTCAGGCCATGAGTGACAGGAACCACCTCGGCGCCGAGAATCTTCATGCGTACGACATTCGGATGTTCTTTAACGATATCGACCTCTCCCATGTGAATCTCGCACTCCAGCCCGAAGTATGCCGCAGCCGTGGCAAGCGCCACGCCGTGTTGGCCAGCACCGGTTTCAGCGATGAGCCGCTTCTTCCCCATCTGCTTGGCGAGCAGCGCCTCGCCCATGCAGTGATTGAGCTTGTGGGCACCCGTGTGGTTCAGGTCTTCGCGTTTCAGGTAGATACGTCCGCCCACGGCTCCAGAGAGGCGTTGGCAAAAATAAACTGGAGTCGGTCGCCCTTGAAAATGCTTCCGTATACTGCGAAGCTCAGAGATAAAGGCATGTGATTTACTAATGCTATAGTATGCCTCTTCGATTTTATCCATCTCCTCTTGTAAATGCGGTGGGACGTAGCTGCCGCCGAATTCACCGAACTCGCCCGCTGCATTTGGAGTCGTTTTAAAATAATCACTCATCGGTCTTGGTTAAATATTTCAGACTACAATCAGGGAATAAATTGGAATACATACCACGCCAGAATAGAACCACAGGACGAGTATTAGCAGTATTAAAAAGCACTAGTAGTAAGCTGCAGGGTGGCGGTTTTTACCTGCGCTCAATACCTGGTTAATAAAAGCGTTAGTTTGACTGCTCCAAAGGGAATTCTTTCCGATCTTAAGCATCCCTACGGAAACAAATTCATAATTGGGGGATGAACTAGCCCCGACCGGATTCCCTTCACTCTCTATTGACAAATTTGGCGGAGAGGAGCATGTTCACGTATATGAAATTAAGAGCAAAAATTGAAGATGCGCTAAACAGCCAAATCAACCAAGAGATGGCTGCGGCCTACAGCTATCTGGCGGCTTCCGCCTGGTTCGATGAGAACAATTTGGACGGATTCGCCAAATGGATGGAGCTCCAACGGCAGGAGGAGTTGGAGCACGCCAGTAAGCTGATGGATTACTTGCACGACCGTGGCGGGAAGCTGATCTTGTCGGCAGTGGAAAAGCCTAAGGCCGAATTCCAATCCATCATGGAAGTCTTTCAGAGCGCCCTCCGTAGCGAGGAGAACAACACGTCCTCTATTCACGCGCTCTACAAACTGGCGTCGGACGAAGACGACTATCCCACGAAGTCTTTTCTCAAGTGGTTTATCGACGAACAAGTCGAGGAAGAGAGAACAGTGAACGATGCGATTGGGATGCTAGAGCACGCCGGCGACGACCGCTCTGCGCTATTGGTCCTGAACCAGCAAATGGGACAACGGGTGCCAGAGGAGGATTCCTGAGCAGACACAATAAAACACAGGGCCGACATTCCCCGTTTTAGCCCACAACAAATGGGCTGAGTGCTCAGTTCAGGAAGGGGCTTCGCTGATGTCCGAAAAGTGTTTGCTGATTACATCCTCCACAATGTCGGAATAGAGTGAGGGCTTGCTGTAGTAGTCCACATCGTGCGCATTGAGGTGCTCAATATCTGTGTCCTTTAACTGCCCAGAGACGACGACCACCTTGATGCCACCAGGCACCCCCTTGGTTTCGATAGCAAAGAGAGATCCATTCCCGTCCGGCAACTCTTGGTCGGCGATAAGAATGTCAATGTGCACGCTGTCGTCCTCAAGGATCGACTTGGCGTAGGCGATATCGAGGGCGGGGAAAACCTTGTGACCGCGGCTCTCGATTTGCTCACAGGCCACGGCAGAGAGATCAGGTTCGTCTTCGAGGAGTAGGACATTCATGCGTGGACTTTATTTGCAGTGCTACAGCGGTCAAACATTTTTGCACTCTATTAGCATGCCTTAATACTCTCCCTAATAGCACCAGTCGAGCGCATTTTTAATACCGGGCAAGCGCGAGACCCGAAAAAACCGCGCCAGTCTGTCGGCGTGCTTGACCAAGATGCCAGCATCGAGGTAACCCACGATCGCCGGCAAGCCGAGCTTACGGCAAAGCCAGGTTTTTCATGCTTGGAAAATTCGGACGGTCTCATCTGGACAGTGCTCTGCGTTAATCTATAAGAGAACTTATGACGATATTAGGAATTCTAAATAGGGTGGGAAAAATCTATCAAAAGCTTCGATGTGCAGTAAGTGTTCCAGTCCTTTGCCTTCCAGTCTTCCAATCCGATTGGATTTAGTAGAGTTAAGCTCTCTGTCATGCCTTGCCCTCAATGACTGAAAATACGCGAAACATAGCGATCATCGGCGGCGGCCCGGCGGGACTTCGGGCGGCTGAGGTGGCTGCGGGCCAAGGGGCTTCGGTCACCCTCTATGATGCCAAACCTTCGGTCGGGCGTAAGTTTCTCGTTGCCGGAAAGAGCGGACTAAACCTGACCAACAGCGCTGAGTTCGAGGATTTTCTCGCCCAGTATACCGGGCGCGATTTTCCGGTCGAGCAGTGGCGTGGCTACCTCAAAGCTTTTAATAATTATCATTTAAGCGAATGGGCGTATGATCTGGGGGTGGCAACCTTTGCCGCCCCGAATGGTAAGGTCTTTCCTATGTCTAAGAAGGCTGCGCCACTACTTCGCCGATGGGTCTTACACTTGCGTGAGCTGGGTGTGCGCTTTTGTATGAAGCACGACTGGGTGGGGCTCGAAGTTTTGAGCGATTCGATTCAGGTCAATTTCCTCCATGACGGCGCGCCGCTCAGTGCCTGCTATGATGCCGTGGTTTTAGCCATGGGCGGGGCCTCTTGGCCGCAGACGGGATCGACCGGATCCTGGGTTTCGATTTTGGAAAATCTGGGCGTGGACATCGTCCCCTTGCAATCGGCTAACTGTGGTTGGGAGTGCACATGGACGCCCGAAACCCGTGCGTTGATCGAAGGGAAGCCTTTGCAAAATCTACACGTCAGTGCCAATGGACACACGCACACCGGCGAGCTCATGGTGACACGTTATGGTTTTGAGGGCACTCCACTCTACACGCTCGGCTCTGAATTGAGGAAGATGGAGGCTCCCGTGATCGAAATCGATTTTAAGCCGACTTTTACCGAAGAAAGGCTCGTCGCGAAAATGGAATCCGCGCGGCGCAATTTTTTTAAGGAAGCGGGACTGCGTTGGAAACTCAACAAGACGGCGTGTGCGATCATTCGCCAGTTGTATGGTGAGTTCGATAACGCGGAGGCCTTGGCCAAAGTCGCCAAGTGTTGCCGTATCCCGTTGATACAAGCACGTCCTTTGGACGAAGCGATTTCCACTGCAGGCGGCGTTGCCTGGAAAGAACTCGATGAAAATCTTATGCTAAAAAAGTTACCCGGCGTCTATTGCGCGGGTGAAATGATTGACTGGGAAGCGCCGACCGGCGGGTTCTTGATGCAAGGGTGTTTCGTCACCGGCAACGTGGCGGGGCAGGGTGCGGCAGGTGTTTCGTAGCAAGCTTCGATCCTCCGCTGAGCAGGCCATTTGAAGCGGCTCTCAGCCGCAGCTTACGCATGGTAAGGCGCGTGTCGAACTTGACGGCGGGCTAAAGCACCACGCTATTTATCCAACTTTCCATAGTTGAATTTCTGTAAAAGCCTGCCACATTGCTTTCACGATGGGCATCCCCGAGACACAAGATTTTATTTCAGTCGACGACTATATTCAGGGTGAACAAGTGAGTGAAGTTCGCCACGAATACATTGGCGGGCAGGTTTATGCCATGTCTGGCGGTTCCGAGGCACATAATGTTTTATCAGGTAATCTCTACTCAGCCATTCGCCAGCACTTTCGGGGTAAGCCCTGCAAGATCTTCATGGCCGATATGAAGCTCCGCCTCAACATCGCTGAAGACGACATCTTTTATTATCCCGATTTGCTCGTGACCTGTGATCCATCCGATAATGAAAAGTATTTCAAGAGCCAACCCGTCGTTTTGGTGGAGGTGCTTTCGCCATCGACCGAACGCGTGGATCGTCGGGAAAAGTTCCTCAGCTATCAGCGCCTGCCTTCTTTACTGGAGTATATTTTGGTCGATCAGGAAAAAATGGCGGTGACACTTTTCCGCAGGAACAACGAGTGGAAGCCTGAGCATCTTTCGGGGGGCGACACACTGACGCTGCCTTCGATTGATTTTGCACTATCGTTAGCGGAGATTTACGAGGATGTGCTCTAATCGCCAGTTTTAGCTGGAACTAGCTACAGATTTTCGGTGCTGCTGTAGTATCCCACACCCAGGTGTTTAAAATACACGGGGGGAGAAAATGGGGTCAGTCCAATTTTCTTTGTTTTTATCTTTACAGTATAAGATTACTGCTGGAGAGTCGTGTATGGCTCGGAAAACACGTATCGAATATGAAGGCGCTTGTTATCACTTTATTGGCAGGACTCACAGTATTAGGTCGCCGTGAGATTGAGATGGAAACCAGTCGTAAGGGAGCCGATTGGAAAGTGGCTCTTGCTCGCTACCTGCGTGAACGCCATCTGACACCCTATCGCTGGATCGCAACAAATCTGAAAATGGGCGCACCTTCTTATGTGCAAAGCTTGGTCTGCCTTCACCGTAAAAACAAAGACTCGAAATTATGGAAACGAC
>Ga0307966_1001794_pt1 | contig 16734 bp, 10 predicted proteins | sample OrgLakmetagen646_FD_203141 | JGI IMG/M metagenome (GOLD analysis project Ga0307966, IMG submission 203141) | Saline water microbial communities from Organic Lake, Antarctica - #646 | ecosystem: Environmental > Aquatic > Non-marine Saline and Alkaline > Saline | place: Antarctica: Organic Lake... | reverse complement strand
ATTTGTGAGGCTTCCTTCTGGCTTACATCCATTGTGCGATCTACACGGTCGGCATCAAAAATTTTCGGGAGAAACTCCGGCGACCACCGGCGTATTCCCGGAATCGAAGACCCTTCCGTTGGCTGCGTTCCCACAATTTGTACATTCGGATTTTGGGATTTGAGATAGCGCGAAACGCCCATAATCGTGCCTGTAGTCCCCATAGACGACACAAAATGTGTGATCTCACCATTGGTGTCCCGCCATATTTCCGGACCGGTAGTCTTTTCGTGCATTTTGTAATTATCGGGATTACTAAACTGGTTCAGCTGAAAATATCCGTGTTTCTCTGCCATCTCTTCTGCCAGTTCCCGCGAGTACTCAATCGTTTTCTCTGCCGGTGTTAAAATAACATCAGCTCCATACGCCTTCATCGATTTTACGCGCTCTTCTGTTGCGCTTTCCGGCATCAGCAGCTTAATGTTTAGTCCTTTAATAGCCGAAATCATGGCGAGAGCAATTCCCGTATTTCCACTGGTCGCTTCCACAAGCGTATCACCGGGTTTGATGTCGCCACGCTCCAGTGCTCCGGTTATCATCCCCAGGGCTGCACGATCTTTCACACTGCCACCGGGATTCTGTCCCTCCAGCTTACAGTAAATCTTCACATGTTTGTTAACAGGAATATTTTCTAATTCAATGAGAGGGGTATTTCCGATCAGTTCTTCTAATTTCATATCGAGTATTTTTGCCACAAAAACACGAAATCACCAATTTATTTATGTGGTATTAAATGGAAGCCATGAGACTTGTACAAGAATATGATCCATTTAATGATTTCGTGGCTATTAAAATTAATCTATTTAAATGTTATCGTATCTGTTTCGCCTTGGCTGTTTGTCATTTTCGCCTGGTAATAGATTTTTGAATCCGGCGGCACACTTTTGGTAAGCCATACATTACCACCTATAATGCTTCCTTTGCCGATTATCGTCTGTCCCCCAAGTATAGTAGCTCCTGCGTACAGAACTACGCGATCTTCAATGGTTGGATGACGTTTCACTCTTGCGTCCTCTTTCTTTACACTGAGTCCGCCCAACGTAACACCCTGGTAAATCTTAACGTGCGAACCGATAACCGTGGTTTCCCCAATAACGACTCCGGTACCGTGATCAATACAGAAATAATCCCCTATCTGCGCTCCCGGATGAATATCAATCCCGGTTTGCCGATGTGCATATTCTGATATAATTCGCGGTATCAGGTTTACTCCAAGTTTTAGCAGTTCATGGGCAATTCGATGAGCGGCAATAGCGTAAAACCCGGGATAGGTTCGAATCACCTCGGCTTTGCTTTTTGCAGCGGGGTCACCCTTATAAATAGCGTCCACATCCTGTATCAGTAGTTTTCTGATCGCAGGCAGCGCCTCAAAAAAAGTATCTTCCAGCCCGGAAATTCCACTTTTCACACAATCTTTATTGTGGTCCAGAATGGTTCGCAGCTCTTGTTTACAAACATTGAGCTGTTCCTCAATCTCTTTCTTTTCAGGGTATCTGTTGAATACAAATTCAGGAAACAACAGGCCAAGAAGATCTTCAAAAAAAATGATAACATGTTCCGGTGGCGGGCAGCTCGAAGCGTCATGATGAGCTCTGGCAAGGTCCTTAATAAATGATGCTGATAGGTTCAAAACTTATCTCAATTCTATAGTGATATATGTTATTTCCACTAACAAACAATATAAACAGAACCATTCAAAGGATTGGAATTCACTTTCCAATACAAAATCTCGAAAAAATCGAGTCCAATATGTGTTCATTGGTAATCTCTCCGGTAATTGCTCCCAGTTCTTTTAGGGCTGAGCGGAGATCTATCGACAGAAAGTCGCCAGTCATTCCCTGTTCCAATGCCTGCATCGCTCTCTGAATGTTTTCGCGTGCTTTCTGCAGTGCATCCCGGTGGCGGGAGGAGGTCACCAACAGGCTGGAGGCATCATAATCTTTGTTTTCAAGTGCACGCTGCTTCATTAGGTTTTTTAACGCATCAATATTCTGCTGTTCAAGTGCTGAGATTTTCAAATCATAATTGATGCGCTCTTCTGCGGATATTTCTTCTTTATCAAGCTTCGTACCAATCAACAAAAACGGAGTCTCTGCAGCCCGTTTTTGAAATTCACCTATTTCTGCACGCTCATCAGCATCCATTGGTTTTGAGAGATCTTTGAGGTACACAACAAGGTCGGCCTGCTCAAACGCTCTTTGAGAACGTTTAACGCCCTCTGCCTCAATTATGTCTTCGGTATCGCGCAGCCCGGCGGTATCAATCAGTTTAAATAGTAGGCCGTCGTAGCTCCAGTCGGCATCAATGGTGTCGCGGGTGGTGCCGGCAATCTCCGTAACAATCGCCCGTTCGCTTCCAACCAGGGTGTTCAGCAGCGTGGATTTCCCTGCATTTGGCCGGCCTATAAACACCGTTTTTACACCATCCTTTACCAGCCTGCCGGTTTCATAGGTATCGAGCAGCCGCGCAATCTCAGCAGCCACTTCTTCAAGTAATTTCCGAAGCTGTTCTTTGTTGGCAAACTCCACATCCTCTTCCACAAAATCGAGCTCCAGCTCCACCATAGCGGTTGCATCAATAATCTGCTGACGGAACTGTTTAATGTGCTCCCCAAGTTTACCTTCAAGCTGTTGGTGAGCGGCATCGACTGCTTTGATACTCTTTGCATGAATTAAATCAGCCACAGCCTCAGCCTGATCCAAATCCAGTTTCCCGTTCAAAAAAGCGCGCTGTGTAAACTCACCCGGTTCAGCAGATCGTATTCCCTGAGAAAGAATAGCTTCCAATACCGCTTGCGTAACAAGGACTCCGCCGTGGCACGAAATTTCCACAGTATCTTCTCCCGTGTATGACCTGGGAGATTGAAACACTGTAGCCAAAACTTCATCCAACACGCGGCCATCTTTTTTGATGACTTTTCCAAAATGTACCGTATGACTGGCAACCGATTCCAGGTTTTTCCCTTTAAAACATTGGTTTACTTTTTTGATGCCATCCCTGCCCGATACACGGATGACCGCAATTCCGCCTTCACCCACGGGGGTGGCAATTGCCGCAATCGGCGGCTGTTGTAAAAGTTCTTTCACAATACTGTTCTTGAATATTTATTACCTGATTCACCCGAATCAATGTAACGAATTGAGGAATGAATGTAATCCTGCAGGGGAACGGGATGCATCAGTCCAAACAAACGAACCGGTACTACTTAACTGCTTAACGCTTTTTTGATGGTTTTGCGGCGTTTTTTGGAGATACCGATCACAACTGCCGGTACCACAAACAAGGTAAGAATGGTCGCAAATGCGAGGCCACCGATAACGGAACGCGCAAGCGGACTCCAGGTCTCTGAGCCAGCACCAAATTCGAGCGCAAGCGGAATCATTGAGCAGATGGTGGTAAGTGCCGTAAGTAAAATAGGGCGCATTCGGCGCTTACAGGCCAGTAAAAACTGGTCGGCATAATCCATCTGATCTTCTTTGCCGCGGGTATTCATATGGATAAAATCGAGTAGCACAATACCGTTGTTTACCACAATCCCGATCAAAATGACAATACCGATATAGGCTGGCACACTAAGAGGTGTGGAAGTTATTGTGAGAAAGACGAGTGAGCCAAAGAATGCCAGAGGCACAGAAAACATCACAATAAACGGATCGCGAAGATTTTCGAAAAGCGAGGCCATAACCATGTAGGTAAGGATAAGCGCCATCAGCAGAGCAATAATAATTTCGCCGCCACTCTGCTGCTGAGAAAAGATAGAGCCGGTAAATTCGTAGCGATAGCCGTCTGGCAGTAGCACTTCATTATCAAAAACACTGATTACTCGTTCCCTGTACTCTTCAAGGTCGCCGCGCACCATCACGCTCACATCGAGCAGAGTTTCACGATCGCGACGGGTAATCGTGCTCAGCCCTTCTTCAACCCGAAATTCGCCCAGCCCGGTTACCGGTATTCGCTGGTTTTCTACCTGGGCAAGTTCAAGCATAAATAAGTCGTTACGGTTTTGAAACTGCTCCCGCACGTTGCGAACCTGTATGGGTATTTCACGCCCCTCGTCCCGGAAAAATCCCGCGCGGGTGCCTCTTGCCTGCGTTCCCAATTCCGACGCAATTGCAGTTGAAGAGACTCCCGCCCTTGTGATGCGGTTCCGGTTGAGTTCGTACACCAATTCAGGTGCCGGTTGTGATCGCATATTGCTTACCGACATCACGTTTGGATCACCGCTGAGCGCATCTTCAATTTCGAGGGTAATTCGCTGCAAAACTTCCACATCGGGGCCAATAAGGCTGATTCTGATTCCCCGGCCCGAAAATCCGCGCCCGGTTGGAATACCGCCGCTTCCGCCAAGGTTCGCAATTTCAATATTTACCTCATCATCTTTTAATAAATTCTGCAGTCGTGAAGCAATTTCTGTAGTCGTTTGTTCGCGTTCATACTCCTCAACAAGAGTAATGCTCAGTGTACCGCCGTTTTCAATCGTGCTCCAACCCCTTCGCCCGATGTTATTAATCACCGTTTTTACCTCGGGCTCATCCAAAAGCTGTTCTGTAAAGTTTCGCATTTCGGTGGCTGTTGTGGCAAGTTTGGTACCTGCAGGCAGTTCTACCCGAAGATCAAACTGCCCTTCATCTGTTTCGGGGAAAAACTCTTTCTGAATATTGCCAAACAAAAAGTAGGCTCCGGCTATAATTCCCACCACGCCCACGCCTACAATATATTTACGGGCAAGAATCCACTCCAGGGCGGCAACGTAATTGTTTTCGAGTGATTTGATAGCACTCAGCATTACACTTTTTTTCGCAAATTCATCGCGGTTCAAAAGGAGGGAGGCCAATACGGGAATGAGTACAATGGAGGCAATAAATGAAAATCCGATTGAGATGGAAATCGTGAGTGCCAGATCTTTTGCAACGGTCCCCTGGAATCCCGTTAATCCCATAATCGGAATAAAAACAGCAATAGTAGTGAGTGTTGACCCGAGCAGAGCTCCACCCACCTCATTGGTCCCTTGCAGTGCCGCTTCAAACCTCGACATCCCCTTTTCAAGCTGTATAGCTATACTTTCTGACACAACAATCGAGTTATCTACCAGCAGTCCGATAGCGAGTGCCAGACCGGTAATCGAAATAATATTCAGCGTAATATCGAGCGCGTACATGGCGGCAAAGGTGGCGGTCAGCGATACCGGTATACTCATGGCTACAACAAAAGCGATTCTCCATCCACCCATAAAAATCAGCAGAATAATGATCACAACCACCAGTGCTATTAAGGCCGACTGTGCCAGGTTCGAAATAGAATCTTCGATAAATTCGCCCTCGTTGTTGAGCACCTGCATGTTTACGCTCATCGGCAGGTTGGGCATAAACTCGTCCATGGTTGTCTGGATAGCATTGGTTACATCAAGTGTATTGGCATCCGACTGCTTTTGCACATCCACGGTTACACTGTTCTTACCGTTAATCTCAACAATATTGGTAATTTCTTCAAAGTCATCGCGGACGTTCGCCACATCGCGCACCCGAATCGGCATCCCGTCGTTTGTGGTAATAATGGTCTGTGCAATTTCGTCCACATCCACATACATCGACTGAGCGCGAATACTGTAGCTAATTCTGTCGGCCACAAGACTGCCAATCGGCTGTTGAATATTATTACTTCTGATGGCACTCACCACCTGGCCCGGAAGCAGATTATGGAGCGCCATTTTTTCGGGGAGCATATCCACATATATGTTTCTGTCGAGTCCGCCGCGAGTATCGGCCGATGCAACTCCGGGAATCCGCTCAAATCGGGGTTCAATAAATTCCGTTGAAAGCTGACGCAACTCATCCAGGCCCAGTACATCCGACTCCACACTGAGACGCATAACTGGTGCACGATCGGGATCAAACTGAAAAATTATCGGCTCACTGGCTTCCTCTGGCAGCTCATTTCTGATTCGCTCCACAGCCTCCCGCACTTTCTGCTCCGTAATCATAATGTCGGTTCCCGGCTGTAGCCGTAAAATCATAAATGCCCCGCCCCTTCTCACGTTGGAATCCAGAGATTCCACACCCTCCACTCCCATTACCACGGCCTCAATAGGCTCCACAACCAGGCGCAGCATATCATCGGGAGCCACATTGGAGTAGTTAACAGATACTCCCATCACAGGAATATCAAAGCTTGGATAGAGGGTAACCTTCAGGTTTGAAAGGGAAAATACACCGAATCCGATCACCAGCAGCGACATCATAATCGCAGTGACCGGCCTTTTTAAAATTCGTTCTGTAATTTTAATTTTTCTCATATCAGTGGTGGATTAACCTTTCAGGAAAATGCTTGGGCAGATTCTATTTATCAAGCAGGGGGTCTTCTTTGTGGACAGCGTCGAACCCTATTTTTTCAATAAACGAATTGATGACGTAATACATACAGGGAACCGCAAAAAGCATCAGCAGGGTCGACATAAACAGCCCGCCAATAACCGCACGGGCCATCGGGCTCCAGGTTTCTGCGCCGGCTCCAAGCTGCAATGCAAGAGGAACCATTGCCAAAATTGTGGTCAGCGCTGTCATTAAAATAGGGCGTAATCTCCGGCTGGCTCCGTTTACAATCGCATCAAAGCGGTTTTGTCCGCGCGACTGTAAAATTTTAATATAGTCGATCATCACAATGCCATTATTTACCACAATACCGGTTAGCAGTACCAACCCAACCATTGCGGTTACGCTAACGGGAGTGCCTGTAATCCAGAGCATAATAAGTACCCCTGTGAGGGCGAGCGGAATAGTAACAATGATGATGAGTGGTTCAACCAAACTTTCGAACTGCGATGCCATAACCATATACGTAAGTACTCCCGCAATGAGAAAAGCGATCAATAAAAATCCGAACGACTCCTGCTGCTCTTCGGAAGAACCGCCAAGTTCGTAGCGATAACCTTCTGGCCAGTTCATTGCAGAAAGTGTGGTGTTCACTTCTTCAGAGGCGGTTTTAAGGTCTAATGAGCCCAATTCAGCCTCCAGCTCCACCATTCTTTCCTGGTTGATGCGTATAATATTCGACGGACCGGTGTAGCGGTCGATTCGTGCAAGGTTTTTAAGCGGCATCCACTCGCCGGTTGGCGTTTGAATCTGAAGATCCTGAAGCGCAGTTGATTGTGCACGCTCTATTGGATCGACCTCCACAAGTACTTCAAACTCAATTCCTTCATCCACAAACGTGGTAGCTATATCTCCCTGCACTGAATTGCTGAGAGCCGTGGCCACCTGCGAGGTCGTCATTCCCACACGCGAAATTCGTTCACGGTCCATCTCAACGCGGAGTTCAGGTCTGCCCTGATCTGCAGAGCTAAATACACTCACAATTCCTTCGATATCGCGGATTCCGGTCATAGCCTGCTCGGCAAGAGCTTTTTTCACCTCCTGATCAAAACCAAAAATCTGCACAATCAAGCCGGTTTCCCCGTCAGGGCTTAACGGATCTTCCCGCACATTCCGGATATTTGCCCCTGGCACCACTCTGAGTGCATCAAGTATTGATGTGGTAATTTCCTGCTGCGAACGTGAACGCTCTTGTACAGGAACCAACTCCACACGCACTCGTCCCTGGTTTCCGCCGGGATTATCTGCGCCTTCAATTCCTGTTTTATCACCATAATCAGAAACAACGAGCCTTGCCTCGGGAATCTCCTCCCCAACAATGGTTTCAACCTGCGCGATCGTGCGTTCAAGCTCAATCAGGCTAACCCCGGGTTCTCGCTGCACATCCAAAATAATGAAGTTTTCATCCACCTCTGGAAAGAACTCTCCGCCCAGAAGATAAAAAATGGGTAAACTTGCGAGCAGCAGGCCAAAAGCTCCGGCAATCACCCAGCCGCTTTTGCCAAGTGCACGATCGAGTGAACGTTTGTAGGCATTTTCAAGCTGATCGAATTTATGGCTGAGCCATGGAGCTACCCGTTCAGTAAACAGAATTTTTGTTGATTTGGCGATAAGTGCCCACAGTTTCAAAAACGGCCAGGCTATTACATAGAGTACAAAGAGGGGAATAGAGAAAATGCGGGTTGCAATATTTTGTCGCCGCCAAACCAAAATTTTGTTAAGCAGGTTTCTGGCAGGGTCTTTTTTATCTGATGTAATCAGGTCCGACTCAAAAATCTTAGAGCTTAAAACAGGGATAAGTGTTATGGCCACCAGCACCGATACAATAAGTGCAAACGAAATGGTTAAAGCCATATCCCGAAATAACAGACCCGCAATTCCCGGTACAAACAGAATGGGGAGAAACACCACGAGTGTTGTTATGGTTGAAACTATAACCGGCGAGGACACCTCCTGTGCCCCCATGGTTGCAGCTTCCTTTCCATCAGAGCCGTCTTCTTTGAACCGAAAAATATTTTCAAGCACAACTACGGCATTATCAACCACCAGGCCTACTGCCAGGGTAAGTCCCGAAAGCGAGATAATATTCAGACTCACACTCGAAAAATCCATGATACTGAATGTGGCAATAATGGAAATTGGAATGGTAATGGCCACAATAAGCGCCGAGCGTCCGCTTCGCAGAAAAAGAAGCAGCATAATGACAACCAAAACAACCGCCTGGAAACCAGTAAATATCAGGTTTTCAATCGACATGCTGATGAAATCGGCGCGGTTTGTCAACACTTCCAGAGATACATCACCCGGCAGCACATTCCTGATATCATCGAGTGCAGCCACAACACCTCCGGCCGAGGTGACAATATTACTGTCGCTCTGTTTATAAATATTCATGATTACGCCATCATTACCCTGCACCCGAACATTGCCAATCGGCTGGGCAATTCCGTCTTCGACCGAAGCAATATCATCCAGATAAATAGGATTTCCATCTTCTGTAGAGGAAACAATACTGTTACGAATCTGCTCAATATTTCTGAAGTCACCAATAGTTCGCAGGGAAAAAACCGTTTCACCCTCAGTAAGTTCTCCAGCCGGAACCTGCACATTTTCCTGGCTCAGCCGGGTTGAAACGTCCGATATATCCAGATTAAATGTTCTCATTTGTGCGTTGTTCAGCCGAACGTTGATCTGCCGGTCAAAACCACCCGCAGTTTCAGCAGAAGCAATTCCCTCAATACGCTCAATTCGCTGCTCGATCTGCCGGGTTGCCAGTGTTCGCAGATCTCTCGGGCTTCGGGTGGATGAGGTAAGTGCCAGTACTAAAATGGGTTCATCGTTGGGATCATACGAAAAAACAATCGGCTGATCTACTTCATCAGGAAGCCCACGGCGGATCATATCCAGACGTTTACGAACTTCCGTTTCTGCTACAAAAAGGTCGGTTCCCCAGTTAAAATTCAATTTTACTACCGATGCTCCCTGGCTGGAAAGCGAGCGAACTCTTCGAACGCCAGAAATACTGCCAACCTGCTCTTCGATCTGTCGCGTAATCAGCGTTTCAATATCTTCAGGCGCAACGCCTTCATAGGTGCTGTAAACTGTAATAGTAGGGAAGGAAACATCAGGATAAAGGTTCAGTCGCAGGTTATTCAGGCCATACAACCCGAACCCGATCAGAACAATACTGATCATCATAAAGGTAATAGGGCGCTGAACCGCTAATTTGGGAAGATTTTTCATAGATCAGTAAACCGATTAGTTATTATTTCCCTGCTGCTGAGGTTCGCGATTCTGTCCGTTGCCGGCGGTGTTTTCCCGTCGCTCCTGCATGTATTCGCGGCGCTCCTGGGGTGTCATGTCTTGGGTATCTTCTCTGATTTTTTCACGCTCTTCTTCAGTTAAGTTCTGTGCCCTCTGCCCCTCGTTGTTATTTTCTTCGGCCTGATTCACCTGTCCGCCGGGCCGGCTGCCCGCAACCTGTACAGGACGCCCGTCCTCAAGATTATTCTGCCCCGTTACAATTAGCTGATCTCCCTCATTCAGTCCACTCAAAACCTCTATCCTGTCTCCCTGCTCAATGCCAAGATCCAGGTCTCGCCTGGCGGCTACTGTATCGCCCTGTACCACAAACGCAGAATACGATCGTTCTAATTCAATTGTGCCTGTTTCAGGTTCAATATAGGTCTCCACTTTTTCAACCAGGGCCGAACGGGGAATCACAATGGTATTTTCACGGGTTTCAAGAACAATCCGCGATTGCAGCAGTGCACCCTGATATACAGATCCTCTCGATTCCGTGAGCGAAATTACCACTTCACCCAGACCTGTGGTTTCATCTAGCTGCGCACTTTTACGGGAAACCACACCTTCAGCTATTTCCGATCCGCGGCTCGACAGAGACATCGTTACCGACTGGCCAACCTGCACCTGCTCCCAATCCTGAAGCGGTAAAAACACTCTTGTTTCAAATCCAATCAGGTTCGCTACTTCAAACGCTGCCTGTCCGGTGGTTGCCACGTCCCCTTCTGCGATACTACGGCTGAGAACAACTCCGTTAACGGGGGACACTATTTTCGTGTTTTGTAAATTCTCCATGCTTTGCGAAAGTGCCGCTTTCGATGATTCATACTGTGCCCGGCTGTTCAAAGATGTTGCACGAAAGTCATCAAACTCCGACCGGCTGATCAGATCTCTTTCAAAAAGCTCCCGTTGCCGTTCCAATTGGGTACTGTCGCGAACAAAAGCAGCCTCTGATTGTCTTATTTGAGCCCGTGCCTGTTCAACCGCTTCACGAAACGGCACGTCATAAATTTCAGCCATTACCTGACCCTGCGAAACATTGTCACCAAGATCTACATGTATTTTTGTAACTCTGTTTGATACCTGAGGAGTAATTGCCACCACATCCTGCGGCCTCACAGTACCATACGCCTGAACCTGCCGGGAAATAGTTCCATTTCTTACCGGAATAGCCTCCACACTTGTAGGCTGCCCGCCTCCAAAGTTTCCGAAACCGCCGCCTGGCCTTGCATCTTCATTACCATTATCCCCGTTACTGCATGATGCAACAGACAGTATTACAAAAACCGATAAAAGCGTAAATAAATAATTTTTCAATTTGTGTACCATTAATTTTTCTTGACTGATTTTCAGACGAATAACTTTTTATTGTTATCCACAGTTCATTTAGTCGCATTCTGTGTTTTTCAAAAATTGCGTTAAAAAGTACCCATATTATGGAAGAGTCTGATAATTAAGAACACTTTTTATCTTTTAAGAGACATTTTTAAAAATTTATTACAAACCGTTCCTTTAACCACTCTATGTGTAAACATTTCACAGAGGCAGACGTTTGACGGTTTCGAAATAATTTTGTTTGACGGTTTATCGAAAGTTATCGCGGATTTACGTCTTTTAACGAAACCACGTCAACAACGTTTATCCTAATGGGTTGAAATTCCCTGAGCTCGTCAATTTATACAAGATTTTCAGCAATAAATGAGAATCGTTTTAAAAGATTCGGCTTAGTTTACTGCATATATTTTCGCAAAGAATCTTTAAATCGTCCGAAATAGCATCTTTTGTGTGAGAATCAATATCCAGTTCTCCTTTAAACTCATTCCCTTTCATAATAGGTACTACAATTTCTGACTGAACATGAATGCTACATGCCAGGTAATTGTCAGCCTTTGAAACATCTTGCACCACAAAAGTGTCAAGTGTTTCTGCAGCCTGCCCGCAAATACCTTTTCCGTATGGAATTTTTACATGATGTGTTGATTCCCCAACAAATGGCCCGAGTTCCAGCATATTCTCTTCCGTTTCTGAAGCCAGGTAAAAACCGGTCCAGTTAAAGGCGTCTACTTCACGATCAAGAAGTTCGCAAATTTGCTGAAGCTTCTCATCTCTGCTTTGATCTGTATGAATAATATCAATTGCTTGATCTAAAACTTGCTGGGTATTCATTTTGCTGCTGACCTGAAATTACATTTTTAAAGAATTGATTAGTGCCGCTAATAATAAAGCTTTTTTAGGCAATCCATAACCGTCAAGTAAAGTACCGCGTTCAACCGCCCGCAAATTATGTAGTAAAAATTTGTGCTTCCCACTTTCGAAGTTGTCAGAATCATCTCTATCTTGCGGATTATGGATCAATTAATTTCCAACACCATTCCAGAACATTCAGCAACAATTCTTGGCATAGGCGGGCTCCTTTTCGCGAGTTTTACATCTTTATTCTCCGTGGCGAACCCATTGGCGGCTATGCCGTTATTTCTTTCACTTACCGATCGATTCAGTGAGCGGGAACGTATTCAAACAGCAAATAGAGCCACCCTTTACATGCTGGCTGTGCTGCTTACTTTCTTGTTAATCGGCACGTTTATTTTAAGCTTTTTTGGAATTTCGCTTGCCGGTATTAGAATCGCCGGCGGACTTATTATCATGAGAGCTGCCTACTCTATGCTCAACCCGGAAAAGGGAGGGCGTAAGCTTACTGCAGAAGATGAAGCTGCAGCACTCGAGAAAGAAGATATCTCATTCAGCCCGCTCGCACTTCCTCTGCTTTCGGGCCCCGGAAGTATTGCTGTTGTGATTGGTTTTGCCACGCAGGCTGGCAGCGCTACAGATTATCTTATTAATGGTGCTGCGGTGGTTCTGGTGGTGGCTGTTACCTACGGAATTTTACGACTCGCTCCAATATCAGCAAAATATATTGGGCATACCGGCCTTAACGTTATGACCCGCCTCATGGGTTTTATTGCCCTTGCCATAAGTGTTCAATTCATTTTAAGTGGGATATCCCGCTACTACGGCTTTTCATTGTAAATTCATGAATAAAGACAGACAGCAGCTGAAGCACCTTTTTCAATTCGACTTATGGTGCACCCGAAAACTCACGAATCTCTATTTTAAACACGAACCATTTGCACAGCAAGAGGCCATTCTTGCATTTATATCACACATTATTAATGCCCAGAAAATCTGGTTTCAGCGAATGATGCCACTCCCCTTTTTCGATGATATTGATGTGTGGTTTGAATATACTCCCGAAGAGGTCAAAAATGAAGCAAAACAGACGTCTCAGCTATGGATGGACCTGTTGGAAGACACCGATGTAGATCTCGATAAAAAAGTTACCTATCAAAATCCGGCACAGATAACCTACCAAAACTCCATCCGCAACGTTTGCCATCATCTTATCATCCACGGACAGCATCACCGCGCTCAGATTTCTATTTTTTTAAAAAATTGTGATATTACGCCACCATCCATAGATTATATTCATTTTGCAAGAAGCAAAAATATCGCTAGAAACCTTTCATAAAATCTAAGCTGTTCTGGAAACATTAGAACAAATTATTGTCACCTTTGCGAATTACGCCTGGGGCACACCACTTCTTGTACTTCTCGTTGGCGGGGGAATCTTCTTTCTTTTTTATAGCCGGTTTATGCCCTACCGAAACTTCAAACATGGTATTGAGGTACTTTCCGGTAAATATGAAGACCCAACAGCTCCCGGAGATATCAACCATTTTCAGGCGCTTTCCAGTACGCTGGCTGCTACTGTTGGTATGGGTAACATCAGCGGTGTGGCAATTGCCCTTGGCGTGGGCGGGCCCGGAGCCATCTTCTGGATGTGGGTTACAGCTATTGTAGGAATGGCTACAAAGTTTTTCACATGTACACTATCCATCATGTATCGGGGAAAAGATACCAGTGGTAAAATACAGGGAGGCCCTATGTACTATATCGTTGAGGGTCTTGGAAAAAAGTGGAAGCCCCTGGCCATGTTTTTTAGTTTTGCTGGCTTAATCGGCTGCACTCCCATGTTTCAGTCAAACCAGCTCACGCAAATCATCCGTGACACTCTTTTAGCTGAAAACGCTCTTTTTGGTTATGATGTTATGCTGCTTTCCGGATCTTTAATTACTGAAACAGGATTTCGTCTTTCCGATATTTTTACAGGCCTCATTCTTGTCGCTCTCGTATCGGTAGTTATTTTTGGTGGAATTAAGCGAATTGGTAATGTGGCATCACGGCTTGTGCCATTGATGGTTCTCATCTATATATGTACAGTTGTTTATATAATCATCACGAATTTTGTTGATGTTCCGTACTATTTCTGGCTCATTTTTACCGATGCTTTCAGTGCAGAAGCAGGAGCAGGCGGTGCGATGGGGGTTATGATATCAAATGGTATACGCCGGGGAGCCTTTTCGAACGAAGCGGGTATTGGAACCGAGGCCATGGCACATGGTGCTGCAAAAACCAGAGAACCGGTTCGTGAAGGACTTGTTGGAATGCTCGAACCCGCAATCGATACCATTCTTATCTGCTCTATGACTGCACTTGCGCTGCTTATGACCGGTGCCTGGACCGACAATACCGTAGATGGCGTAACCATGACAGCCGTAGCCTTCGAGACCGGGGTTCCTGTCGTTGGCCCGTATTTGCTGATACTCTGTGTGTTCATTTTCAGCATTACAACTATGTTTACATACTCCTACTACGGTACCAAATGTCTCAATTTTATTGGTGGTGCTGAAAGGAAACACTATTATAACTACTTCTACATCTTCTCCATTTTTATCGGCTCCATAACAACCATAGATATGGTTATAAACGTGGTTGACGGAATGTTTGCCATGATGGCGATCCCTACTGTAACAGCAACCTTATTACTTTCTCCAAAAGTGGTAGAGGCAAGTAAAGATTACTTTATGAGAAAGAAACGCGGAGATTTCGACAATCTTTGACCGGTGCGAAATTTTTCAAGCAGACTGTATAAATAGAATGACTCCTTGCAAAATTGAAGCAACTTCTCATATTCGGGGTCATGTTGCAGTAAAGCCAGCTACCACTGAAATTTCCTGAGCCTCATGATGCAAAGAAAGATCATGGATAATCGCAAACCCTTTTTGTTTGTGATCATTTAAAAAATTTTCTCTGTTTCCCTGCCAATCAATACCATGGCTCATCTACTTTTGCTTTTATCAGCCGGGCTCAATCATTTATCTAAAAATATCAGCCACTTGATGTTACGGTCGAATATTTAATGATTTCCCTTCTTATCATAAAGTACTCAACAATTCGCCCGAAAAATATACAGGCACATTTTCTATAACTAAGACTTATCATCCCTCCTGATCATTTATAAATCTTATCCATATTCCTTACCTTAAGGCTGAATAACTGGCCAATTGCGGCCTCCAAAATCTCAAAAAATTAATTAAGATTAGATCATCATGGCAAAAGAATATGATGTGTGCGTTATTGGAACCGGGCCCGGCGGATATGTGGCTGCGATCAGAGCATCACAATTAGGTTTTAAAACAGCAGTAGTAGAAAAACGTTTTTTAGGTGGAGTATGCCTTAACATTGGCTGTATACCCACAAAAGCCCTGCTCAGATCAGCAGAGGTTTTTGAATCGATTTCACACGCATCCGATTATGGGGTGGAAGTGAAAGAATTTTCTGCAAATTTTGACGGCATGGTTAAACGCAGCCGTAAAGTTGCTACTAAAATGAGCAAAGGCGTTCAGTTTTTGATGAAAGCCAACAAAATTGATGTATTAAACGGAACAGGTGTTTTTAAATCGGCTAAGGAACTCGCAGTTAATGACGAAGACGGAAAAGAGACTGAAACTGTAAAGGCAAAACACTTTATTATTGCCACAGGCGCAAGGCCAAGGGAGCTTCCAAATCTCGAGATCGATGGGAAAATGATCATTGACTCGGAACGTGCCATGCAGCTCGATAAGCAGCCTGAAAAAATGGTGATTATCGGCGCAGGAGCTATTGGTTGTGAGTTTGCTTACTTCTACAACACCATTGGTACAGAAGTGACGCTTGTAGAACTGCAAAAAACGTTGGTTCCCGTTGAAGACCAGGATGTAGGAAAAGAACTTGGAAAAATTTACAAGAAAAAAGGCATCAACGTACTCACAGAAAGTTCAGTTGAGAAAGTTGAGAAGAAAGGCAAAGGGGTTAAGGTTTCCATCAAAACCAAGAAAGGTACCGAGGAAGTTGAGGCCGACATGGTTCTTTCAGCCGTAGGTGTTACCGGAAACATCGAAAATATCGGGCTCGATAAGGCCGGCGTTGAAACAGAAAGAGGTGCAATCAAAGTGGATACCTCGACCTATAAAACAAGTGCTGATGGCATTTACGCAATAGGCGACGTGATTGGTGCTCCCTGGCTTGCACATAAAGCATCCCACGAAGCAATTGTATTAGCTGAACTGCTTGCGGGCGATAATCCTACTCCGGTTAATTATAACAATATTCCCGGAGCCACTTACTGTGAACCTCAGATTGCCTCTGTTGGACTTACAGAGCAACAGGCTAAAGACGAAGGCTACGACATTAAAGTTGGAAAATTCCCATTCTCTGCAAGTGGAAAGGCTACCGGACTCGGCCACGAGGAAGGATTTGTAAAAGTGATTTTTGATGAAAAGTATGGTGAATGGCTCGGCTGCCATATGATCGGTTCTCACGTTACTGAACTGATCGCAGAAGCTGTTGTAGCTCGAGATCTTGAAACAACCGGCCATGAAATTATCAACGCCATACATCCTCACCCAACGATGAGCGAAGCTGTGATGGAAGCTGTAGCCGAAGCATACGGCGAAGGAGTTCACCTGGGATCCAAGCCCAAAAAGTAGGACATATTCACATATAGATAATTAAATCTAAAAGCGGGCTCATACAGGCTCGCTTTTTTTATGCAATCTGTACACAGCCTTCAGAAAAGCGCTTCTATAAAAGATAAAAATCTCTAAAAAACTCATTAAAAATTAACATTCAGTTAATACATTGAAGG
>Ga0307966_1001793_pt1 | contig 16734 bp, 13 predicted proteins | sample OrgLakmetagen646_FD_203141 | JGI IMG/M metagenome (GOLD analysis project Ga0307966, IMG submission 203141) | Saline water microbial communities from Organic Lake, Antarctica - #646 | ecosystem: Environmental > Aquatic > Non-marine Saline and Alkaline > Saline | place: Antarctica: Organic Lake... | reverse complement strand
CCTGTTTGCCGACGAGGGCGTATCGGCAATTGGCCTGAACGGTTACCAGCGCGAGCTGATCACACTGTCCAAAAATGGAATTACTGTAGATGTAGAACAGCTTCATAAACTGCCCCATCAGCCGGTATTGCTGCTCTCATCGCTAGTTTACTCGGCTGAGACTCAGGCACCTGTTTCTGCTTCCCTGTCTGATGTAGCTGCGGCACTTCAGTCAGCCCTGGATATTGAACAGACCTTTCTCTTTGCCCGTAGTGATGATGCAGAGATTATCAAAAAAGAGCTGCCCGGATCTTTGGACGACGTCGCTGATAAAGAATCCTTTGTTAAAGAGAATGTCCCTGAAGAATTCAGGACCGCTACCCTCTCATCAAAATTGATATCAGCGAATGATTTCAGAAATTATCCGGATTTGAAGAATTTTACGCTGCTTTAGAAATCTTGAGTTTTACTTTTTCTCAACATGTTGTAGTCCTAAAATCTGCCTTAGTAAGTTTAAAGAGCTCTGATAAAGGAAATATTCCAGAGCAAACTAAAGGACTTACTTTTACGATCGTCTTCGAAGAGTAAGCGTAAAACCAGTTGATCAGTAATTTTGTATCATTATTTACCGGCCATCACGGTTGGGTTAGAAACCAAAGTGATCTACTGCCGCATCCGGATCACAAATGAAGGCAGCGGCCGCCCTTTTGGCCTCGCTCAGCACGGGATCATCTCCGTCAAACGATTCGAAAACGTACCCATTTTTAAATGGACCAAAGGCCCTGACCAAAATTTCAGTCCCGATATGAATTCCGATATCCTCTTTTTCTTCAGTATTCAGTAGTTCTGAATAACGATCTCCTGTTGCATCTTTATAGGCGTTTATAAATGATCCCCACAGATCATCCCACCAATTGTGATCAGTAGTACTTCCTGCAGTATGATTCTGCATCCAGCAGTGGGCGGCGAAGTGACCGATATCCTGGAGCGGCCGGCCAAAATGGGTGAATTCCCAGTCTATAAGGCGAATGTCTGACGCTTCAGTTACAAGCACTGACGGCGGCCAGAAATCGCCCATTACAAGGCAAATTCCTCTACTCTGCAGCCGTTCCCCAAGATACCGGCTTCGTTTCTTTATCTTTGTTTTCGTTGATGGATCATCCCACTCACCATATTCATGAGCCGGCTGGTACTGCAGCTGATGACGGACCTTCTGAATGTCAAGGTTCTCAAAAGAGTTCTGAAGTTCACTGTTCATGAACGTCTTTCGATGCAAATTCCCAATAAACTGCCCCAGCCTCTCCCCTGTTGTTTTTGATGATGCATAATCTAACGCTACACGATTCAAATCGGTAAAGGCCCCCACATCTTCCATCAGCAGAAGTGAGAGGTCCGGATCGAATGCGAGTAGTTTCGGCGGCCGAATCGACTGCATCGCGAGACTCTTCAACTGTCCCCCGCTGCTGAACAGGGAGAGTGCATTGGCTTCAAATAAAATACGCTCACTGCTCATCGGTACATCAGGATTCGTGGCAATGTGAGGTGGTGCGTACTTGGCAATCAGGCTGTCAGAGTCTCCATCAACCCTCCATACAAAATTGATATTTCCGCCGCCCAGCTGCTTAACAGTCCCCTTAACCTTAAAATCAGGCAGAAGATCCTCTGTCGATGTTAATAGCTTTTCGGTGGTAAACTCACTCATCAGTAAAGCGGTAGATTTCATTTTGGAATTCAGCCGGTTCACCCTTCAGCAAAAAGGAGATCAGAATCTTTTCCGTGGCCGACCGGGCCTGGGTCAACGTGTCCGCTATCTCCTCTTGTTTGGGGTTCTCTACATCAGGAACCGAGTATTTATGGCCGACGACAAGTGCAGTAACCGGGATTTCAAGTTCATTTGCCAGTACGACTTCCGGGGCCAGCGTCATGGAATTGACCTGTCCGCCCAGCTGCGCCCACATTCGGTTTTCGGCCGGTGTTTTGCCGCGCGGCCCACCCGCGTATACGAATACAACACCTCCGTCTGTGTTATACATATCTTTACCGTGCTGTTCCATCAGCCACTGATTTAGATCTGACGAAAAAAGCCCGTCCTTTATGAGCAGATGCCCGTGATCGGGCGATGGTTTCGGAAACATTGTACAGGTGGAGCCGTCAGGCAGCCTGTTCTCCGGCATGATCAGGTCGGTTACCAGCATTGGCTTGTATATTGGCAGACCAGCATCCATCATGCCAACCGAGCTGTTGATCATCAGCGCGCCGCAGTTGACCTGCTTCAACGCAGCCGCCTGCGCCCTGTAGTTTATCTGATTGGGGAGCAGCCTGTGGGGAAGGCCGTGCCTGAACAGTACATACGCGGGCCGGTCATCCCGGAGTGATGTTTGGTATAGGGTAATGGTTCCAAAGCCGGTGGTAATCTCACGAGGCGTCAATTCCAGCCTGTCCGTAAAACTTCCCTCAAATGCACTTCCCAGAATCAAAGCTACGGATCGATCAGATTCAGATATCATAGGTCAGCTCAAATTTTTCCAAAATTCAATTTCTTTTTTTACGCCGGTATCAGAATCCTCAATAAATGCTTCGCGGTTTTCGTGAAGCGTCAGCCGGCCGTTAACCATTATACCAAACCGATCACCGGTCATCAGCGCTTCTTTGAGGTCGTGTGTCACAAACAGGCTGGTAATGTTCTCCTTGTCAGCAATTTCTTTAAAGAGAACCTGCATCTCCTGCCGGGTGGCGGGATCGAGGCTGGCGAAGGGCTCATCAAGCAGCAGTATCTTCGGATGTATGATCACTGCCCTTCCAAACGCAACCCGCTGCTTTTGCCCCCCCGATAGCTGATGAGGATATTTAGCCTCCTGCCCGGTAAGTTTCAGCTGCCCGATCATCCGCAGGGTATCCTTTTCTACCGTTTTAGAGTCACTACCTTTAAACTTCAGCCCGAAACTGATATTCTCTGCAACCGTCAGATGTGGAAAAAGAAGCGGCTCCTGGTAGAGATAGACCGTTCCCCGATCTTTGGGCTTCATCTGCATGATCGAACGACCATCAATTCTGACATCCCCGCCATCAGCCTCTTCCAGCCCAGCGATGATTTTGAGCAGAGTACTCTTACCGCTGCCCGATTCACCCAGAATGGAGAGTGTCTTTTGCCCGGGATGGCTGAAGCCAAGATTCTTCAGCACAGGTTCTTGTTTATATGATTTGTTCAGTCCGCTTATTTCAATCATATCAGATACCCAACCCTTTTCGGAACATAAATTTCCTGTTAACAAACAGCAGAATAATCGGTGGAATAATCAAGACCGTTCCGGCAAGTGCCGCAAGATAGGGATTGGATTCAGCCACAAACCGGTAGACCATTATGGTGAGCGTCTCAACTTTTCCAATCCCGATAAACTGTGTGAGTCCATATTCAAACCACGAGATCAAAAAACATTGGAAAAAGCAGACAACCAGCAAGCCTTTGGCAGAAGGTAAAAAAGCGTGCATTACTTTATCAAAAAAACTGCCGCCGAGCGTGGCAACCAGGTTTTCAAAGTTTCGAATATTACGGTTCCAGAACCCGTAGAAAAGGATCACTGCATAGGGCAGTGTGATTAAAATCTGGGCTGACATCACGCCAAAAACGGTACCCGAAAGACCGATTTGAAGGAAGTAATAGTTTAACATTACCGCCAATACTACGGGGGCTATCACGTATGGAAAGTAAGCTGAAACCAGCCACCATCGGCTGGAGGTATAGTAAACGATTCCACGACTTATAAAGAATCCACATGATGTCGCTATCATACTGACCATCAGTGATATAAAGATAGAAAGACCTGTGCTTTTGAGTAGCCCAGAACGACCGTCAAAAAAGGAAAGCCAGTTTGAAAAAGTGAATGGGTGAGATACCAGTGCCGGGTAATACCACTGGGTTGACACCGACAGGTAGATCAGCACGCCAAATGGAATGATAAAGCTCAGAAACAGTAGACCCAAAACCATACGCCTGCTCATATCGCCTCCTTACTTCTGTGCATCATCAGCAGATACGAAATGGTAATAATGCAGATTGCTGCGTACCAAACAGCCATCGAGTAAGCGACAGGAATATCGCCCAAATTAAACCGCTGTAGCTTTTCAAGAATCAGTACAGAGATCATCTGAGGAGATGACTGGCCGAGAAGCAGCGGTATCTCATACGCTCCCATAAAAAATATGATGTAGAGTATCAGCAGTGGAAATAAGCCTCGCATTAAAATTGGCAGCTGAAGCTTGAACCGGATAGTTGTTGAATCCGCGCCCAGCGATGACGCCACCCGTTCTATTTCATCCAGCCTGTTGTTTTGATAGAGATTAAGCAGCACCAGCAGGAAAAAGGGGAAGACAATAAAAAGATGGGCAAGTAAAATGCCGATCCCATAAGGATCCTGTACCAGGGCCGGAAACTGCTGACTTCCGTCAATCAACCCGCTCTGAACCGCCAGACGAGACAGAATGCCGCTGCCTGAGTACATCTGCAATATCACAAATGCTACTACAATTGGCGGAATGGTCAGAGGAAGAAACAGGAGCCTATAGAAACTATTAGATTGAAAGTGGTGGCGAAGCGTAAACAAAGCGGTTAATGCCAGCCCCAGCGCTCCCCCGGCCGACGCAAGAGCGATCCAGAGTGAGTAGAGCATGGAATGCAGAAATTCACCCCGGAACAGGTCGCCCCAGTGCTGCAGAGTCAGCCCTTCGCTCAGCAGCCCAACTCCTCCTATGCTGTAAAGAAACGAATACCCGATAGACAGCCCCAGCGGCAGCAGGCAGAGAACTGTAAAGAGTAAAGGGATCAGTTTTTTAGCCATTCTGTTGCGTAGGATAGGCAAAAACGAGATGCGATTCTATTGGTTTACTACAAAAGTCCTGAAATCTTCAAAAAGCCGAATCATATATTCAGGAGCCGGTTCCATGAGGGCACGGTCAGTGATCGACTCTCTGTCAGGTGCCCTGATCCGTCCCGGCATATCCTGAAAACGTTGCTTCCAGCTATCCGGGAGTTTATCTATGGAAAGCACCGTGCCGTCGCCCCAAACCTCAGGCTGCATTTTTTGAAACTGGGCGTCTGGTGAGATCATAAAATTAATAGTGGTCATAGCCCCAGCCTTGTTGTCAGACAGCCTTGCAATACCCAGAAAATGCGAGTTTTGGATGGTTCCTGATTCGGGCACATATCCGCGGCTGTCATCCTGAAAGATTCCCTGCATGACCTTATTGTCTACCTCGCTGTCGTTATTGCTCATTGTAAACGCGAGCTCACCGTTTGCAAAGAGCTGATGCAGCTGTGCCACGCTGTTTGGAAAGGTCTCCCCGCCGCGCCAGAAGTCAGGCTTCATACTGTTGATATTCTCCCAGAGCTTTCCGCTATATTCACTGTAGATCTCTTCATTAAACTCACCATAAAACAGACCGGGATCATCCGCCATAGAGATCATCCAGGATTTAAGAAGTGTGACTCCGGAGAAGTCGGTCGGTATGGTAAACTTGCCCGGGTTCTGGTTTACCCACTGCTGGAACTCGCTGAAATCCTGCGGTGGATTTTCAACGTCATCAGGATCATAGATCAGCGTAAACTGAACGTTGCCCCAGGGGGCCTCGTAGCCGTCAACCGGCTGCTGGAAATCAACCCCGATAAACGGATTATCGAGATCCACAAACTCCATATTGGGCAGCTTCTGAGTGAACGGGCCATATAGTCCGTCGATCTGCCGGAGCTGATAAAATGTCTCTCCGTTTATCCACATCATATCAATCTGGCTGGCAGATCGGCCGCTTTCTAACTCAGACATTAACGTTGAGACAATTTGGGTCCCCTGGCCGTTTACAATCTCCAGCGTAATACCGTATTGCTCTTTCACTTTTTGAACTACATAATCTGACATGTATCTGTTAATCAGCGGGTCGCCCATCCACATCATCATGGTCACGGTTTCACCCGATGCAGCCTCTTCAATCTCTTGCCAGATCATGTCAACAGGCTCAACTGCCCCATCGATTTTTGGGGATGATGAACAGCCAGAAATGATTAGTGTTAAAGCGATTAAGTAGATTATATAGAATTTATACATACAAAATATCGTAACTTACTAAGTTTAAATTCTTCGTTTAATGAATTCTCAACAAGACCTCCAAGGTTTCATAAACCTTGGAGGTCTGTGATCGCGAACATTACAGCCACCTCAACACACCCCTCGGTCTGAAAATCAACGTTCCGCTGTTTTCAGATCCTTTCCCCCCTCTCAAGAGGGGATTTCTACTCACTGAATCTCAATTCAAGGATCATATCCATTCAATGTAAAACCGCCTCAAAACAAATACCTAATTGTAAACTGTATTTGACGCGGCGGGCTCGAATTTTTTCTAACCAGCTGACCGGATGATTCCGGCCCGACCTGAATTTGATTACTTTGTGTCGCGTTGTTTGAATATCCGCTTAGGTTTTCCGTGTTGAAGATATTGAATACATCCGCACGAATTTCAAGTTTATGTCCGCTCCCGAATGGTACCTGATACTGAATTCCGGTATCGAAAGTGGTAGCCCAAGGCAAACGATCGCTGTTTCGCGTCTCTCCGGGACTCCGGTCGCTATTGCCTACATAGGCATCGCCAAATGATCGGCCATCTCCGTTCAGGTCAGTTGTGCCGTAAAGAGCGGCATCAGGAATTCGATTGATGGGCTGACCGCTCTGCATCAATGTTGCCATGTTTACTGAGAGACCATCAAATGCATACCATGTAAAAAAGCCGCTGATAACGTGCGAACGATCATTGATAGATGGCCCCCACTCATTTTCAAAGTTATTGGCGTCTTCAGCCCTGAAGTTGATATCTTCGGTATTGTTCCTAAGCTGAGACAGCGTGTACGACAAACGGTATGAGAAGTCGTCATCCAAACGTGATTTTTGAAGATTAAAGCTGGCCGCCCAATAGCGTGACTGACCGGCCGTTTCGGTCATTACCACGTTACGCCCGATTCCACGAAGCGTATCTACTCCGGCAATTGAATAGGAACCTGACTCATCGGAAAAAATAGGAACCGGACGGGTAAGATCCGCTTCTTGCTGTGTTCGGACCTCCACATTCTCCTGATCATTGTTTGGGAATGCAGATGGCGCATTCAAATCACGCAACCTAAAAAGGTTATAGGATCGCGTATGCATCAGGTCTACATAAAAGAGTTTATCGTCACTGATTTGCCGCTGGTATCCCAGCGAGACCTGATGCGTGTAGGGGTTTTCATACCCGTCGGGATTCAGAATCCGAAGTGAGTTGCTAAAAATATCATTTCGGTCGGCGGTTAGTTCCTGTGAGGTTGGTCCATCAGGAAATGACGCGTTATTGATACCTGCCGATACATTCCCGTTGAACGTGATGGCGTCCAGATCTGTATCAGCCGGTAGAATACCCTGGTTGACTAAGCTCTGGAGCTGCCCCCTGAAGTCGGATGCGGTTGAGTTTTGCTGAAGAGCATCGCTGTAGACCCCGTAAACGATCTTGTCGTAGAAAATCCCGTAGCCACCCCTGATGCTGCTCCTATTGTTAAGCTTATAGTTGAAGTTAAACCGGGGCGCGATATTGTTAAAATCTCCACTCCCACCACCGCTTTTTGATAGGGTATCGTAGTCATAACGCAGGCCAAACGTCAGATTCAGCTTGGAATTGACCGAGTAAAGATCTTCTACAAAGAGACTATAAATGTTTTGAGTTGTCCCGAAACGGGTGGGACGGAGCTCTACGGCATAGTTCAAAACATCGGCATCAGATGGAAGATCTCCGATATTTAGTGACGAGCCAACACCGCTGTTTTGCAAGCTGGTAAGCTGTGCCTGATTTAATTGAAGCGTGTAATTTCCAAACTGATTGCCGCCACCTAACAGTTCATGAGTTGAGCTAAGAAGGTTTCCGCCTACCTTGAGCGTATGGTTATTTTTATAGAGCGTATAATTTTGCTGAAGCTGTAGCGTATTCTCAATATTATCGAACTCAAAACCAGGATTACCAACCACCGCAACTGTTTGTCCTGACGGACCTAAAACAGTTGCCGATGGGCTATTTGCGTTGTTGGGATTGCTGTAATTCCACCGAAAGCGCGTGTACTGTAGATTTGTTTCACCACTCCAGGCTCCCATTCTGTAACTGTTTTTCAGAGCCGACAGAAATGAGTTCCTATCCTGACTGTTTGCCGCAGATGGAAATGTAACCCCGCCGTCCAGCCCTCCTCCCTGCCGTTCAATATTAATCAGGCCGGTATTAACCCGGAGAGACGATCTGAAATTCGGCGTCCACGTGTGATCCAGCTTACCCGATAGCAGCGTAAATCGATTTTGGCCCGGTACTGTTTCGTTAACGCCAAGCTGTGATGAGTTCAAAAGATTATCTTTCAGATCAAACATCTGCTCTGCGTTTATATAATAAAACGTCCGGTCTTTTATGATAGGGCCTCCTACTCCAAATCCAAACTGATGTCTCTGAAATCCCTCTTTTACGGGATTCCCCGAGAGATCACGCTGGGCAAAATCAGACTGCCCGTCAACAATGGAACCCGGCCTGACAACGTAAAATGCTTCACCGGTCACGTCATTTCCGCCTGACTTCGATGTTATATTAAACACTCCATTGCCAGACAGCCCATATTCCGTTGAGTAGTTGTTTGTGAGCACCGTAACATTTTGCACAAAACCTGTTGGGATTGGAAATTTAGGACCGCCCAAAAACTGGTCGTTATTGTCCATGCCGTCAATCAAATAGTTGGTAAACAGCGAGTTGGCGCCATTGATGCTGACCGACGGTGCTTCCGGATAAAAACCGGTTGCCTGAGTTACATTAGGCAGCCGATACAGAGCTTTGTTTATATCGCGAGCCTCAACCGGCAGACTTTCCAATTCGGCACTGCTCAACTCCGAGGCAACCTCCGCGTTTATGGTATTGATCCGGGTAATTGGAGCCTGAACCGTAATTTCGTCCAGCTCAACCGTGCTCTTTGATGCGATCACCATGGTGATGCTGCGAGTGGTGTTTGACCGCAGTTGCAGCGGATTAGTTGTCAGTCCATAAAAATCCGTGGTCTCCGGAATCGTGACGCTGTAGCTTCCGGTTGTCGACAAATTGGAGAACCGTATTTTTCCCTGCTGGTCTGTGCTGGCGCTCTCCGTTAATCCAATTGATTCGTTCTGTATAAAAAGATATATGTTATTAAGCGCCATACCATTGTCGCGATCAACTACAGTAATTTCGAGTCCCGACTGCGCTACTACGGCCGTACTCCAAAGTGACAGACAGAGGGTGATGAGTAGAAAATTTTTCATGAAAACATCTGATTAAAGATAATTTTTGCCCCGCATCAGCCATAGGTTATGCAGAGTCGAGAGGCTGATGAGTATTATTATATTGTAAGAGTATTGGAATCAGATGTTGCGGGCGGGCCACGTAAAAGGAAAGAGAAATGATTGTATTCGGTGTCGGACGATTTTTCAAAATCACAGGCAAATGTAACTGCAGATCCAAAAAGAGTGCATATATCCTGACGCAGCTGTTTGAGCGATTCTTCGGCGTTTTGGCTCTTGAGAAATCTTTGGAGATCTTCGGCATAATCTATATCGCCGAAACATTCAAGAATGTGAAAGGTGTCGTCAGCATCATACTGATCAAGAATTGCTGAACATAGATTGGATGAATTCCACGGTAAATTTTTAAATGTATCGGGTGAGAATGCATCACGACTGAAACCCATTAGCCATGTCCCTCCGTCAGCAGACGGTCCGAGAACAATAGAGGCGGAACCATCATTGAGCAGATCAGCAGACTTTGAGAGGTGACGGGACTCGAGTTGAGGGGTATCACTTCCTATTGCGATTACATGATCGTACCCCCGATTAAAGACAGTTTCAAAAGCGTGAGCAATTTTATCGCCAAAGGTTCCTTCTGGCTGATTCTCTTCATCAAAAAGAATGAACGGCAGACCCGACTTATCAATCTCGCGGCTGGTGTGATCGCGCAAAAGCTGTGCGACGGAAACATTCGTCTTAAAAGACATTCCAGGCGCAAGTACCTTCGTCCGTGCCTGTACCACGGGCGACAGGGCAAAATAAAGGACGGCTGTTTTTGGTTTCAATTCGCTACGCATTCAGAGTTGTTTTCAGTTTACCTGTAGCTGAGTGATCTACTAACCATTTCGATAACTCTATACGATGCAACCAATATCGGACAGTATCAATTCAACACATTACTGATAAATCATTTTTGAATTGTAATGCATCCACAGATGATAAACATCCCTATTGTGTAACATTTGGCGGTAAGACAGTATGCCTTTCATATACGTTTTGCAATCAGCCTCACGTAAGAGTACTGAAAGAATCCTTGGTCGAATTGGATTTATTTTGAGTTTTTTGGTTTGGTGGTTTAAACCCAGCCTAAAGATCCGTATGGGACATCGGAAGGCTTTTCATGCGATCTCACTTTATGTATTTCACAGCCACTTCTATGTTCAGACCTTCAAATGCAAGTCTTTTGATATCCGATGTTTGAGATTTTCGATAGCCGATATTCGATTTCAACTCGTACACGATTCTGATTTTGAAAATCATCTAAAGTGCCAAAGACGGAACATGCGCGAAGCCCAGCCCATTTACACATCCCTATATCGCTTGTTTTAATCAACGGATACATCACCATCGAAAAAGGTGAGAACGGACAGATTAACGAGCTCAGAGCGATAATCCGAACAACCTCCATCATGCCAAAAAAGAGAATTCGGTTATACATCCTCTTTTATAAGTGGTGCAGACTGTGGCTGATCACTACTCGCCATAATCTCAAACCAATCGATGTTTCGGGTGAGGTACATCACACATGCAAGAACTAAAAATAGCCCGATGCTGCCCATCAGCAGGGCGACATCCTGCAGCTGAAGCAGTATGTACAGATACCCGTACAACAGCGATAAAATACCAAAAACCACTCCTGTTTTACTGCTATCAGACAGTACCGTATACGAATAGATTGTGATGAGTGAAATGATTGCCACCGATGCGATCAGATAGGCAAGACCAAACACCACATACTCTGATATAGAGAGTAACAACGTATAGAAAATGAGCAACGCAAAACCAATGAGCAGATACTGAACAGGATGAATTGAGTTGACGCTGAGAAGTTCAATCATGAAGAAGGTCAGGAATGTAAGGCCAATAAACATAATGGCATATTTAGCCGTGCGCATGGTTTTTTGATATTCGTCCACAGGCAGAAGCAGATCAACGCCAAATGTTGTGGATGCAACTTCTTTGTTCGCCCCTTTCCACTGCTGGGGAAAGTTACGGTTCAGGTGCAGCACATTCCATTCCGATCGGAATCCATCGGCATCCACCTCTCGTTGTGACGGCAGAAAACCGCCCGCAAAACTTGGATTAGACCAGTTCGATTCAATCTGAACCGACGTCTCCTCGCCTACCGGTGAAAAGAGCAGACCGGTGCTGCCATTCAGGTTCAGATCGAAGGAAAACGAGTACGCTTCTCCTGTTTCAATAATCGGAGATATTGTGATTCCCGAACTGACAACATCCGTCGATTCAATACCGGGCTCAGCAACGTATGTATCCTCATTCCATGTCATCTCTATGGATTCTTTGATACCCGTCATATCCGAAATACCAATCGAAACGAAGGCTTTATCAAACATCACATCCTCTGGCTGTATACCTAGACTACCGGGAGTCAGCGGTGAAAAACTTCCTGACAGCGACAACCGGCTGTTGTACAGAACAGCCTCGTATATGCCACGATATCGCAGCTCAGGAGCCATCGATCCGTTGACGGTAAGCGTTTCAGGCAAAAAATGAGCATAACTGATGATGGATTCAGACGTGTTACTATCGGTGAGACGATACTTATACGGAATCGTAACTACCGGACCGACGATGGTCTGCTTTTGCCCCCATTTCTGACTGATCTCGCCAATGACTGAATCTCGTCTGCTTTCTCGATCAGATATGACATCCTGAATCATAAATGAGGGGATCAGGAGCACAACAGATAGTACACCGATTATAATTATTCGCAGTCCAAGTGAGTTTTTTAAGTTTTTCATGAGTCATTTGATTTATTTTCGTGATGTTTTTGTATGGTAGCGATGGTTTAACAGGTGACCCCGTTTTTTATAGGATCTGAAAAACTACCATTGTGTTGATCAGCTTCCCGGTGCATTTGACAGAGTACCAGTTTGCTCTTTATCAGCGACCTGAAAAAGAATGCCGGACAGTGTAAACAGCGCAATTAAACCCCCATTAATCAAAATGATCTCCATAATCGAACTACCGGGAGCATTTTGCATATCCGTATATAGTGCAACGAGAGTAATAAGGGACTGCGCCGTTGCCGTTATAAACAGCGTAAGCGCCATTCTGTGCGGGTGAAACCGGCTTATGAATGTGCCGGCTATCAGCACCAGAACTACCAGGTAGAAGAGTAAATTAATCGTATTGGATTCTGAACCGATGATACCGACTGCTAAATTGGTCCAGATCAAAAGCAGTGCTGTGATGAGCATAAGTCCTGAAGCGGCTTTAAACAATAAGCTTGACGTTTGGCGGCTGAGCAGCAGATAGCCCGATCCGGTTCCGAATAGCATCCCTCCCGCTGCAATAAAATCGACCAGTGACCAGGCGACTTCATCACTGATTAACGAGGCTGAAAGAGGCAGGAGCAGAATGAGTGCGGTGATTACACCAACTTTGGCAAGTGACGTTAAGACTGTTTTTTCCGGTTTCATAGGTTTGAGATCTATTATTATTGTTTCAATTACAGCGATTAGAAATCTGGATTCTGATCACAGAAAAGTCAAAGTCTCCCTGAATTCCTCCGACGAATGATTTGGAGAGCTTCCTATTCAGGTACCGACGTCTGTTTTGTGTCATGATCTATATTTTATTTAAAAGTACTTTGTGAATAAAAGTTAACAGTTAAATTTTTTTATGGGGTGATTATGTGCGTTTCATGTTCATTGAGTGTGGATGTTTGGAGATTGTAACGCTTGGATGTCTTTCGCACCGCTGCAGACGCTTCAAGGTTACTTGGTGAAGGTGTTTTAATCTTGTGACACTTGGGGGGCTTTCGTAAGACATCGGCCGATTCAAAGCTTCTTGGTATTAGTGTTTTAAACTCGTGACGCTTGGAGGTCTTTCGCTCTGCTGCAGACGCTTCAAGGTCACTGGGAGTTGATTTTTTCATTTTTGTGATTTTATGATCTGTTCCAGGATTTTCAGGTGGTTATTAAATGCTTTTTTGCCTTCACCGGTCATAAAATATTTTGTATTGGGTTTGTTATCGATGAATGATTTCTCCTCGTCGATAAAGTTCAGTTTTGACAGCTTTTTTATATGGGTCGCCAGATTTCCGTCCGTTACACCCAGAAACTCTTTAAGTGAACTGAAATCAAGCTCATCATTTACAGCTAACGCCGACATGATGCCCAGTCTGACCCGGCTCTCAAATGCTTTATGCATGTCATCAATTGAAAATTTCACCGTTCGTACCGCATGTGAATGAAAATTCCATAGACAATATGTGCCGCGCCAAACCCGACAACCCAAAACAGAAGCCCATACACGGAAAACCATACGCTCAGCAGGCCTAGAACAATCTGTATCATTCCAAGATACTTCACTTCTTCGTAGGAAAACTTACTGGCGTTGTAGAGGGCAAGGCCATAAAATATGAGCGTTATTGGCATAATCAGTCCAATACTGTTCTTTGCTAAAAGGATCATAACCAGAAACCCGCCCGTGAATAGCGGAACAGATATGCTTCCCAGCAGCCGTTTCGATGTCGCATTCCAAATACTCTCTCCTCGTTTGTTTGCCTTTCTGTAGGAGAATCCAATGGCTGTCCCGATAGCAAGCATCAGGATCAGAAGTGCAAGCAGAATGAGTTGTGTCAGATTTGAAGACCCGGAAACAGACTGTGTATAGCCCGATGAGAAGGTGCGCGGTGTAAATTCCAGCACTGAGTGTGCTATCCACGCCCCTGCAATCGCATAGATACCGGCCATGACACCTGCCAGGCCCGATAGTGATAAAAATTTAGAGGAGCGCTCCATCATTGAGCGAATCTCGGCCAGATCCTGACTATAATCCCGTTGTTCTTCCATACAAAGTACTTTTAATTTAAAAGTACATTAAAAAGAGTTGATCCACAACAGGTGGACAGACATAAACCGAATAGGTCGTCTTGTTGAACTGCTTTATTTAGTGATTACTATTAAGATCTATTGACGAGTCCGGATTTTCATTCGGACCAACTGAATTTAGTTACAGGTTCTCTACTTAGCCATCTACCGATGAGAGGTCTTAGCATCTTATGCCAAAGTAATCTAAGCCAGTTATACATTTTTGTACCTATTAGGTAGATTTAGTGTCAGCATTCTGAATGGAGAAGTTCTGCGTCCACCCACCGCAACTGAAACCAAACGCATAGAAGTCATCCCAGCCGAAGGAGTTGCCCTGATCGTTTTAGTCAGATAACCGTTTACTACATCTTTCAAATATCGGGCAGGATGAATCTCATACCTGCTGTGATTATGAGTCTGATCAAACTGATTTTACAGATACCAGCTAACTCCCTTCGATTTTCAGAAACCGCGCATTCACTGCTACAATCACCGTACTCAGCGACATCAGAATTGCCCCCACAGCCGGACTTAAGATGATACCCCAAGCGTAAAGCACACCGGCAGCCAGCGGAATCGCCCCGATGTTATATCCGGAGGCCCACCATAAATTCTGGATCATTTTTTTGTACGTCGCTTTGGAAAGTTTGATAAGCGCCGTCACGTCCTGCGGGTTACTCCTCACCAGCACAATATCGCCGGTTTCAACGGCCACATCAGACCCCGCCCCAATTGCAATCCCCACATCAGCCTGTGCCAATGCCGGAGCATCGTTTACACCATCGCCGGTCATGGCAACTTTTTTGCCCTGTTTCTGAACCTCTTTTACCTTGTCCGCTTTTTCATCGGGCAGCACTTCGGCAAACACCTGGTCGATACCCAGTTCCCCGGCCACATATTCCGCTGTCTGGCGATTGTCTCCCGTCAGCATGATGCACTCAATCCCCATCTCGTGCAGCGCACTGATAGCTTTTTTGGATGATTCCCGAATCTGGTCACCCAGTGCAATAGCTCCTGTTAGCTTATCATCTATAATGACAAAGACCACCGTCTTACCCTGGGATGATATTTTTTCGACGTCATCTTCCGGATAGTCGTAGTCTTCATCTTTGAGGTAGCCCGGGCTCACGACTTTGACAGATTTACCATTCACGCTCCCTTCAATCCCTTTTCCGGTAATCGAGTTAAAGTCGTCCGGCTCCCACGTGTCCCCCGCTTTTTCCAGTATTCCTTTCGCCAGCGGATGCCCGGAATTGCTTTCCAGAGATGCTGCATATTTGAGGATCTCCCCATCAGAAAACTGGCCATTAAAGTTCAGAATATCAGTCACGGTAAACGTGCCTTCCGTTAGCGTCCCGGTCTTATCAAATATCACGGCATCCAGATTTCGGGCCTGCTCAAAGGCGGGACGGTCTCGGATCAGGAATCCGTTGGTGGCTGCAATACTGGTCGAACGTGACACTACAAGCGGAATGGCCAGCCCAAGTGCGTGCGGACACGTTATCACCATCACCGCTACCGTGCGGTTCATCGCAAAATCAAAACTTTGGCCTGTAAAAAATATCCAGGCTGCAAATGTAATGAGACCGGCCGTAATGGCGATGATGGTCAGCCAGAAAGCCGCCCTGTTTGCAAAATCCTGCGTTCTGGATTTGCTCTGTTGCGCCTCTTCCACGAGGTTCATAACCTGCGATAAGAATGAATCGTCACCGGTTTTAGAGATCTCAATGGTAAGCGAGCCTTTTTCATTTACTGAGCCGCCAATCACTTCGTCACCGTCAGCTTTATTTACCGGTTTGGACTCCCCGGTCAGCATCGCCTCGTTTACGCTTGATTCACCTTTCACCACGTTTCCATCAGCTGGGATTTTCTCCCCCGGTTTGATGAGGACCTTATCACCCTGCTGAAGTTCCTCCACTTTAACATCGTCAGTGGAACCGTCCTCATTAACCCGGTGTGCTTCTCCCGGCAGCAGTTCAGCGAGCTCTTCCAGCGCTGAGGATGCACTCATTACCGATCGCATTTCGATCCAGTGCCCCAGCAGCATAATGCCCACAAGCGTGGATAGCTCCCAGTAGAGAAGATCGCCCTCAAACCCAAATACTACGGCTGTACTGTAAAGGTAGGCGATTGAGATTGCTAGCCCGATCAGGGTCATCATGCCGGGCTGTTTCTTTTTCAGCTCATCAAACAGACCGGACAGAAACGGCCAACCGCCAAAGAAATAAACCACGGTAGACAGTGACGCCAGAATCCATGAATCACCGTTAAATCTCCACTCCACACCCATAAAGGTTTGAATCATTGGTGAGAGCGCCATGATAGGAATCGTCAGCGCCAGGACCCACCAAAACCTGAATTTAAAGTCCTGCACCATCTGTTTGTGGTGCTCATGATGTGAGTGGCCGCCATGGTTATCCTCGCTGTGTTCATCGTGATTCATCTCATCATCCGTTGCATCATTTGTTTACGCATTTCGGGATTTTCAGCCATATGGTCCATCATCATAGAACGCATAGTTGAATCCTGCATCATTTCCATCATCTGATGTTCTTTCTGTTCCA
>Ga0307966_1001791_pt1 | contig 16742 bp, 10 predicted proteins | sample OrgLakmetagen646_FD_203141 | JGI IMG/M metagenome (GOLD analysis project Ga0307966, IMG submission 203141) | Saline water microbial communities from Organic Lake, Antarctica - #646 | ecosystem: Environmental > Aquatic > Non-marine Saline and Alkaline > Saline | place: Antarctica: Organic Lake... | reverse complement strand
CAGCCACACCTTCAGTAATTCCAAAAAGCTTGCGTAGGCCTGACATCAACAGGGGTGACATGCAGCACATGGCAGAGGTGACAGAAATTTGCAGCAGATCACTGCATCATCATGAGTGCACTGCTGCCTTGCTGAAACGTTTATTGGCCAAATGGACTACAATCGGAGATGGTCACACGTGTTTCAACAGCCGGCATAAACTTATCGCTGTTTGGGGAAAACGCAGTTTTCACAGCAGGCAGTGACTTATCAATCCTTTCCCAGCACGTGCGTGCACCGTCCTTTATTCCTGCAGGCTTTGAGCCCACACGCAATCACAGGCGCGAATGCTGAGGAACTGAACAGGCACGATTGCTGCTCTACTGCTGTTTTGATGTGGCATTTTGTGTGATGAAGTTGCGCGGAAATAAAATGTTAGCTGACTCAAAGCCTGCGTGCATAGAACCGTCAGCTGGTGATACCTATTAACCAGGTAAATTATGGCCAAGCCTTGCAATCATCATTTAAAAATGCAGGCGCATCATTGATTGCATCCCACCTGGCGTGCAGTGCGTTTGCATAGGTGAGGCAGGGCGTCCGTGTCCTCCTGACAAAGTTTGATGAACACTTTTCTTGCAAGCTGACAATAAACGATCTGAACAGAAAAAGACTAGATTTCTGTTACCTGGATAAGCAGTGCCTTCCTGTTAAATTGTCTATTGTATTGTATTTTTGTGTCTATTTTTGTGGAGTTGCCTCAAGCTATATGGACACCAACATGCACTTCTGCAGGAGAAGCTTCACATGGAACACACGACTTTTACCATCAAAGAGCAGAGATAACCAAGCTTCTCATTGGTGAGCACTAGGGCCTGTGGATCACTAGCTGTTCCTGCAAGCAAGCCGTTACCAAGTAGCGCATGACAATGTAATTGTCCATCTTCTCTGCAAACATAACACAAATTAAAGGACTTGCTCATATCACACCCCTTTCGTCCTTTGCCTTCTACACAGCCGAGAGAGGATTTAATGCAGTGCTGTGCGAGGCAGACTGGCCTGGTAAGGGCACTTCACAACAAGGATAACAGCCTGCTAAAGGATTGTCGGCTTAAATTATATAGGGGGGGGCAAGGTTTCTTGTGGGGTCGATCACCTTGTTTGTGCCGCTGAAGGAAAAGGCTGTCTTCTTTGTCCAGCTTTTGTATCGTGCATACTTATTCCACCTGCATGCTTATTCCACCTGGTGTCCAGACAAGCGCTGGTGCATGAATACCTCCCCTGAACAAACAAATGCAGATATGTTCCGTGCAAATGAGTACGTGCGTGGGCTGTCTGTGGGACCAAAATCTGCTCGGCAGGCGCTGAGCGGTTTCACGGTAAGCGGCAGACCAATCATTTCTTACATGCATCTTCAAATGTATTTGCTTGCAAAGGCAATTAAACATGTGCCAAAAGGAAGCTCCGACTTAACTTTGAAGGTGGTATGATTATTCATATTAGTAGGCCTGGTAGCCCTGTTTCCTTACAGATGCAAACTGCACACATTGGCACATCACAGCGCTTTCCTCGATGGATGTGGCGCAACACAGCTTTTGAGGGTTTTGTGGAGTGGCTCAAGTCCTTCAATGCTGCACGGAAGGCAGAGATCATGGGTGGAAGTCTCCGTGCAGGTATTTCACAAGTAAGGCTTCTTCTCTCTCTTGGAGGATAAGTTTGCGGGATAAGTTTGCGAGAGACTCAAGAGTGATCTTGCATGTGCTGCCCCTATAAGTTCTTTAGCAAAGAGTTTGCAAACCACTCCTTTTTCGACACACAGCTGTGACAGGCGCTCCCTCATCTGCTGCTGAAACAACCACAATGCAAAAGCCCAAGGGAACCAGTGTGGCTATGGACACCTCTCCTGCAGGACCCATCGTACGTCAGCCAAGCCTCCTTGTGCATGTTCTTTGCAGCAAACTTGGGTTACTTGACTAGGCAAATATAAGGAAAGAAGATGGCTTGATGAAAAAGTTTTGCATTTTAAGTCTTCCCTGTTGTGCACAAACTTTGAGCTATGGAAGAGCTTTTGCTTTTGCTGTGACCGCCAGCCACCCTTTTAATTCTTGCACCGAGACTTAACCTCCCGGAACCTCAAAACTTTGATTTCAAAGCATCTGTGATACATTGAAATGGTCTTCCTTCTTAATCTGATCCTCAGGAGAGCAGTGAATCAGCTGCACTTAATAGGATGGTTGGCTTGTACGGCATGGATGTGTACAGCCTGCACACCAGGCAAGATCCCTTTTTTGACCTAGACTTTTTTTCCAAGATATAATTGAATACAATGTCCTCCACGCTGTGTTTTCTCTTACATATTAGGTTAGCAAAAAATGTTCTTGCAGTTAGAAAGGAGCAGTGTGTACATGAAAACGTGATGCTTTGATGATAATGGAAACTTTCCTATTATTCCTAAATCTGCAGTGCTGAGGCGGTCATCAAAACCCTGCAAGAGCACGACCCTGAGGCTGCACGTGAAGTTTCACTACGTTACATGTGCTTTGACAGGTGTGGTGAAACTGCAAGCACATAAGTTTTGCATGCTGAGTTGAGATAGAAACGTTTGACAGTCAACTGTATAGCTACAAACAATGATAGGTGTCGCAATCAATAGATTAAATTTGCAAATAATAGAGATCATTGATTGGCAAAAACTATTATAACTGCATAATAAAACAACTTACAACTTATTTTTATCTGTTTTGCTCTTGAAGCGTTCTGTCATGTGCCATCTTTCTGACAAATTCTTCTGACAACAAAGGCATTTGACACGTTGTGTCCTGTTCTTTCTGTTCAAAAGGTATGGAGCTGACAGTCAAGCTTATGGTATGGCTACGGGCATGTTCAACCAGCCTTCGTGTGAAGCTGCAGCAGCGTCAGCTTTGCGAAAGGTAGGTGTTGCAAGGCAGCAGAGTTTTGCAAATTCAAACAAGGCGGGTGAAAAGTAAAAATGCTGAGACGCATGCGAAAAGTAAAAATGCTGAGATGCCCGTACTAGTGTGTTCGCTTTGGATCTAAATGCATGAATGAGTCAATTCCAGGCACTCCATTTCATTATCAAACCTGTCTCATGCAGTCGTGGGACGCAGCTGAGGAGATGCGCAACAAGGATGGTGCTGATGCTAATGAGTATGCTCTGGCGGTATGTTTTTTGTTGTACTTCCTGACAAGGCCTTCTGACACGTTGTATCAAATTTATCTGCTGAGTCTGTGCCTCGCCTCCTTATTCCTGTGCATTTTTACGGGTATCTTGCTTACAAATGCTTGCAGATTGAAGCAAACAGCATGTGTGTGGCTGGTGCGGAGGAGTATTATCGCAAGATGTTTTTCAGGAGCGGCAGAGACACCACCTGGTAAGCATATGTTTTGAAGGCTTAATTTGCTGGGATTTTAGGCTTCGAGCCAGTTCCCCTTCAAAATTTTCAGATCCTGCTGCCCTTTTCTGTTTGCTCGGTAAATAATGCTGGCAAACTAGGGACATTGTCTGCCCTCCCTTCCAGGAACTTGCGGGACTCGCACTTTGCAGACACTGCCAAACTAGGTAAAGTCTAGGCTTGCCATCCATACACGATGTCTTTCTTCCTCTGCTCTAAATGTTCACAGAATTAGGGGAGGTAGAAAACTTCTTTTGGGATGTGCATTAAAAAGGCCAAAAAAAAACTGATATTAAGGTTTTGCATACTCCAATGAATGCTGAAACAGTATCGGCACACATGGAGAGGCAAGGAGTGGAGCCCAAAATTGTCCTTTGGGCCCACAACAGTCACCTAGGCGATGCAAGGGCCACAGACATGAGCTGGCGCCGCAGTAAGTGATTGTTTTTAATGAACTGCGTGACGCTGGAAATCAGTTATTTGTGTGATGGTAGTGTAACCTTTGCAAAAGCTGACATTTGTAGAAGCACAGTATCTGCAGCCAGCACAAGTTGCATGGTTCTCTCATCGTGGAGAATTCAATGAAATAGTGAACAAGTTTAATTCATCTGGTCTTCTGTTCTATTGCTAAGCAAAGCAGATGGACATGATATATATGCATACAGGACAGTTGCACATACTGAAACCCTTCTGATTCCATTGCTCTCCGTTTTTTGTGGTGAAGTTGATTCACCGTACTCGGCAGATTGTTTCCTTGCCCTATATGGAATGGTTTTTCTCTTCCTGCGTAGTTGTTTTATAGTTAATCAATCTACCAATGCAAATCTCCACGCAGACGAGCACAATGTCGGCCAGCTAGCTCGTGAGCACTTTGGCAAGGCGTCTACCTTCAACATTGGCTTCACCACGCACACAGGTCAAAAGTGTTTTCTGATTCGTTCTCTCTCTATATATATATCATCACACATAGAGAGAGAGAGAGAGAGAGAGAGAGAGAGATATAAATATTGGCAAGAAATATGTTGTCCTCTCAGCCAGCTGGATCCATTTAGTTGAGATAGAGGGTGATCTGAGGCAACATACCTGCTTTTGCATGGGGTGCACTTGTTTAGTCCTGAATCTTACCTTCTCCTCCCAAACCTTACTTCCAGGCACTGTAGCTGCCTCTGACAATTGGGATGAGCCCATGAAGGTCAAAACCGTCCGGCCTTCTATGACAGGCAGCATCGAGGGCATTATGCACACCATTGGGCACAAGAATTTTGCTCTCCAAGTGTCTGCTGAGCCTGCTCGCAGCATTCTCAAGGTGGGACTAAATTTAATCATTAGACCCAAAGCTTCATTTCAAATGTGCTCTCTGGTAACGGGAGTAAGACCTGTTTGCATGCTTGTGGTTCTACTATTAGGATGAGGTGGTTATACCATTTAGGATGAAACAAAAGGTGTCAGAAAGAGCTCGTGGAGTAAGCGGGAGGGAGCACAAGATACGTAAATGCAAGGATACAGTGCACTGCTGAAACTTATTTGGGGCTAGATTGGTTGAACGCTTGTTTGTGTCTTACGGTCTTACCTCATTATTACGCGCCAATTACTTTCAGTAATGACTTGTACCCTCTCAACCAACCAACCCTCTCCCTTCCCCAGCCTTGAATAAGTCGTAAGCGTTCTTTGACTGCAGCCTTGCACATTGTTTTGTGCAGGATCTACTCTTGACTCGCGCAATCGGTGTAATTTACCGCCCAGAAACAGAGCGCTGGAGGTGAGATGTGGCTGTATTATGGCTTTGCATTAGCCAGAAAGCCAAGTTGATCCATGCCAAAACTAGTTTCCTGTTTCATCGCGCTTGCCACACAAAGCTGCATTGGTCTCTAATTTTTGTTTTAATCCACTTCTGACATTGCAACCTTTTCTGTCATATGCAGCCACTACTTCGATGCATACGTACCTGGCCAGTTCGACCTCGTCATTCATGTTGACGAAAGCAAAGCGGTGAGTTATTAATTTCCAATTTGTTACTCCCAAATTCGTTTGTGCTTGTCCGGCTTTGTCAACATGCGTAATGCAATGCCCTCCTGTGATCAGCAGAGAAATGATGTGAGTACCTGGCAGCTGCAAAAGAAAAAGGAGTGTATGGTTTGTTTTGCTCAATTCAGGTCACACCCCTGGATGACCCACGAGAAGTTGAGCTGGACATGCGGGATATGGCAGAAACCTATCCAGAAGGCCTTTAATAAGGGTCTTCTGAATGCTGGTATCCAAAGTTACAAAGCAATCAAAGGCCTGAACTAGCCATGAACAGTTGTTGTTTTTAAGCATAGCACTCCACACTTTACACAAACAAATTGATGATCGCTTTTGTACATTTACAACCATGTTGAGTATTACAATCAGATATTATTTTCCAGTTTCAAACTTTTTGCCTGGCTGATTTTGCCTGATAAAACACAAATTAAAACAAGAGTGCTCACATGCTGCTCCTCTACACCATAAAGGGAACAACAGGGGAGAGAAAGGTGGGGGTATGGAAAGGAGAAAACGAGAAATTGAGGGAATCACTGGATTTAGGAATGAGCTCATGTTGGGAAATTTGCCAAAAATGAATGCTGCTAAGTAGATACCATCTCATCCAGAGCAAGAAGGACTAAAGATGGGATCAAGTGGCTGGGATGGGAGGCAGGGGCCTGTCACCTAAGAACAAAGTCGCTAAAATGTATAGTTAAAGCAATATAATAGTTTGCGAACCAAGTTTTCATCATAGCGATTTTGAACAAGTTTGTGAGGAGGATGCTCGTGCCACCACAAGCTGCCTCAGCCACACCCTTAGTAACTCCAAAAAGCTTGCGTAGGCCTGACATCAACAGGGGAGACATGCAGCACATGGCAGAGGTGAAAGAAAATTGCGGCAGATCACTGCGTCATCATGAGTGCACTGCTGCCTTGCTGAAACGTTTATTGGCCAAATGGACCACAATCGGAGATGGTGACATGTGTTTCAACAGCCGGCATAAACTTATCGCTGTTTGGGGAAAACGCAGTTTTCACAGCAGGCAGTTACTTATCAATCCTTTCCCAGCACGTGCGTGCACTGTCCTTTATTCCTGCAGGCTTTGAGCCCACACGCAATCACAGGTGCGAATGCTGAGGAACTGAACAGGCATGATTGCTGCTCTACTGCTGTTTTGATGTGGCATCTTGTGTGATGAAGTTGCGCGACAAAATAATTTCAGCTAACTCAAAGCCTGCGTGCATAAGACAGTCAGCTGGTGATTCTTATCTACCAGGTAAATTATGGCCAAGCCTTGCAATCATCATTTAAAAATGCAGGCGCATCATTGATTGCATCCCACCTGGCGTGCAGTGCGTTTGCATAGGTGAGGCAGGGCGTCCATTGCATGTAGTAGGCTACCCCCCCCCAAGAGGCTGGGGCCTTAGACAGAGATTCAGGTTGTTTAATGTCTCGTCCGGTATGTATGAATTTTTTGCGGATCTGATGGCATGTGCATTACTTCCATGCTGTAGTGTAGGCCAGTAACTCCAAGGCTGTGAGTGCGTTAGTCGTTGTACCATTGGTGCGCAACTGTCTACATCTGCTTGTGCAGCAGGCCAGATCCTTTTAACTTGTGCACCTTGTTGAGCTACTGTTAAAAACATTTGGCCAGCAATCTTAAGTTGTTATAACACACGCCTGCAGAACACGCTCGTGGACCTGGCCATACAGATTCAGTGGGTTGCCCGGGGGGAATGTGGGTGGGGGGAGGAACTGGTTGTGCATGCCAGGGGTGCGTCCAACACGGTCAAAATGGGGGGCAGATCCAGTTCCCCTCCCCTTCCGTCAACACCTGCCTGGTGAAAGCCTCCCTGACCCAGGCCAGCCCCTTCCGCCCCTCAGCACCGCTCTCCTCAAGCACCAGCTTGACAGTGCCAGGTTGCGCATGCCCCCGCCTTCTAAACCAGCAGCACCAGCCAAGCCAGCAGCACTAGCAATAGAATCAGCGAAAACAACCCCTAAGAAGAGAAAATAGGCACCAATGACAAATTGCAGCTCCCCCAAGACAGCTAGCCATGAGCAAGTTGCGGCAAAGTTGCGATCCCTTGAGACCCTCGTGATTGGGGGGCTGGCAGGTTCATTTAGAAACAAGTTTTACTCTCTACACAAAGCGCTGAAACAGAGTCAGCTTGCACCTGCCTGGTTGTATCATTCTGCCTGTATGTATGTGGTGCACAACTTGATGCTTCTTTTTCACCTGGCTTGACTTTCTGTGTGTCTTCTGTGGTGTGCTGGCACTACTTTCATCAAGGCTCTCTGGCACTATGCTCAAACCATACTTTTTTTGCTGGTTCTCATAGTTCGGCTCCCTTTTTGGCTTCCAACTTCCAACTTCTTACCAATTTTTTTCAAACTTGATCCTGCAATTCTTCTATTTCTCTTGTTTCTCTTAGACGGTTCCCCTTTTGTTTAGTCAGGTGTGGTTACAGGATTTTTTCAAGCTTCCGCTCAGATGCCCTCGAGGCATACATAGCAATGTAACCTAACCTGAAGTTGTTATATTATCATATTGGTGACAGGATGGCTGCATTCTGACAGCAAATAATAGGCGCCCTCCACCTTTTGACAGGGTTAGATTGGTGGGCCTTCTGGTGCTATCCGGTTGTATTGAGTGGCGCTTTTGATGTTGATGAATAGAGTAAGGCGTCAGTGTTACTCCCTTCAATTTTCTGTCAAGCGTTCTGCAGCATTCCACTCCTGTCTCGGGGGCTTTCTTTAGTGTGACCGTTGTGCTTGTGAGCAGATTCAAGATAAGCGCGTGCTCTTTTGATGTGTGTTTGATGTGAGACGCAGACGTCTGTGCTTAAGGAGAAAGTTTGCTTACCTATTCAATCAATTTTCAGATGATTTTTCATGGAGCGAGCAACCTTAATTTGACAACATGTCAACCCCTAGACGGTTTATGATTTCCTCTTGCAACACAGCAACACACATTTTTCTTTTGTGTCTGAGCTTATGGATTTATTGTTGACTGGCGAGGACCAGTCACAAGCCGATCAGCCGAACAGTATGTTTGAAGATCCCCCTTGTAATCTAATCTAATTTAATCTCGGAGACGAAACCAATCAGGTTCGAACTCAAAGAATTCTTCGGGAGTCAGTAATCTAAAAAAACGCCATAGTGAAAGCACTTCCGGCATGGTTTAGGAAAGGACACTGGCTCTTATGGGTTTAGCCATACAGCATCCCACCGCGTCAGACAAAGAAGAGAAAACACAAAAAAATTGTCTCAGGCCCAAAGTCAGCAAAAAGCAAATGCAAAAAGCACAAAGTGGGAGTCAGTTCAACTGTCAGACCGTCTGTGACAGCAGGGTTAAGTAAGAGGAAAAGTCCACGCTCAAACAGTTCTAGAACCGGCGTACTACATTAAGGAAAGACACAAAACCAGCCCTGAGACTAGGCGAGTCCCACCAGAAAAACAGACACTGGGGGGCGGACACTGCGCAATCCAGAATATACAACAAAGAGTCAACAAACAGCCAAAAACCAGGTCAGGCGCAGAAGAGGGTGCACTACACCAGTCTCTCAATGCTTTTTGCTATTATGGCCTGTTTCAGGCTGTTTCTTTGCGTTTCTTTCTGCTCTTTTGTTCAACTTGAGATATTGTGTAGGAACTAGTAGTTCAACCCATAACAGTCTTCTTTCCCACATTTTCACATAATGCGTTTATATCAGGCGTGATTTTGCTTACTCGTCATCATGGCATTTGCACGCTCGTTTTCTAAGATACCTAGGTCCTCACGCGAGTTCTTACCTTTCCTTGTAGAGGACTGATAGCCTTTTCCTATAAAAAAAACAGAACTACGTGTATAACACTCCTCACGAAGTATGCTTTGTTACCTAACTTGGTACTTGAAATGTACCAACTTGGTACTTGAACTGTAAAACTCCCCCTGGTGACACCACACAGCAAGAAGAGGAAAATTAATGGGGATTAGTACTACTACTAGTAGTAGCTTGCAAACCTGGCCTGAAACCGGCTCCCGAGGATGAGAGCTGGTGATACCACTGGTACTGGCAGTACTAGAAAGGGCACATCCTAAACGGACAAGAGAGCAGCTTAATTGACAAAATGCACATGGAGCTTGGAGGCAAGTAAGCTTTTTAAATCTCGGAGAATGAAGACCCACCAGCTCCCAAACTTCAAGTTTGAAAAGCTCCAGTGTGTGAGTGTTGCAGATATAAAATGCACGACAATCTCTAGCGGATTGGCATCTTAATGAAAAAACAGAGAACAGTTGCCTACATACACTTACCGTTGCACGCCAGCACTAGGAGCAATATGTCATGCTAAATCAGTGGCATAAACGAATCGTGTGATTTCCCCTGGATTTATAACGTGAGCAACGGTTTTACGGTTATTCGGTTGTTTGGCCAGTTTAGACGGTCCTCTTGTAACAAACACGCTCTTTTCTCTGACTGCAAGTCTGAGTACTACCATCACCTCGGGGCGTTGCTTGAGCGGTCGCTTCCTTCTCACGTCCAGAGGGAGGAGACGTTAAACACACCTTTATGGGGGGGCATGGCGGCTCATACTTGCAATCCATGCTTAAGCTGGCCGCGGTGCCATGATTCGTCGTGACCAATATTTGAATGTTCCAGACAGCCAACAATTCTCAAGTAATTCGTTTTCGTAGGTTATTTTCTCTCATTTCAGTGATTGTGAGCAGTTGAGGCGGTTGGATTGCTTATACTGATGAGCTATTCTCTGGCAGCTATATGCATTCCAGGCCACTAGAAAATGCACGCCCCAAACTTGTTGCTTCTAGCAGTGGCGTGCGGCATTCTGCTTTGCTGGTAGACGCGTATACTGCCATTCTGTGTGGAACTTTGCAAGTATACCTTGTTTTCTTTGTGCTGGTCTTTTGATCTTATAAAGTCAAAGGTGCTGCCTGCTATCAGACCGGTTTGGGAGCAGCAGGAAGGGAGCGGTTGCCTCCTAATGACTCCAGATGTAAACAGGTTTACGGTGCTGCAATGTCACAAACAGCGTTGTGCATTTTCCCTTTCCAAGGGTTTTTTGTAGGTACTACAAGTCTTATGCGACAATTATCACAATTTTACATGTTTTACATTTGCAGCCTAGCAGTCGCACGTTTTGACTGATTGGCTTTATCTGTAGACTCTATTTCTATAAACAGGTTAAGGTGATGTGTGTATTGCAGGCAAGCAGATGTAGATGTTGAGCATTCTGAAAGTTGCCGAAATACTATTACTACTAGTAGTGCTTTTTTGGTTTGGCGCTTCTACTAGCGTCCATCCTGATGTTGCAAGTTGCTTGATCAACGTACTAGAAGTTGCCGTTGTATCCTGCATTGTCACATGGTCAATTCTATGCGGACGCACGTGGATGGTCACGTGCTTTTTAAAGCCTCGAGTGTCATGTGATATCCTGAGTTTGAATCAACAAGTCTAAAGAAGATACCTAAAAAGCACCTATCTAAAAGATAGAACCAAGGCAGAACTAGGTTGGACACCCATGCACGAGCAGATCAGTTGCACCCTGGTTATGTAGGCGTGCATATTGCAGAACCTCAAAATGTACAAGCTATGGAGAAACTAGAAGATAAGTCATCAGCAGCAGGTGTCATCCCTCGGGTCATCACGGGTTCTTAAAAGACCTCCCATCACCAAGCAACTACTCACATGCGCACACATACGCCCCCTTCCCCCCGGCTTGCCTTCATGCAGGGAAGGCTAGCTTCTCATGCGGGCAAGGCTAGCTTCTCTGGCATGCATTCTAGTACATGGGGGCGTCCACGTGTGTGCGTGTTGGTTTAGCCAGGAAGCCCCTCAAGGGGAGCATTTTACTTCAACGTGGAGAATATCTTTGGGGCAGCCTGAAAGGAGGACAGAGTGATGGGAGCAGCTTGGGTGATTGCCTCATCACGGGGAAAGGAATGCAGTAATTGCTCGACCGCCAAAAAACAGGTCTCTAATTACGCAGAGCAGGTTCGTATTCCGAACGGTTTGCAATACGGTAGCAATCCATACTCACGCAGTGGTCCACGCAGTGCCAAAAATCAAAGTATTGCCCTGAGCAGTGAGCTTGCCCGGTGGTATCACTCTTGATGCGCTCTACACAAGCCTGTGCAGGGTGTTATGATACATACATCAGCAGGACTTCTTTCACCCAGAGACAGGTAAAGAGGGAGAGAGAGGCGGCAGGCAGGCATCGTTTTGCAGAGAGAGGAGCGCGCACAAAAGCGCGGTGTACCCCAAGTGCCAGGAACCCACCTTATACTCTTGCCATTCCTTAACACAGTGGGGCTTGCAGTCCTCTTCTATCTGCATAGACAGGCAGTCAGGGCGAAGCAAACACAGGTCAGGGCGGGCAAAAACAGGCACAGAGTTCAAGTTTTGGGGTGCAGAACTTTACTGACCTGAGGCTTCTGATCGTCCTCTGTGTACACTGGCTCAGACCTGTGTGTGGTTGAGCAAGAGATGGAAAGGGTGCTTGAACTTCGGGTGTAGGAAGTCAATGGGATTGTCCCAGGATAGAAACTTACATGGTTGACGAAATATTTTTATGAAAACCTTCATAAAAACTTTCACGAAACTAATGTGATTTGATCATCAGCATGGGGAAAAATACAAACAAGCCCATGAGGGGAGGTGAGTACTCGTCGATGCACACGCACATGCACATGCACGTACGCACACGAACACACACACATACATGCGCACATACGCACACGAACACACACACACACACACACACACACACACACACACACACACACACACACACACACACACACACACACACTCACACACACACTCACACACTCACACATACACACACACACACACACACACACGCACACACACACTCACACAATCACACATACACATACACACACATACACATGCAAACAAACACACGTACACACACACGGGCATGTACACACACGCACACACACATGCGCACATGCATGCACGCACGCACACAAACACACACACACACACATACACACACACGCACACACACACATACACGCACAGAGAGACACACACACATACATACACACACACTCTCACACAAAATGCAACGTGCTGAAGCACTCTAGTTCAAACTACAAGCGTGTTGCACGGAGGTTTGTTGTTTGTTGTACTTGCTCAATTTGCACCAGCCCCTTACACCAAATATAACATGAGAGGAATATGTAAAGATTACAGACGTGCATGCCAAAATTGACACCCACTGTGGAACACACACACACACACACACACACACACATGTTTGCAAATGAGCAAGCGAGCAGCTCGCAATCAGAAGATATGTTGCAATCAATTTTTCAGGTGGAGGTGGAGGGGGGGGAGGAGGGGGCACAGGGGGGGGAGCTGGCACCGTTGGGGGTGATGCTGATGATGCCACCGACTTCCGTGCCTTTTCCGATGGAATGGTGAGAGTAACAACGCCGCTGCATCTGAGAGAGGGGGATCTTCATGAAACCAGCGCAGTGATGATAGCTGGAGTTCCTCCTCCTCCTCCTGATGCAGCAATTGTCCTTGTGATGTCCAGCAAAGTTTCATGTCAGTCAGTGCTGCACCCCGGAAGCCATATTCACTGACCTCCCTGAGGTTTGCGATGTTTAGACACAAGAACTTTCAGCATGGAAAAGAAGGTTTTTCAAGGGGGAACAGGTGGTTGTGAGTTGGGAGGCCGACGCCTGCACACCAACAGAAACGTTGCTCAGATATTTTGGGGGTTGTTGCGTTCGATGTCGCATCTGGTTTGTATCATCTTTGTCGTTGATGGCGTGTAAGCCTAGGTTTACATGAGTATGGTGGCATTTAAACCAGTAGCTTAAAAACTGTGGAGTTGTTTTTTGTGTGGCTGCTGTAAACAGTGGCTGTTGCTCCTGGTAGGATGGTGTGACGGGCTTTGCAGCAGTCAACTTGATGGTATAGCCGACTCCTTTTAACTACTCACGTTGTTGCAAATTCATGTACACACTCTAACATGAAGAAATGCTTGCCTGCAGACGGACGTGACATACCACACACCTGCCTGGCACAAAGCCCGAATTGAAATGCTACAGGTGCGTACAAGCTCAAGTGCATTTGTCACTGTGTGATGAGCAGAGGCTCAACATATGAAATCGCTTAAATGCCTTCAATTTGAGGCATTTCAGCAGGCCTGCCCTTATTTGTTATTTGCACTTCAAGAACATCAGCGGCATTTATTTTGCATTGTCCCATACCTCACAAAGTTGTGCAAAGTGATAAGGATTGGGTTTAAAACGTTTGCACCGTATGTGATCGTGCGTCCTTGACGTTTCTGCCAAAAATGAACGAGAAAGCTTTCGGGTTTATTGTGTACACTTGAACTCCGGTTCTTGGAGTGAAGCAAAGTTATATCGCTCGTACCACTCTTGCTTGTACCTGTATTTCTCTTGAGTTTCTCCATTTGCTTACCTCCTTGGTCCTCACGACTCCTCTTCCTTCTTAGCTTGAGTTTAAATTTTCTCTGCCTTTTTCTTCTAGTCTGGGCAGGTGTGAGGACCCTAGCTTTTGAGCACGTTGTGAATGGTCCTTACAAGCAATTCAACGCCATTTCACGGCGCAAACGCAATAGGTCATGTAAAAACAGATTCTGTACATGCGTCAGCCCATGAGGTATTACCTTTCCTCTCATGGTCAATTTTTTCTTCAAACTGCTTGAATTGGCCAATCAGCGTTCATAAAAAAGAAAACAAGCCTTCTGCGCTTGCAAGCTTACCATAGCATGAATTGGAAAAAGCCACCAATCCGCATTGTGTGCTCTATTCAGTAATGCTTGCGTTGATTCTGTCTGAGAATCAGAAGACCTTTCGTGCCTTGTACTTCAAATGGAATCCCTTAATCCCTATTTTATGCCTTACCTAGCAATGCGCATGTTGTATTCTGTGCAAGTACAGGCACCCCGTGTGAGCTATGAAGACTGGAAGTTTAAGCAAAAAGAGGCGGAGGGCAAGTTGGCGGCTGTGGCTGAAAATGAGGAGAAGAACATGCGTGAGTCTACCTATGTACTATGTGGTATGCAATAGTGCATGCCTGAATTTATGTGTTTAATCACGGATGCATAGTCAAATCGTCTTGAGGTTTTTGTGTGTGGCCTTATCCAAAACACGAGCAGTAGGTACAATCAGCGCCATTGTCCAGTGTCAGGTACACGATTTAAACGCTTGAATTTGTATTTAAACTTAATTGTGCACTGTTCCAGTAAGAAAAGAGGTCGTAGGCAATGACAGAGCCTTTGGCACAGTAATGGTTTCTGCATTTTCTACTTCCCCTGTTGCAGCATCAGACAAGGACAGGGTGTCATTCATTTGTTTTAATTATCTGTCTGCCATGATTAGTAACATGAAACATGAAGGTTGTCTGATTTACGGCATTCACGTGCAGTGGAGTACCGGGCTATGCTAGATGCAGATAGGGCTGCACGGCTTTCTAAAGGGACGAATCACCCCAAGGCGGAGGAGCCAAAAAAGAAGAGTGAGTGCAAAGTGATGGCGTCATGGGACAGATGTTTGCTGTTTGGTTGTTGCTTTTTTCCCTTGTCTTCTCAACCGAAAGAGCATTTACTTAGCTGTTAGCCATCAGGTATCTACTATGCAACATATGAACATATGACCAGCGTCAAGGCAGCCGTGAGAGATCTATTTGTAACCCTGGCAAGCACGCAGCATCTTATCATAAGCTTCATTCCTGTCTAGACACGTTCAACAGTTTTGGATTATCATTACATTTCTCTCAAACCTTTGTTTGCTCTTTTACTAATGCATACTGGTTGGACAGGGTATTCCTGGTGCATTAATGCTCTGCTGTTGTGCTTGCGCCTGTGCTTGTCTCAGCGATGGTGCATTTCTTTGATGGCTGCATATACTTTCCTTCCTGCGTGCTAAAACTATGAAAGGATGCGACCCAATTACACATAACCACTTGCCACCAGCAACGGTGCAGCAGCTGCTGCAAGGTGTCTCCTACTTGCCTTCTTATCTGATAGATTTGTATACCTATTACCTATTACCCATGCACTGAAATCTTTTCCCTTTCTGCGTGCTTGAACTATGGCAGGACGTAACTCGGTGCTTTATAAATTATAAACCCATGCTGCTGTGCTGCAACGCTGGTGCCTGTGCTTGCCATGAGCAACGGTGCAGTGGCTGCTACAAAAATATTTCCTGCATGGAGTAACGTATTGTTTTAAACCTAATCTGAGCTCTTTTCCCCTCCTGCTTGCTCAAGCTACAGCAGATTGTAATCTGGTGCCACAGAAGATGTTGACGTGCTCTTGGATTTTGCCCTTGCAGAGGTTAAAGACAAGGAGAAGGACAAGAAAAAAGACAAGAAGCATAAAAAGAAGGAGAAAGATAAGGAGAAGGAGAAGGACAAGAAGCGGGATAAGAAGAACAAGAAGAAGAGGAGACGAGACAGCAGCAGCAGCAGCAGCAGTGACGATGAAAGCAGCAGCAGTAGTGAAGATGAACGTGAGTGCATTTCAAGAATCCTAGTTTGCACGTGCTAATGCAGTCAAATATTGGGCAGTTAATCAGGTGATCAGCTGAATGAATGCCAATGCACGTACATTATTAGGCCAGGAAAGACATGTTTGATGACTGGTTTGTACAAAGAAGTATATTTGCTTCGGTTGCAGAAATGTTGCTTTGCTCTCATGCGCCTGTTTCTGGTGTCATGGCTTTTCATTGAGGTCCCTTCCACCTTTTCTTCTTAATTTGCAGGGAGGTCAAAGAAGCGCAAGTCGGGCAGTAAGAGGGACAAGGACGAACCTGTTCGCTTGAGTGAATTCTTACGTTCTTGAAAAGATATCTTTCGGTTGGGAGTGGAGTCTTAGGTAGGACATGTGAATGGTATAGAGGTTTTCCCACTTTTTACAGACATGTTGCAGTTATTTTTAGCATGTTTACTTGTAAGTACTTCAAGCATCTAAATTACATGGAAAATGGGTCTCCTTTGTACATTTTGATGAAGGTCTCATTGCTGCTTGACTGTCTACTAGACTGTTAGTATGCGTGTTTATGCAGCAGTATATGATGTGGCCATTTTGGTACCATTTATCGCAAAACTGCATCGCAAGTAAAAAAAGATAACCCACGTGTATACTTTGCTTGACCTCCGAGCTTCAAAGAGTGGATGTTACGTTGAAAAACGCCGAGATCTACAGGTCGATGCTGTCTGGGGAAGGTGGATCTGCTGAGGAAATAAGGTAAGGTAAGGTAAGGTTACATCGCTATATATGCCTCTGGTGGGCATCTGAGCGGAAGCTTGGAAAAAAAGCCTGTAACCAAACCAAAAAAAACG
>Ga0307966_1001788_pt1 | contig 16766 bp, 15 predicted proteins | sample OrgLakmetagen646_FD_203141 | JGI IMG/M metagenome (GOLD analysis project Ga0307966, IMG submission 203141) | Saline water microbial communities from Organic Lake, Antarctica - #646 | ecosystem: Environmental > Aquatic > Non-marine Saline and Alkaline > Saline | place: Antarctica: Organic Lake... | reverse complement strand
TAGGCTTAAGCGCGACCAAATCTCGACGAAAAGACGCTGAGGACAGCATCCCTCCCATGCTTTTCATTAGATTATACCAATAGCTTGTCTTAACTTGGTAAAAAATCCTGTAGTCCCTACCATTTTATCAGAAAAACTAAATCAATGGTATTAGTCCTTCGATTGGCTTTTGGCTTCCAATTTTTACATTTGGGTCAATTATTTAGTTATGGAATCTGAAATACAACAGCTTGTGGAGCTAAAGGATCAGTTGATCCTCTATGTGGTCACAAACGGCTTAAAATGGCTTGTGGCAATTTTAATCTTGGTCGTGGGTTTTTGGCTGGCAAAGCGGCTAGGGAATCTGATTCAAAAGCTCTGTGAGAAGCGTTCAATAGATGTCACCTTATCGCGGTTTTTTGCCGGAACGAGCCGCGTCTTTATTATTGGTTTTGCGGTGATCATTGCCTTAGACAAGGCAGGGATCGGGATCACCCCGTTTGTGGCTCTATTGGGTGCGAGTGCTTTCGGTTTGAGCTTAGCGGTGCAGGGACCGATCTCGAATTATGGTGCTGGAATCGTCCTGATTATTACTCGTCCATTTGTAGTCGGGGACACGCTGACCCTAAACGAACTGACTGGTTTAGTAAAAAGTGTGAACTTAGGTAACACGATTCTAATCAATGAAGACCGTGAGCGGATCACAATTCCCAATCGTAAGGTGCTTGGTGAGATCTTTACGAATTCTTTCGAACATACATTGATCGAAATGGAGGTGGGCATCGATTATGAAGCCGATCCGGAGCAGGCGATTTCGGTGATTCGTTCCGCGATTGAGTCAGTGGACGCGCTGGAGATGGAACGTCCGCCAGTTATTGGTATCGACGCTTTTGCTGATTCATCGATAAACATCGGCTACCGCATTTATGCACGCACCAGCAAGCTGCATGAAACTCGGTATGCCATCAATCTAGCCGTCTACCATGCGCTGAAGGATGCTAAGATAACTATTCCATTCCCTCAGCGCGATGTGCATCTAATTCCTGCAGATGGGAACGAATCTACCTAGTGCTGGTCTAGCTAAATCTATTATAATTTTTATAGTTATGAAAAAACTTATTCTCGTTATCGGTATTACCACCTTGCTCCTCGCTGCTGGGCTACGTGCATATTTTGCTTTGGTGCCACCGCCTGAGCCTACTTTGGAACGTGCCCTCTCGGATATCTTTCCTAGCAAGATGAGTGGCTGGCAGGTTGAAGATCAAGATATATCAAATTCACCCGAATCAAGCACACGGATCTCTAATTTTTTAAAATTCGATGATTCTTTATTTCGAATTTACCAGCAGGGAGATGTCTTTGTTACGCTCTACATCGCATATTGGGCCCCGGGAACGGCTTCCTACCGCTGGGCGGGTGCGCATACTCCGGATACCTGTTGGGTCAAGGCGGGCTGGAGCTGTGACGAGCGAACTTACTCGGTGCCGTTTGAGCATGCGGGGGCTGAATTTGAACCAGCGGAATTTGGTATCTACAGCAAAGATGGACTGGCTCAGAAGGTATATTTCTGGCACCTAGTGGGCGGTGAAGCTTTTGGCTACCAACAACAGGGCGAGCCGACTATTTTTGGAGCATTGATTGATATCAAAGAGTATGGACTGGATCTTCGCCAAGAGCAGTTTTTTGTGCGACTCTCCAGTAACGTCGATCTCGATACACTCAAATCTATGAATGGCTTTGATGGGATCTTAGACGGTTTGGGCGAAATTGGGCTTTAGTTGCATGCTGCGGTCATCTCTTCAGAGATCCGCATCAATCGAGGCCAGACCACCAGTCTTCAGAGGCGCGTAGGCTTTCCGGCTGATGTCCAGCTTCGCGTAACTCTCTAAGGCTAAGGCTGCGATTTCGTTTTGCCAGTCGCTGCCCTGAGGTGTCGCATAAAAGAGGCGTATGATAAAAAGCGGGTGGGGTGAAACCGAGTGCTTCGTAGAGGAGCAGTTGTCGGGCGGTAGAGATGAGTAAGTCTTCCCCTCGGACGACCTCCGAAATTTGCATTGCATGATCGTCGGCGACCACAGCGAGTTCGTAAGCTGGCATACCATCTTTGCGCCAAACGAGGAAATCACCAAAATCTCTCATGCAGTCAAAATTGCAGGGTCCGAGGCGTTGATCGATGAATTCAATTTTTCGATCCTGAGGCACTCGGAAGCGCCAATTAGTGGCTCCTGGCGAGTGCGCCTTTTTACCTATCCCGAGCGCAGGCCGCCAGTCTTCGGGGTAAATTGGCTCTGCGTCTTCATCTTCGACGTGGGGTGCTTGAGTTGCTTGTGCGACGTCTTTACGTGACTTATTGCAAGGGTAGATAAAGCCACCTTCTTTGAGTTTTTTCCAGATCTCTAAAAATGAATCCTTTCGCGCACTTTGTTCGTAGGGGCCAAAATCGCCACTTTCGTCGGGACCTTCTTGCCAGTTGCATCCGAACCAACGGAGATCCTCGATAGCCGCATGGCTGAATTCAGGTTTGCAGCGATCAGGGTCGAGATCTTCGTTGCGATAAACTAATGTGCCGTTGTGCTCTTTGGCGCGCTCCATCGCGATCCAAAACGTCCGTGCATGCCCCAGGTGAAGGTAACCTGTTGGTGTGGGTGCGATGCGACCACGATAGGCGTTGCTCATACGTCTCACTAAACGCTACGGGCAGGGAATGACAAACGCGAAATTTGGGTGGGTCTTTTTTTGTTTACTTACAGAATGAGACGCGCGCTTGTCGACTGGAACTCTAATTGACACCGCGGACACGCGGGAGAGGCTGTCTCAAAACTTTCAGAAATTGAGGCAATTCAGAGTAAGGTAGGGCGGTTTCGCGGTTCGACAGGCTCACCGCCCTGAGCGAGTCGAAGGGCCGAAACCGCCATTCGCCGGTAGGCTGTCTTATACGAGAGAACTGGAGGGTCATGCTCCGTCATGACCGCGCAGGCAGAACAGCACGGACGCCTCGGCGATGCGTCCCTACCCCAAGAACCTAGACTCAAAGTAGTTTTGAGACAACCCCGGAAGCGTGTCCCTCCAGAGCTATGATTGAGTTAGCTCGTAGCCTTCTTTACCATCTTTTACCGCCCAACCAGCTGCGAGGAGTTCGTCTCGAAGGCGATCAGACTCGGCCCAATTTTTCGACTGCTTCGCTTCCCATCGAGCATCGGCTAATTCGATTATATCCGCGGGCGCATCAACTTGCTTAGGTTCCACGGTGAAGAGTTTTAGGCCGAGCGCATAGAGTAAAGTGCCGAATGCGTGAAGCATTTCTTTGGCGCCGGATTGATCGAGCGTGCTGGTGGGGTTGGAGCCGATGAGCCCGAAGATCGCGCCGAGGCAGGCTGCTGTGTTCAGATTACTGCAGAGCGCTTCCCATGCGGGATGTAAGCGACCGAATTCACTCGGTGCGTTTTCGGAAATGTAGGTTGCGTTAAATATTTCTGGAGATTCGCCGGTTTTCTCGAGTAGTGATTCCGCAAAACGTTCTAAGCGGGAGAGGGCGCTTTGGGCAGCGTTCAGGCCGTCGAAAGTGAAGTTGAGCTGCTGGCGGTAACTGCTGCCGATTAGTGTGTAGCGGAGGGCCATCGGGGAGATGCCTTTTTCGCGGAGGTCTTCGAGGGTGTAGAGGTTGCCAAGGCTTTTCGACATCTTAGCGCCTTCCACCATGAGATGGGCACTGTGGAACCAATGCCGGCAAAATTCGTGGCCGTGGGCACATTCGGATTGAGCGATCTCATTCTCGTGGTGAGGGAAGCAGAGGTCGATACCACCGCCGTGCAGATCGATTATTTCACCATCGAATGCAGTATCCGCCATGGCACTACATTCCAGATGCCACCCCGGGCGGCCTTCGCCCCACGGGCTGGTCCAGTAATTGTCGCCATCTTCTACCTTTTTTGATTTCCAAAGGGCAAAGTCAGTGACCGATTCGCGGTCGTATTCATCAGCGTCGTTGAGTTCGCCGGCAGAGTTTTCGGATTGGGTCTTTAGCTCACGCTGTTTGAGGCGTGAGAGGCGGCCGTAATTTTCAAAGGAACTGACGCGAAAATAGACGGAGCCATCTTCGGTGGCATAGGCATGCCCCTTTTCGATTAGGGTCTCGACGAGCGCGATCTGCTGCGCGATGTGGTCGATTGCGCTCGGTTCCTTACTCGGAGAGAGCATATTGAGCGCATCGCAATCGGCGTGGAAATTGTCGGTCCATTTAGCAGTGAACTCCTTGAGCGAAAGTCCTTCAGCCATGGACTGGCGAATGGTCTTATCATCCACATCGGTGATGTTACGGACATGTTCGACTGCTTGGCCACTGACTTCGAGCACTCGGCGGAGGACATCCTGGATGAGAAAGGTGCGGAAATTTCCGATATGTGCGGGTCCATAAACAGTCGGTCCACAGCAATAGAAGCGCAGTGACTGGCCGGGCTCGGAGCTCAGCGGCTGGATGGAACGACTGAGGGTATCGTATAACTGGACGGACATATATTGACAGTGAACAATGAACGTCGAACGTCCAATTCTGAATTTGAGAAAATACAGATGTTACGCAGAGATCCTTGCAGAGGAATGATTTTAATTAATTATCTTCGATCCATTTTTTTTACAATGACAACGCTAGGGACACTATCTTTTTCCTCGCTTGAATTCCTTCTTTAAACTGCTAATTCTTCTTTATGTCATCATCTGAGTATAGATTAGATCTTTTGCGTCGTCCGCGGCGGATGCGTCGGACTGCCGCTTTACGTGGACTGAGTGAAGAAACCCTGGTTTTGCCACAGCAATTGATTCAGCCTGTTTTTGTGATTGATGGTGACGGCGAGCGAGAGGTCATCGAATCGATGCCTGGAGTGTATCGACTGACCATAAAATTGCTCGTCCAGGAATGCCATGAGCTTCTAAAGCTAGGGGTTTCTACGGTGGCGCTTTTCCCTCAGTTAGACACCAACTGCAAAAGTGATGACGGTCGCGAAGCATTGAATACAGATACCTTGGTTTTGCGGGCGATTCGGGCGATCAAAGGAGAGTTGCCGGAAATGGCAGTGATCACAGATCTGGCACTGGATCCGTATACGGTGCATGGACACGATGGCTTGCTCGATCTTTCGACGGGTGATCTGGCCAATGATGCGACGGTCGAAATTTTAGCAGAGATGGCTGTCTTAGCGGCGGAAGCAGGTGTCGATATCGTGGCGCCATCAGATATGATGGATGGGCGCGTGGGCGCGATTCGCGAGGCTCTGGATGCGAACGGTCACGAGCAAACAGTTATTATGGCCTACTCGGCGAAGTTTGCTTCGGCTTATTACGGGCCTTTTCGTGATGCGGTGGGCAGTGCAAGTAGCGCTGGGACACATCATTTGGACAAACGGACCTATCAGCTGAATCCAGCTAATCGGCGAGAGGCAATTACTGAAGTCACACTCGATGAGGCGGAAGGAGCTGATATTTTAATGGTGAAGCCGGCGGGACCGTATTTGGACATTATCCGCGAGGTGCGTGAATCCACTGAGTTGCCGCTGGCAGCGTATCAAGTATCAGGGGAATATGCCCAGATCATGGCGGCAGCGGAGCGTGGTTGGCTGGATCTTGTGCGTTGCAGGAACGAATCCTTACTGGCTATCCGCCGAGCGGGTGCCGATATGATTTTGACTTATTTCGCGCGGTCCTTTGCGGAGGATTTCGCAGCTTCGGGACGATGAATCCATATTAGTTAGAAATCAAGAAGGGGAGGTATTACGGTATGTTCTTTGCTACGCCCATTTAAAATTATTATGAAGCTATTTGTAAAAGGAGACATCGATGGGTTCTTTGCCCTGGGGTTGGATAACCTCTTGATGTTGATATTGATGTCGAGCTTCTGCTTGGGCTTCCCTCTCTTTTTCCCGCCGGAATTGTTTTTTAGTCAAATCCTGCCGGCCACAGCGGTGGGGGTGCTATTTGGTAATGTAGTCTATGCGCGGATGGCGCTACAACTCGCGAAAAAAGAAGGGCGAGACGATGTCTGCGCGTTGCCTTATGGGGTGAATTTGCTGACCGTCTTCGTCTTCGTTTTTTTAGTGATGTTTCCGGCAAAGCTGATTGCTTTAGGGCAAGGAAACACGGAGGCGGAGGCCGCAAAGATTGCCTGGCAAGCGGGTATAGTGGCCTGCCTTGGATCAGGGCTGATCGAGTTTTTCGGTTCTTTCTTTATCAATTATGTGCGCCGCTTTACACCGAGGGCTGCTTTGCTTTCCGCACTGGCTGGTATTGGCTTGTTTTTTATAGCGGCGGATTTCTTCTTCCGAGCGTATGCGTTTCCTCTGATCGGGATGACGACGCTTGCGATTACTTTAGCCATCTACTTTGGGCGGGTAACCTTTAAAGGAGGCATTCCAGGCGGGCTGGTCGTGCTGACGGTGGGCACTGTAATCGCGTGGATTTTGTATGTTTTAGGAAAGCCTACGGTGGTGCCGGTGGGTAGCTTTACGATGGAGTATTTCGGGTTGAACTTGCCTCGCCCAGTTCTCGGCGAATTGTTGGCAGGGAGGTCTCAGTTTATTCCATATTTGAGTGTAATTTTGCCGATGGGCTTGATTAACCTAGTGCTCTCTCTGCAATTGCTGGAGTCAGCCAAGGCGGCAGGTGACGATTATCCTGCCCGGCCTGCTTTGATTACGAATGGCGTGGGCACTTTACTGGCGGCGTCACTTGGATCGTGCTTTCCGACTTGTTTATACATTGGCCATCCGGGCTGGAAGGCGATCGGCTCGCGAGCGGGCTATTCGATTCTTTCCGGTGGCGTGATTGCACTACTCTGTTTTTCCGGTTTGCTGACGGCGGTCATTTACTACGTGCCGGTTGAGGCGGGTATGGCGATTCTGATTTGGATCGGTTTGATGATGTGCTCGCAGGCTTTTGAGACGGTGCCCAAAGCGCATTTTCCTGCGGTAGCCTTGGGCTTATTACCTGCGTTTGGAGCGGTCTGTGCGACGATTTCCAAGCATACGTTGAGGGCGGCTGGCTATGGGAGCCCGGAACAACCGTTTCCGGAAACGTTAATTTCTGATTATGTCAGCCGAGCGAGTTTCTATGCTGATGGGATGTTTGCGTTGGAGGCAGGTTATGTCTATAGCTCGCTGATTCTTGCCGCAGCCACGGTGTGTATTATTGAGCGTAAGTTCAATGCGGCAGGATTTTGGTTTCTGGGTGCGGCGGCGTTTTCATTGGTCGGTATGACCCATAGCTACGCGGTAACGAGTGCAGACGTGATTGCTTCAATTAAGCCGGCCATGCAATGGGTTTGGGGCTACCTGGTGATGGCTGGAATTTTCTTTGCGATACCTTACGTGACTCGAAAAGAGATTGCGCCTGAGCACTAGTTAGGGAAAGAGGTGGCATTTTTGCGCTAGTTTTCTATGTTCTTTAAATGTCATTCCCAAAGAAGCCCCTGATTATCGCGAGCGCAGTATTTTTAGGCTTAGTTGCTTGGTTTATTTTGAAAGGCGATGGAGATATCGCAGCGATTCGTCAGCAATTAGATGAATTAGTCGAAGTAGTTGAGAAAGAGGGACCCGTGCCACCTTTTGAAGCGCTTGGACGCAGTCAAAAGCTAAAATCGAAGTTTACTGAGCGGTTGCTCTTTGAGTATCTACCGGGAAAGTCGCTACCACGTGATCGAGATGAACTCGGGGCTGCTTTTCTAGGAGTTTGGAGCAAGCTGGACCGTATTTCGATACGCGTGCTCCGCCATGACGTTTCGGTCGATGAAAACAAATACGAAGCAGAGTCGAGTCTTTCTGCTAACTGTAGCGTTGTTATGGATGGTGCTGAGCGTATGGGCGATACGTTCGAGTATATAGTCTTTTGGACAAAAGTAGATGGCGAATGGCTGATCGAACGACTGATTGCTCAATAAAAATGACTAGGCCAATAGCCCAATTAAAATTTTTGCGATGATTATCATGACGATTAGCGCCACGGGGTAGGCTGAAACATAGCTGATAACAGGCACTTCCGAATCCGTCTTTGCGGTGATTGCGCCGAGCGCGGGGGTCGAAGTCATCCCGCCACAAATGCCGCCCAGTGATTGTAAGGGATCCAGCTTGAAAAGCTTTCGGGCGATTGGCCATGCGACGAGAAGCGGAACGATACTGATCAGCATCCCGAGCACGAAAAGGGTCGGCCCATATTCGCTAATGGTTTCGCCGAGGGCGACACCGCCTCGCACACCCGCATTGGCGAGGAAGAAAACAAGGCCGAGTTCCTGTAGAAGTAGGCGTGTAGGGCGAGGGATGTGGCCAACGATACGACCGACACGACCGAAGTGCCCAAGAATAAGAGCGACAAAAAGAGGACCACCCGCCAAGCCAAGATTCACGGGCGAACTGCCGGGTAAGCCAATGGGCAGAAGGCCAACGACTATACCCAAGGAAAGTCCAAAAGAGAGCGAGAGTAGGTCGGTTGTATCCATCGCATTGCTGCGGTGACCAACGAACTTAGCAAAACTTTTCAAGTCTTCGCTGCGTCCAACCGCGGTCAGTGTATCGTTGGATTCGATGACTGTAGATGCGTTTGGAACGAAGGTGAGCCCAAGGCGGTTAATACGTGTGAGGACAACACCATGATTCTGCAGGGGCGCGAGTTCACGAAGACTTTTTCCGGTAACTTTGCGATCCGTAACAAGTAGTTGTCGGCGTTCGCTTTCGACATCTTTTACGATTTTTCGGTTTTCGCGACGTCCTAGGTAGTCGATGGCGACTTCGATCTCTCTGCCAATGCCAACGAGTAGAAGGAGTTGGCCTTCTGCAAAGGTGTCATCGTAACGAAGCGGTTCGAGTTTACCTTCTTTATAAACGCGGGAAATCTGACAGGCGTTGAAATTAGCGACCCCCGAGTTGGCAATTAGTTTACCGAAAAGATTATGATTGGTTACTTCGACGAGTATATTTTGCACGCTTTGTTTAGCGGCATCGCCTTGGTCGTGTTCGGCGGCGATTGCATCAAGGTCGTGTTTGAGAATGCGAGGGAGCAATTGGACGAAAAGGACCACGCCGATCACACCAAACGGATAGGCTATGCCGTAACCGATACTGACTCCACCGGAGGCTTCTTTAAGGCCCTCTGTAGCTGCAGCCAGGGCGGGGGTGCTGGTGAGCGCGCCTGCGAAAATACCTGCTGCGAGATCGGCAGGCAGATCCATTAAGTAGGCACCGATCCAGGTAATGAGACCCCCCGTGCCAACGATGACGATGGCTAGTTTAGCAAGGGTGGCTCCTTCGCGGGCGACGGATGCGAAGAAGCGACCACCCGCCCCGATACCCACACAGTAGACGAAGAGAACTAACCCTAAGGTGCCGATACCTCCGGGAATAGTGTAGCCGAGGTGGCCCGCCAAAAGCGCGGTAAAGAGGACTCCGGAACTTCCGAGGTTGATGCCTTTAAAAGAGATACTACCAAAGAGCAGCCCGGAGGCTACAATGACAAAGAGTGCGAGGATTGGCTGATCCGTTAATAGCTGGTGGAGTGCATTCATTGATGAAAAGAAAAGAACACTGAATTCTGATCACGAACAGCATGAATTGTGCGAAACAAGAAAAGAATCTGAGCAGTTGTGATCTCAGCTTATCGGATGGCGAGAGGCTGATTGCCTTCGCGCAAATTATTTTAGGGGAAGCCCACCGCAGATTCAGTCTTGCTCGAAAGCTTTAACGGACTGCGACGCATTTAAGAGAAACCTTCTCAAAAATCGCTAAAAAAGGGGCGTCTATTTATACCAATTTACCAAAGAGGAGACGTAGACCGGGAGAATTCGGTCGAACAGTTAAAGTGCAAATAGGTCCGTCTATCTTCTAAAGGACCTTTGCACTGCGCGGACAGCGAAAGGCACCTGCGATTGATCGCCTACTTAGAGACTGCGGACGACGGCTTTGGCGACGCCTTGAATGCTGAGTTCGGTTACAGGATACAGCTCTGGATAAAACTTATTTTCTGCTTTGAGGTAAGGGGGCTCACCAGGCTTTTTAATGTAGCGCTTAAGGGTGGTTTCGTTATCGATCAAAGCGGCGACGATGTCACCGTCGCGGGCGTCGCGGGGCTCGATGATGACCATGTCGCCATCATATATTTCGGCGTCAACCATGCTTTCGCCACGCACCTGAAGAGCGAAGCTTTGGCGGCGGCTGGAGAAGCCAGCACTGCGAATATCGACTTGGAGGCGGCCGATCTCACCGGCGGGCTCGACCCGGTCGGGGTAGCCGGCGGCGATGTCTCCCATGACGGGGATCTCGACGACTTCGGTCGCATCGGTAGGGATCTCGGGCATTTCCGGCTGGTCGGGGCGGTTGATACGGAAGGTGCGGGCTTGGCCGGGGATGCGCTCAATCGCTTCCTTCTTTTCGAGGGCGCGGAGGTGGCCCATGACGGCGTTGGTGCTCTTGAAGCCGAACTTTTCCTGGATCTCACGAATACTCGGCCAGAAGCCGTTGCGCCATTCATGGTGCTCGATGAATATGAGGATTTCTCTTTGCCGCGTAGTCAGATCTTTCATAGTGTTCACTTGTTTACGTGAACAGGTGTATATTGTCAAGTTTTTCGAGATGCGAGATGCGAGATGCGAGATGCGAGATGCGGGATGCGGGATACGAGATGTGGGATACGGGATGCGAGATACGGGATACGGGATGCGGGATGCGGGATGCGGGATACGGGATACGGGATGCGGGATGCGGGATGTGGGAACGGGTGCGATCATATCAACGTGTAATCCTTGCGTTGTTTGACCTTCTTGGTCACGCAGGAGCGCGCCCCTCCACTTCTGTATTAATGGAGGAATGCGCTCCCGCGCGTTTAATTGAACCCTATGGGAACCCTCGACTTCGAACTAGGTTTGCTGTAATTTACGAAGTAACTTTGAAGAAATGACTTATGAGATGGGATTCTTCACCTAAAAGATGATTAAGCGTTGAACTTAAACGGGTGAGCGGTTTCGTAAGGGATTTGCATATGGGATCTTCGAGCCGCGGACATCAATTTAATATAGGAGCACTTTTAGCGGGTGGCTTAATCGTTGCGTTTTTGGGTGCTTGTTCAAAAAAGGAAGTCAAGGAGCGACCAGAGCCTGTGATTGCGCCGATTCCGGTAGATGCGGAAGTGGAGGATTTTCCGATTGGTGAGTTTGGGGCTACGGTGATTGAAACGACGACGGGGGATATCGCTACTTTAAATCCTTTGGTCAATGAGTCTAATTCCGGTTCAGAAGTGATTGGACGTATCCTCGATAGTCTAATCACACTAGATCCGAATACGGGAGAGGTCATTCCGAACTTAGCGAAGTCGTGGGACATATCGGAGGATAATTTAGAATACACCTTTCATCTACGCGAAGGCGTGCATTGGAGTGATGGTCATCCGTTTACTGCGGATGATGTCATCTTTACCTGGAATTGTTTCTTTGCGAAGAAGCGTAATCCAGAGACCGGGGAAGTCATCTTAGATGAGAATGGAAAGCCTGAGTATCGTTATAATTCACGGTCAACTTTTAGCCAGCAGATCAATGGTCAGGAGCCAAAATTTGAGAAACTGGACGACTACACGGTGCGCTTTACGACCCCGGAGGTGTATGCGCCTTTTTTATTATTTGGTGGAGGCGAGGAGATTCTGCCGAAGCATGTTTTAGAAGCCGCTTATGAGGATGGGACCTTGATGGACCAATGGAGTCTGGATACTGCGATCAATGAGCCTTGGAAAATAGTTGGGTTGAACTTGTTTGTTTTGGAATCATATCGTCCCGGTGAGCGCATTGTTTTTGCTCCGAATCCTAACTTTTGGAAGGTTAACACCGAGGGTGCGCGACTTCCCTACGTTCAACGGGTCATTACTAAGATCGTGCCGGATGTGAACAGTAGTAATGTTGCCTTCGCGCAGGGATTAACGGATTTTGAAACGATCACTCCTGACAATGTGGCATGGGTGCAGCGGGGAGAGGAAAGCCATGATTACACGGTTCTGGATATGGGACCGGCTAACAGCACGAATTTCATCTGGTTCAATTTAAGGCCGGGCGAAAATGCGGATGGTGTGCCGTATGTAGCGCCTCACAAGTTTGCTTGGTTTTCGGATAAATATTTTCGTCAAGCGATCTCTTATGGAATCAATCGCGAGGGAATTATTAAGGGAGTGTATTTCGGACGGGCGAATGTGTTGAATGGCTACGTTTCACCGAAGCGAAAGTTTTGGTATAATGATGCAATCCGTAAATTCAGTTACTTGCCGGAGAAGTCCCGTGCGCTCTTTGCTGAAATCGGATTTGAATATCGAAATGGGAAGCTTTTTGATGGAGCGGGTAATCCTGTGGAGTTTTCCATTATGACGAATGCGGGAAATGGGCTACGAGTGGAAATGGCAACGGTGTTTAAAGAAAACATGGCAGCGCTGGGCATTGACGTTGAGTTACAGTTTTTGGATTTTAATACGATCGTTAATAAGATTTCCGACTCGTTTGACTACGAATCCTGTATGCTCGGACTGGGTGGCGGTGCGCCCGATCCCTTTGCGGGTAAGGATATTTTGATGAGTGGCGGTCGGCTGCATTTTTGGAATCCACAGCAGAAAGAGCCGGCGACTGAGTGGGAGGCCCGGATTGATGAACTGATGTTGGAGATCGGTCGTAATACGGATGTTGAAAAGCGGAAGGCAGACTTTTTTGAAGTGCAGGCAATTTTGGCGGAGCAGCAAGCAATGTTGTTTTTGGTTAGTCCGACGGATTACGTGGGCTATCGGAATCGATGGCAAAATATCGAACCAACGCCGCTCGGCGGGGTGACGTGGAATCAAGAATCACTATGGGCGGAGGTGGACGAATGATCTCGTTTATTTTTCGACGGCTGCTGACCCTGATCCCTTTGCTATTGGGCATCACAGCTCTGGTCTTTATACTAATGAGTTTAGCGCCCGGTGATTTTTTGACTCCGGTCAAGGCGCAGCGCGACGTGCCTGCGGAATTGATCGAATCGATCCAGCGGGACTTTGGTTTGGATCAGCCTTGGTATGTGCAGTATTTTAAATGGCTGGGTAATTTAGCGCAGGGTAATCTCGGGCATTCGTGGGCTTACAAGCTACCAGTGGCAGATTTGATTGGTCAGCGTGTGCTGGCGACTTTTCTGCTCTCATTGGTGGCACTTACTTTCTCTTGGTGTATCGCGATTCCGCTTGGGGTGCTGGCCGCGGTCTATAAAGATTCAATTTTTGACCGAATTTCGGCGGGCTTGGCCTATGCGGCGCTTTCCATCCCGGAATTTTTCTTGGCATTGCTCCTGGTATTTTTCGCGGCACAGACGGGGTGGTTCCCGATGGGAGGGGCGACTTCGATTGATTACGAGTATATGAGCTTTGGCGGACAGCTGGCAGATCGGGCGTATCATTTAATTTTGCCGGGCTTGGCACTGGGGATTGGTTCGATTGCGAGTATCATGCGAATCATGCGTGCTAACTTTTTGGATACAATTCGAGCGGAATTTGTGACGACGGCTCGGGCAAAGGGAGTGAAAGAATTTGTGGTGATGTTTAAGCACGTGTTGCGGAATGCGATTAACCCTTTGGTCAGTGCGTTTGGTTTTGCGTTTTCAAGTCTCTTGAGTGGTGCCTTGATGGTTGAGATTGTCCTTCAGTATCCAGGGTTGGGGCAGTTGATGTATCAGTCGATTTTGCGGGAAGATCAATTCGTGGTGCTGGCTTCGGTTATGTTGGGGTGCACGATGCTGGTGTTGGGTAATTTACTGGCGGATATTCTACTGGCCTGGTCGGATCCTCGAATACGATTGGAGAAAAAGAAGTAGCGTTATGATTTGGAATTTGTTCAAAGAAGTGATGCGACGTCCTTTGGGTTTAATCTCTGGGGGGATTTTGCTGCTACTCTATGTCGCGGCCGTTCTGGCGAATTTCTTAGCGCCTTACACAACGAATGAACAGGATTTGGATCGGACCTACCATCCACCGACAAAAATAGTTTGGGGCGAGGGTGGCTTGCGGGTGCAAGCTTATGATTTGGTTGATCCGAGCATGGCTAAGTATGCGCCGATTGAGGGGGAGTCGTATGCTTTGGATTTTTTTGGTAAAGGTCCAGCCTATCGCTTTTTATGGCTTTTTGAAACGGAGCGGCATTTGTTCACGGTGAGTGATCCTGAAGGCGCGGTCTATTTACTGGGGAGTGATTCGACGGGGCGTGATGTATTTTCGCGACTTTTATATGGTGCTCGAGTATCGCTTTTTATTGGTCTGCTCGGGATAACGATTACTACGGTTCTGGGATTCCTTGTCGGCGGTTTGAGCGGATATTTTGGTGGGCGCTCGGACTTTTTGGCGATGCGTTTTGTGGAGTTCATGATGGCGATGCCGGGACTCTATTTGCTGCTGGCTCTGCGTTCTGCGCTAGCGCCGCACTTTGCGTCGGACCAGATGTTCTTTGTCATCGTAGTGATCCTGTCGCTAATCGGTTGGGCAGGAACCGCGCGGGTCTTGCGCGGAATGACGCTTTCGATTCGTCAGAATCAATACGTGATGGCAGCGGAGAGTATGGGGCAGTCGCCCTTGGTTATCTTACGTCGACATATTTTACCAAATTTGGTGAGTTACCTCTTGGTCGCAGCGACGCTATCGATCCCCGGTTACGTCTTGGGTGAAGCAGCGCTTTCGTTCCTTGGATTGGGGATTCAAGAGCCCTCATCGTCGTGGGGGCTGATGCTTTCGCAGGCTCAGGATGTGAAGGTGTTTTATTTGAACTTTTGGTGGCTGCTGACGCCGGGCTTCGCGATTTTTGTGACGGTGATCGCATACAATGTGCTCGGTGATGTGCTGCGGGATATCGTCGATCCGAAGATGAAAACGCGGTAGGTGAGTATGAAATTTAAACACAGAGGCGCGGAGGCACAGAGAGGTTTCAGGAGATGGATTTAGAAAATGAGAATAGAATCACCCAAGAGATCATAGGCGCGGCAATTGAAGTGCATCGTGAATTGGGCGGGCCGGGGCTTCTGGAATCGGTTTATGAGGAGGCTCTGATTTACGAACTCTCACTAAGGGGGCTTCAAGTGGGTCGCCAATTGAGCGTTCCTTTAACTTATAAAAATAAGCAATTACAGAATGCATTGAGGTTAGATCTATTGGTTGAGAATACCGTGCTGGTTGAGTTGAAGTCGGTGAATGAACTGAATCCTATTGTTCAATCTCAAGTGCTGACTTATATACGCTTGTTGAATCTTAAGCTGGGTATAGTTTTGAATTTTGGGCAGCCGAAACTTGTCGATGGTGTCTCGCGTGTTATAAACAATGCATTCAAATTCTGATTCTCTGTTCCTCTGTGTTTAATTTTTTTCGTTATGACTGATCTCTTAAAAGTTACCGATTTACGTATCGCTTTCCACTCGCGGGGGGAGGGCAATGAGGTGGTCAAGGGGATCAGCTTCTCGGTTGCGGGTGATGGCAAGACGGTTGCCATCCTTGGTGAGAGTGGCAGCGGGAAAAGTGTGACCTGTCTTTCGCTGACTCGGCTCTTGCCGGAAGCACCGACTTGCACCGTCGCGGGGAGTATTCTTTTTGAGGGGCAAGAGATTTTAACGATGAACAGCCAGGCGATTCGGAAAGTGCGGGGCGGGGGGATTGCCTATATTTTTCAAGAGCCGTCTTCGTCGTTGAACCCGGTTTTTACGGTGGGTTATCAGATCGCGGAAGCGGTGAAGCTGCATCGTCCGGATATTACGGATGTGAAGGGGCGTGTGGTTGAGCTATTGGAGCTGGTTGGCATTCGTGATGCGGCTAAGCGCTACGCGGCCTATCCACATGAGATGAGTGGCGGCATGCAGCAACGGGTAATGATTGCGATGGCCTTGGCCTGTGAGCCGAAGCTATTGGTGGCGGACGAGCCAACTACTGCGCTGGATGTAACGATTCAGGCGCAGATTATGGATCTGCTACGCGAGCTCCGAACGAAGCTGGGTATGAGCATTGTGTTGATCACGCATAACTTTGGTATTGTGAAAGGCTTTGCTGATGAGGTGATCGTGATGTATCGCGGTGAAATTGTGGAGCAGGGGGCGGTCGATACAGTGCTGAACGATCCGCAACATCCGTATACGAAAGCTTTGATCGCATGTATCCCGAAACTGGGAGTAAAGCAGCGTCGTCTGACGACGATCGGCGACGAGATGGCGGCGGGGTGAACGTCGAATCTTGCTTGGCGCATGTGCTACAAAATTAGGGATTTAGGCAGAATCATTTAGCGACAGAATCATTTAAATGCCATTCTTCTGCGGGTGGGGTGAAGAGGACGTCGATACCCATGTAGGTGTTTTCTCCTTTATTCGAAATGTTGGCGCGTGTTAGAAGGTAGGTAAAAGACCATCCGTTCGCGTCCTGATGCCAGACCAGTGGGTCTTTCGATTGGGAGGCGTTCTGATTCGCTCGTTCGATGATTTGTGCGTTCCATTGGGATGTGTCGACGGAGGTTAATTCAGTATCGTTCAATTTAATGTGCAGAACAGGATCTTTATGATCGCTGGTGCAAGTGATGACAGCTTCTTTGAAATCGAATCTGTTTGTTGTTTTTGAGGTGACGTTGAAGTTGATCGTCATTCTGTAGGCGTGCCCATAGAGAGGTATTATCCTAAAAAGATGAGTTAAGATTGTAGGCGGTAGCCTTCAACGACAGCTCACCGTTAGTTTATTTGCAGGTATCGAGGCGAAAACATTAAGTTTGGGCAGTGATTTCAGGTGGGGCACGGCAGATT
>Ga0307966_1001780_pt1 | contig 16791 bp, 28 predicted proteins | sample OrgLakmetagen646_FD_203141 | JGI IMG/M metagenome (GOLD analysis project Ga0307966, IMG submission 203141) | Saline water microbial communities from Organic Lake, Antarctica - #646 | ecosystem: Environmental > Aquatic > Non-marine Saline and Alkaline > Saline | place: Antarctica: Organic Lake... | reverse complement strand
CGTCAAAAAGGTACTGGACGTGCTCGAGCAGGTTCAAACCGTTCACCTTTATGGAAAGGTGGTGGTGTTATTTTTGGACCTAAACCTAAAAAAGTGTTTTTAAAATTAAATAAAAAAGAACGACGCTTAGCTCTACAAACTCTATTATACAATAAGAAAAATAATATCGTTCTTATTGAAAATTTAGAGAATGGAATTAATGAGCCAAAAACTAAAAATTTTTTAAAGATTTGTCAAGATTGTAATATTAATTTAGACCAAAAAGTTTTAGTCATTGTTTCAAAAAAAGCAACCCCATTAAAATTATCAACACAAAATCTTAAAAATGTTGAATTAATTTCTGCTTCGAGTTTAAATACTTTAAGTTTATTAAAAGCTAAACAAATTATTTTAACACCATTAGCAATAAATGATATAAAGGAGATTTATTGTGATTAGTTCTTCTGACTTTTCTCGTAGTAATGCACAAATTATTAAATACCCTATTATTACAGATAAAGCTACACGACTTTTAGAAAATAATCAGTATAGTTTTATCGTAGATCGTTCTTCAGATAAAATTACAATTAAAGCTGCGATTGAATATTTATTTAACGTTAAAGTTGTAAAAGTTAATACATCTCGTCTACCACGTAAGAAAAAACGTGTTGGAAAATATATTGGTTGGAAACCACAATATAAGAAGGCAATTGTAACTTTATCTGAAGGCGATGTAATCAATTTATTTACTGAGAATTAATAAATAAAATAAAACAATTAAGTTTATGAGTATTCGTCTTTATAAATCATACACACCAGGTACAAGAAATCGAGCACTTTCAACGTTTGATGAAATTACAAAATCTAAACCGGAAAAAAGCTTAATTCGAAAAAATCATCGAAATAAAGGTCGAAATAATCGAGGTGTTATTACTATTCGCCATCGTGGTGGTGGTCATAAAAAACGGTATCGAATGATTGATTTCAAACGAAATAAATATGGTATCGAAGGTGTTGTAGCATCGATTGAATATGATCCAAATAGAAATGCTCGAATCGCATTAATCAATTATATCGATGGTGAAAAGCGCTACATTTTACATCCAAAAAGTTTAAATGTTGGTAACACTATTCTTTCTGGTTCTGGTTCAGCGTTAAACATTGGTAATAGTTTACCATTAGAAGAAATTCCTTTAGGAACTTCAATTCATAATATTGAATTGATTGCAAATCGTGGTGGTCAAATTGTTCGAGCAGGTGGAACATCAGCAAAAATCTTGGCTAAAGAAGGAGATTACGTTACTTTACGATTACCATCAAAAGAAATTAGACTAATTCGCAAAGAATGTTTAGCTACGATTGGTGAAGTAAGTAATAATGATTCATTTTTAGTACAAAGTGGAAAAGCTGGAAGAACTCGTTGGTTAGGTAAGCGCCCAACTGTTCGTGGTTCAGTTATGAATCCATGTGATCACCCACATGGTGGTGGTGAAGGAAGAGCACCAATTGGTCGAACTCGTCCTTTAACGCCATGGGGTAAACCAGCATTAGGAATGAAAACAAGAAAAAGAAAAAACTTAAGTGACGCTTACATTCTTCGTCGACGTTCTTAAAGCATAATTAAATAATTTAAAAATTTATAGAAAATATTTTAAAGATGCCAAGATCATTAAAAAAAAGTCCGTTCGTTGCCTACCATTTATTAAAAAAAATTAATCAAATGAATAAGGCTGGTAAGAAAGACACGATTACAACGTGGTCTCGATCATCAACTATTTTACCGAGTATGATTGGATTTACAATCGCAGTCTATAATGGGAAACAACATGTACCAATTTTTATTTCAGATCAATTAGTTGGTCATAAACTTGGAGAATTTGTATCTACAAGAACTTTTAGATCTCATATAAAAGCTGATAAAAAGACAAAACGTTAACCAAATTAAGAAATGAATCGAATTCTCTATAAGAGTAGATGTCGATGCAATGAAGAATTTTCTATACGATCTAAAAAACGTAAAGTAAGTAATAGAAGTGAAGGAAAACCACTTCAATATCCAAAACCTAATGAAGCTGTATCGAAAACTTTTCAAATAAGATATGATAAAAAGTTATCTCCAATTGCTAAACTTATTTTAAATAGTTTTCAAAACAAATATATTTATTATGCAATTGATGATATTTTGTATTCATTTAAATCAAATACAAAGGAACGAGATAATCTTTTAGCTATTCTGTATTCACCAGTTCTTTCTTTACAAAACAATTTTTCTATTAATTTTTTTGATATTTGGATTCATGAAATTTATATTAATGAAATATCAAAGGTTAATAAATTTCTTAAGAGTGACTCTTCAAATTTTGAGCAGCTTAGTTATATAACAATTAAGCTTTTATATAAAACAAAAATACCTGTTAAAAAACCAGATTCATTATGGTAATTTGTAATTTTGAATCAGAAATTTTTTAAAATATATGCTTGTTTTTTGATGAGATTCATGAAAAAATTATGAATGTTCAAACTCTCAGCTTTTTAGAAGTTCAATCTTTTTATTGAATATTTATTGAATATTACATATTAAAAATTATTTATGTCAGACAACCAATCAGTCAAAGCAGTAGCTAAATATATTCGTATGTCTCCTCATAAGATAAGACGAGTTTTAGACCAAATCAGAGGTCGTTCATATCAAGAAGCGTTAATGATTTTAGAATTTCTTCCGTATGATGCGGGTGGCCCTATTTGGCAAGTAGTTCATTCAGCGGCTGCAAATGCAAAACATAATTATGGATTAGATAAGAAAAAATTAATCATTGATGAAATTTTTGCAGATGAAGGTCCAAAATTAAAAAGAATTCGACCACGTGCGCAAGGTCGAGCATATAAAATTTTAAAGCCAACCTGTCATATTACAGTTATTATGAAGGCAAATAGTTAAACAATTAAACAATAAATTTAATTTTAAATTAAAAAAATTAATTATATGGGGCAAAAAACACATCCTTTAGGATTTAGATTAGGTATTACACAAGAGCATAAAGCGAAATGGTATGCTAATCTTAATCAATATGCCAATATTTTACAAGAAGACGATAAAATCCGAACGTACATAAATACAGTTTCAAAAGCAAATAGTATTTCAAATGTTCACATAAATCGAAATGGATTAAATGATCAAATTCAATTAAATATTGAAACTGGGAAACCAGGAATACTAGTTGGCGACATGGGGGCTGGACTTGAAAAATTGTTAAACAATATTAAAAAGATATTACCAGAGAATCGTCAACTTACAATTAATGTTTTTGAAGTAGAAAAAGTTGATTTAAATGCTTCTCTTCTTGCAGATTTAGTTGCTGAGCAACTAGAAAAACGTATTGCTTTCAGACGAGCAATCCGAGAAGCTCTACAACGAGCTCAAAAACAAAATGTAAATGGAATTAAAATTCAAGTTTCTGGACGTTTAAATGGTGCTGAAATCGCACGAAGCGAATGGATTCGAGAAGGTAGAGTACCATTACAAACTCTACGTGCAGATATTGATTATGCGACACAAGAAGCAAATACAATATATGGAGTTTTAGGAATTAAAGTTTGGTTATTTAAAAGTGAAATCTTATCTAAATAGAAAAAAGTTTTCAGACATTGAGAAAGGTTATATTTATTAAATTTATTTGTTATGTTAAGTCCAAAAAGAACAAAATATAGAAAACACCATCGTGGACGTATGCGAGGAGAAAAAACTCGTGGAAATGAAATTTGCTTTGGAAATTTTGGTTTAAAAGCATTAGAACCAAATTGGATCACATCACGTCAAATTGAAGCAGCTCGACGAACAATTACACGATACACAAAACGTGGAGCTTCGTTATGGATCCGAATTTTTCCTGATAAAACTGTAACAGCTCGTGCTGCTGAATCAAGAATGGGTTCAGGTAAAGGTGCGGTAGATTATTGGGTAGCTGTTGTAAAACCAGGAACGGTTATTTTTGAAATTGGTTCTGTTCCTGAGGAAGTTGCTAAAAGTGCATTAACTTTAGCAGCATATAAACTACCACTAAAAACAAAATTTATTATTAAAGACAATATTAAATAAAAGTATGGGTGTACCTCAATTTACTGATATTATTTCACTTTCAAATACAGAAATATCTGAAGCAATTATTGAAACTGAAAATCAATTATTTAATTTACGTTTTAAAAAAGCTACTCGCCAAAATTTTAAATCACATGAAATAAAATCTGCAAAGCGTCGTTTAGCTCAATTAAAAACACTTTTAACATCAAGATTACAGAATCTTGAACAGAAAAAAGAAAATAACAACTTAATCGCTAATTAAGATTAAATGGTAAAAAATTATACTATTCAATAGATATTTAAGGAGTTTTGAATGCCAGTCAAGCAAGAAATTGGTGTTGTAATTAGTAATAAAATGCAAAAAACTATTGTGGTAAGAATTGAAGACCGATATTCACATCCAATCTATTCTAAAACATTATCAAAAACTAAAAAATATTTAGCTCATGATGAATTAGAAACCTGTAATATTGGTGATCAAGTATTAGTGGAAGAATGTCGTCCATTAAGTAAAAAAAAACGTTGGAAGTTACTAAAAGTTCTTTCACAATCATCGTTAATAACTTAAATGATATTTTTATGATTTATCCTCAAACAATGTTAACAGTAGCCGATAATACGGGTGCTAGAAAAGTTATGTGTATTAGAGTATTAGGTGGTAGTAAAAAATACGCAAAAATTGGAGATACAATTATTGCCGTAGTTAAAGAAGCTATTCCGAATATGCCAATAAAACGTTCTGATATAGTAAGAGCAATTGTTGTTCGAACTAAAAAAACTATTCGCCGTCAAGATGGGATGTATATTCGATTTGATGATAATGCAGCTGTGCTTGTAAATATGGAAAATAATCCGCGTGGAACTCGTGTCTTTGGACCTGTTGCCCGTGAGATTCGTGATAAAAACTTCTCTAAAATTGTTTCATTAGCACCGGAGGTTTTATAAATGTCAAAAGAACAAAAAATCCATGTGAAAATTGGCGATATTGTAGTAATTATTTCTGGGTTTCATAAAAATGAAACAGGTGAAATTATTAAAATTAATAAACAAACAGGAAAAGTTCTAGTAAAAGGAATTAATTTCAAGTTTAAACATGTTAAACCAAATACAGAGAATGAAATTGGAGAAATTAAACAATTTGAAGCTCCTATTCACCATTCAAATGTAAAACTAAATTTAAAAGAAGTGTCTTAACTTAATATGCTAAATCAACATTCATTAGAAGAAATTGCTGATATTCATAATTTACTTGGCGATATAAAAAAAGAGTACAATGAAGGTATTAAGCCAATTTTAATAAAAAATAGTCCAAAATTATTTAAGAACCCTCATACCGTTCCTAAATTGAAAAAAATTATAATTAATCGTGGATTAGGCTTAGCCGCTCAAAATACTAATGTTTTAAAAAAGAACATTGAAGAATTTGAACGAATTAGTGGTCAAAAACCAATTATTACAAGATCTAAAAAAGCAATTGCTGGATTTAAAATTCGTGACGATATGGAATTGGGTTTAAGTGTAACGTTACGCGGTAAAAAGATGTATGCATTTTTAACGAAATTAATATTTTTTACATTTGCTCAAATTCGTGATTTTCGTGGTTTATCTTTAAGAAGTTTTGATAAAGCTGGTAACTATACCTTTGGTTTAAAAGAACAATTAATATTCCCAGAAATTGAATACGATGAGGTTGAACGAACTGAAGGTTTTACAATAAATATCGTTTTAGAAAATTGTTCACCAAGTTATAGATCTAAATCGATTGATAAAATTTTAAACGGAATGATTTTATTTAAATTTTTACGTTTCCCATTAAATGATTGTGGGTATTACGAAAAATATTCGTCAATTTCAGAAATTAATCAAGCCTGGGATAAGAAAAAACATTTAAAACGAAAACGTTGGTCACAAGAATAAAAAATGAAAAAATATATTGGTTAAGGAGAGAATTGTGGTAAACGATACAATTTCAGATATGTTAACAAGAATTCGAAATGCCAACATGGTCAAACATCAAATTGTCCAAATTCCATCTACAAAAATATCTTTAGCTATTGCAAAGATTTTGAAGGAAGAAGGATATGTTGAAGATTTCGAAAGTTACAGTGAAAATAATAGACAGTACATATTAATTTCATTACGATATACTGGAAAATCTCGGAAGTCTGTTATTTGTAAAATTGAACGAATAAGTAAACCAGGTTTAAGAGTTTATTCAAATGCTAAACAATTACCAAAAGTTTTAGATAATTTAGGAATTGCAATTATTTCAACCTCACAAGGAGTAATGACAAACCTAAGAGCTAAAGAACTTGGAGTTGGCGGCGAAATTCTATGTTATATTTGGTAAATACAAGGAGTCTTTAAAATGTCGCGTATAGGTAAATTACCAATTACAATACCAGAAAGCGTTGATTTTAACTATAGTGAATCGGAAGTGACAGTAAAAGGTAAATTTGGAATATTGCAAATGAAAATTCCAGACACTATTGCTATCATACACGAGGATAATAGTTTACAAGTCAACTTGAAATCTCAAGCGCGTGGTGATCGTTCGTTACACGGTTTATATCGAACACTAATTAATAATATGGTTGTGGGAGTTTCAGAACAATTTAAAGTAACTCTTATATTAAAAGGTGTAGGGTATCGAGCAGTAGTTCAAGGGAAAGAAATTGTCTTAAATTTAGGTTACAGTCATCCCGTTAATATTGAGATCCCAAAAGATGTATCCGTTGAGGTTGCTCAAAATACGACTATCAATTTAAAATCATGTGATAAAGAATTACTAGGTTTGTTTGCAGCCAATATTCGTGCTTGGCGTCGTCCAGAACCATATAAGGGAAAGGGAATTTTATATGATGGTGAACAAATTCTTCGCAAAGCTGGAAAATCTGCAAAATAATATACTTAATTAACTTTATTTTTAAATAGTTAATCTACAAAGACTTCTAATTTATAATTTATGAATTAAAAAGTTTTTTACCTTTTTAAAAAATTAAAAATTCTAACTATGAAACTTTCAAAACGAACTTTATTAAAATTAAAGAATAAAAATAAAAGATTAAAACCCGAGAAATATAGAAAACTAAAACGTGAATCTTTACGAGGTAGAATTAAAGGAACTTTAGAAAGACCAAGATTATCGGTTTACCGTTCAAATGAAAATATTTACGCACAAATTATTGACGATACAAGTTCAAAAACTTTACTTGCTTGTTCAACATTAGATCGTTCAATTAAACTTGCTCTTTCAAATGGACGAACGTGTGATGCTTCTCGACTTATGGGAGAGAAGTTAGCAGAATTAAGTTTAAAAAAAAATATTAAAAAAATTGTTTTTGATCGAGGTCCTTATTTATATCATGGACGAATCAAAGCTTTAGCCGATGGAGCTAGAGCGGGTGGTCTTCAATTTTAAATTAAAATTTGTAAATAAGTATACAGGTTAAAGATATTTTATGAGTAGTGATTTAAAAAAAATAAATAAATCAAAAAAGAATTCTCGACGTGTTCAAGAACCTAAATTAGTTGAAAGATTAATCAAAATTAGTCGAGTTTCAAAGGTAACCAAAGGTGGGAAAAAATTAAGTTTCCGCGCAATTGTAGTAGTCGGTGATGAAAATGGACAAGTTGGTGTTGGTGTGGCAAAGGCTGATGATGTTGTAAATGCTTTTAAAAAAGCTAAAAGTGATGGTCGTAAAAATTTGATAAAACTTCCTATTACAAAATCGTTAAGTATTCCACATCAGGTAAAAGGTGTTTTCGGAGCTTGTAAAGTATTTATGAAACCGTCAATAGAAGGTTCAGGTGTTATTGCAGGTGGGGCTGTTAGAATTGTGCTAGAAGTAGCAGGTGTTAAGAATGTAATTGCAAAACAATTAGGATCAAATAATTTATTAAATAATGCGCGTGCATCAATTTGTGCACTTGATAGTTTAACAACAAAATCTCAAGTAGCGAAGAAAAGAAATGTGGATTTAAAATAATTTAGTAAATATCAATTAAAAATAGAACAGTGAAAATCAATAACGAGATTCGAGATATTATACTAAAAAGGTTAGCAGTGAGTCTTGGAATATTATTACTTATTCGTATAGGTACATTTCTTCCAGTTCCAGGAATTAATCATACTGATTTAGCATTTTATCTTCAAAGGCATTCTGTCACAAGAAGTTTAGTCAGTACATTTTCTGGTGATGATACTTTTGTCATTGGCTTATTTACTCTAAACATTTTTCCCTACATAAATGCATCAATTTTAGTTCAGTTAATATTAGGATTTTCACCTAAACTTTCAAAATTACAAAAAGAAGGTGATCTTGAAGGACGCCGTTCAATTAACCGTTTAACTCGTTTTATTACATTAATTTGGGGTGTTATTCAAAGTTTAAGTCTTGCTTTTTATTTAAGACAAATATTATTTGATTGGAATTACTCTCTAGCTCTTGAAATTGTTGTTTGGTTAACGACAGGAGCAATGATAGTTCTGTGGTTAAGTGAATTAATTACTGATTATGGGTTAGGAAATGGTGCATCATTGTTGATTTATACTAATATTATTTCAAGTTTACCAAATCTTTGTAGTAAAATACTTGCTGAAAATAGTGGAAACTTCTCTCTTTCATCAGGGTTAGGAATTAGTATCTTAATTTTTGTTTCCTTATATGGAATTGTTTTTTTACAAGAGGGTGTAAGGATTATTCCATTAATTTCATCTAAACAATTAAATCAAGCACCATCACAAGACTCGGTAGGAACGAATAATTATATTCCATTAAGGTTTAATCAGGCGGGCGTTATGCCAATTATTTTAACTACAGCTATTTTAGTTGTTCCAAATTACATAAGTAGTTTAGGATTATTACCTAAGATTAATTTTCCGATAAATTTTGAGTCATTAAAATTTGTTTATTGGATTGGTTATTTTGCATTAATATTAATATTTAGTTCTTTTTATTCAACAATTGTTTTAAACCCAAAAGATATTTCTGATCAATTACAAAAAATGGCTGTAACAATACCTGGAATTCGACCAGGAATACAAACCACTTTTTATTTAAAACAATTAATGAAACGAATAACTTTAGTAGGGGCAACGATGCTTGCTACATTAGCGACAGTACCAAATTTCATAGAATCGGCATTAAATATTACAAGTCTTAATGGACTAAGTACAACGTCATTATTAATTTTAGCTGGGGTTGTCTTAGATTTAGTTAGAGAAGTAAAGAATATCTATTATTCTAATGTTTATAATAATATGTATCAATAAAATAAAAATTACTATTTAAAAAATTAAAATGAAAGTTCGTCCTTCAGTAAAAAAAATGTGTGATAAATGTCGAGTGATAAAACGACATGGTAGAATTATGGTAATTTGTCCAAATCCAAAACATAAACAACGTCAAGGGTAATATTTTAAAGGAGTTTAGAAAATGGTCAGATTAGTTGGTGTTGATTTACCCAGAAATAAAAGAGTTGCCTATGCGCTTACTTATATTCATGGTATTGGTCTCACATCTGCAAAAAGAATTGTTGAAATGGCAGATATTGATCCTGAAACGAGAAGTGATGATTTAACGACTGAAGAAACAATTGCATTACGTCAAACATTAGAAGATATAGATCTAAAACTTGAAGGTGACTTAAGACGATTTAACGGTTTAAACATAAAACGGTTAAATGAAATCAACTGCCATCGAGGAAAAAGACATAGAAACAGTTTACCTGTTCGTGGTCAACGGACTCGAACAAATGCTCGCTCAAGACGTGGAGCGAAGAAAACTGTTACTGGTAAGAAAAAATAATTTTATTTGGAATTATGGCACAAACAATTAAAAAATCAGCTAGTAAAAGAGATAAGAATAGTTTTACAAATGGTGTTGTTCATATCCAATCGACATTTAATAATACCATCGTAACAATTACTAATTTAACAGGTGATACAGTTGCATGGGCTTCAGCAGGAAGTGCAGGATTTAAAGGAGCACGTAAAAGTACACCATTTGCGGCTCAAACAGCCGCTGAAAAAGCAGCTTTAGACGCTTTAAGTACTGGTATGAAGAGTGTTGAAATCTTAGTAAAAGGACAAGGATCAGGGCGTGAAACTGCAATTCGAGCAATTGAAGGGGCAGGGTTTGATATTTCGTCAATTCAGGATATAACTTCAGTTCCACATAATGGATGTCGACCTCCAAAACGACGTCGTGTTTAGAAAGAATTTCTATTTCTAATAAATTAAACTATGAATAACATTTCTATTAAGTGTCTTAAATCAGAAAAAATTCAGTCAGGTACTTGTCACGGACAATTTTTGATAAATTCTTTAAGACCGGGACAAGGAATAACAATTGGAAATCAGTTAAGACGAGTACTTTTGGGTGATTTAGGAGGAGTTGCGATTTCAGCGGTTCGAATTGCAGGTGTAAGCCATGAGTTTTCAACAATTCCTGGTGTTCGAGAAGATATTCTTGAGATTTTATTAAATTTAAAAGGAATCGTTTTTAAAAGTAAAACACAAGATACACAATTTGGACGTCTAAAAGTTCAAGGACCAAGTGTTATAACAGCTGATTTAATTCAACTCCCACCGAATTTAGAAATTGTAAATCCAAATCAGTATATTGCAACAATCTCTACATCCAATATTCTTGAAATTGAATTTAAATTTGAATATGGGATTGGTTATAAGTTAGCATCTCAAACTTTTTTAGATGAAGCTGAAAATTATTTGCAGCTTGATACAATTTTTATGCCTGTTCAAAAAGTAGATTTTAAAATAGAAAATGTTTACGATACTGCCAATAATATTACAGAACGATTATTTATCGATATCTGGACAAATGGCAGTATTTCTCCTAATGATGCTATTGAATCAGCAGCTCAAATTATTATTGACTTATTTACTTTATTAATTAACAATAAAGATACAAATGAGAGTAATCAATTAGAAACAAAAGCTCGACTAGTAAGTATGGAACCTTATACGAATATTGCAATTGAAGAATTGCAATTATCTGTTCGAGCCTATAACTGTTTAAAAAAAGCTCAAATAAATACCGTTGGTGATTTATTACAATATTCTCCAGAAAAATTACAAGAACTTAAAAATTTTGGTCGAAAATCAGCGGATGAAGTTTTTTCTACATTAAAAAATAAACTAGGTATTGTTTTGACGTAATGAATGGTTTTATTTGTGACTTTTTAATTAACTAATATTTTTCATTATTTATTTTTAACCAGAATTATGAATTCATTAAATAAAACATTTTTACCTACCAAAAATTACAAAAATCGTAATTGGTTTATTATTGATTGCAAAGGACAAAAATTAGGTAGACTTGCAACAATTATTGTCGCTCTATTAAAAGGAAAAGTAAAACCGCATTATTACCCATCAATTGATATTGGAGATAATATCATTCTAATAAATGCGGATTTAATTATTTTAAACGAAGATAGTAAACATTATATTGTTAATAAACCTGGTAGACCAGGTCGTTCTTTAAAAATAAAGAATGTCTTAGATTGTCTTCCAAAACTAACAATTCAACGAGCTGTTAAAGGAATGTTATCAGAAACAGAGACAAAGCGGTTAATGAGAAGGTTGAATATTTATAATAATCAAGAACATCCTCATCAAGCTCAATCTCCAATCGAAATTGATGTTAAGAATTTTTATTCTAAGACACAGTTACAGTTTGATCGAGAAGACATTAAGCTTATTTAAATAAGCTAACATCCACAATTTATATTTCAAGAAATAATGATAAATCAAAAATTTCATTAATAGTAAACTCCTTCATTAATGATAATTCGAAATAAAAAATATATTTATAAATATTTAAATTTATGCATTCTAAAGTAGAATTAATTTTTCAAAAAGATAATATTGGTCTAGGGAAACGAAAACAAGCAAGTGCGCGTGTTTTCTTAGTTCCTGGAGAAGGAAATTTAATTATAAATAAAATTTCCGGTGATAAATATTTACAATACAACAATAGCTACTTAAATTTAGTTTGGTCACCTTTAGAAAAACTAGGCTTAGAAAAAAGTTTTGATGTTATAGCATTAGTTAAAGGTGGTGGACTTACAGGACAAGCAGATGCTATTCAATTAGGAATTGCAAGATTATTATGTAAAATGGACAAAGAAAACCGTCCAGTTTTAAAACCATTTGGATTTTTAACTCGTGATTCACGAATTAAAGAACGTAAAAAATATGGTTTACGAAAAGCAAGAAAAGCTCCACAATACTCAAAACGTTAATTTTTATAAAATATGCCAAAATCTGATATACATCCTAAATGGTCTGAAAATGCACCAGTAATATGTGATGGAAAACCACTTTGTTTAATTGGTTCAACAAGAAAAGAATTACAAGTTGATATTTGGTTAGCAAACCATCCTTTTTATACTGATTCACAAGTTCTTGTTGATAGTGAAGGTCGAGTTGAAAAATTCATGAAAAAATATCGATTAGATACAAGTGATTAATAATTTGTAAAATTTATTTAGAAGGAATTTATGCCAACTATACAACAATTAATTCGTTCAAGACGAATACAAATAAAAAAAAAGACAAAATGTCCAGCTCTTGTTAATTGTCCTCAACGTCGAGGTGTTTGTACTCGTGTTTATACAACGACACCTAAAAAACCGAACTCAGCAATTCGAAAAGTAGCGCGGGTACGATTAACATCAGGATTTGAAGTTACAGCTTATATCCCGGGAATCGGACATAATTTACAAGAACACTCTGTTGTTTTAATTCGTGGTGGTCGAGTTAAAGATTTACCTGGAGTTCGTTATCATATCGTTCGAGGTGCTCTAGATACAGGTGGTGTAAAAGATCGAACACAAGGTCGCTCAAAGTATGGAGTAAAAAAACCAAAAGCTGAAAAATAATAATAATTAAATTAAAAATTTAATTATTATTAGATTTTTAATTTAACTCACTAAAAAAAGATTTATAAATTATATTATGTCGCGTCGAAATATTTCAAAAAAACGTTTTCCAGAAGCCGATTCAATTTATAATAGTTATTTAGTTAGTTTGCTTATTACCCGAATTTTAAAATCTGGAAAGAAAACTATTGCTAAGAATATTGTTTATCAAGCATTTGATATTATCAAGAAGAAAACAAACGAAGATCCATTAGCGATTTTTGAAAAAGCTATCCGAAATGCAAGTCCTGTTGTAGAAGTTAAAGCTCGACGAGTTGGGGGTTCTACTTATCAAGTCCCTGTTGAAGTTAGTGGTTTTAGAGCAACAAATTTATCTTTACGTTGGATTATTCGATATGCTCATCAACGAGCTGGAAGAAGTATGGCAATTAAATTAGCTAATGAAATTATTGACACAGCAAACGATATCGGTAATACTATTAAAAAAAAGGAAGAAACTCATAAAATGGCTGAAGCTAATAAAGCTTTTGCGCATTTTAGATATTAATTTCTAATATATCCAAACTCTCGCTAAAAGCTTAAGGATAAAATTATAACTTTTTTTAACATTTATAAGGAATTTAATAATGGCACGTGAAAAATTTGAACGTACAAAACCGCACGTTAATATTGGTACAATCGGTCATGTTGACCACGGAAAAACAACTTTAACTGCAGCAATTACTGCAACTTTAGCATTAGACGGAAAAAATGTTTCAGTTAAAGCATATGCAGATATTGATGGAGCTCCGGAAGAACGAGCACGTGGTATTACTATTAATACAGCACACGTTGAATATGAGACTGACAATCGTCATTATGCTCACGTAGATTGTCCAGGTCACGCTGATTATGTAAAAAACATGATTACTGGTGCAGCTCAAATGGATGGTGCTATTTTAGTTGTTTCAGCTGCTGATGGTCCAATGCCACAAACACGTGAGCATATCTTACTATCAAAACAAGTAGGTGTTCCAGATATTGTTGTATTTTTAAATAAAGAAGATCAAGTAGATGATGCTGAATTATTAGAATTAGTAGAATTAGAAGTTCGTGAATTACTTTCTGCTTATGATTTCCCAGGTGATGATATTCCAATTTGTCCTGGATCAGCATTACAAGCAATTGAAGCAATTTCATCAAATCCAGAACTTAAACGTGGTGATAATCCATGGGTTGATAAAATTTACGCATTAATGGATGCTGTTGATGAGTATATCCCAACACCAGAACGTGATACTGAAAAAACATTCTTAATGGCTATTGAAGATGTTTTCTCAATTACAGGTCGTGGTACTGTTGCAACAGGTCGTATTGAGCGTGGAGTTGTAAAAGTTGGTGAGAACGTTGAAATCGTTGGTATTACTGATACAAAAACAACAACGATTACTGGGATCGAAATGTTCCAAAAAACGTTAGACGAAGGATTCGCTGGTGATAATGTTGGTATTTTATTACGTGGTGTAACACGTGAAGATATCGAACGTGGAATGGTATTAGCACAACCTGGAACAATTAACCCACATACGAATTTCGAATCAGAAGTTTATGTTTTAACAAAAGATGAAGGTGGTCGTCATACACCATTCTTTACAGGTTATAGACCACAATTCTACGTACGAACAACTGATGTAACTGGTGCAATTACACAATTTACTGCAGATGATGGATCAATTGTTGAAATGGTAATGCCTGGAGATCGTATTAAAATGACAGCAGAATTAATTTATCCTGTAGCAATTGAAGAAGGTATGCGATTCGCAATTCGTGAAGGTGGTCGTACTATTGGTGCAGGTGTAGTTTCTAAAATTGTTAAATAATTAAAAATTTTTATGGAAATACAAACGAATGCAAAAATTCGTGTAAGATTAGAATCTTTTGACCATGAACTTTTAGTGTCTTCGTGTCAAAAAATCGTCAATATTTTACAAAATACTCCATTAAATTCGATTGGAGTAGTAACATTACCAACTTGTAAGCGTATTTATTGTGTTTTACGCTCACCTCACGTTGATAAAGACGCTAGAGAACATTTTGAGATTCGAATTCATAAACGAATTCTAGAAATCTATTATGATTCAGAAGTACCTATTTTTGATTTATTATCAGAAGCAGATTTACCTTCAGGAGTTTTTTATCGACTTTGCTTATCTTAATCTTAGTAATTATTTAATTATTAGTATCAGAGTATACATCTTTCTTTATATCAAGATTCAACAAAAGATTCTTAACATTTAGAAGATTTAAGAGAAAAGATGCAAGTACTTCAAAACGAAGCCAACTTTCTTAAATAATAATTGAAAAATTTGAAAAGAAGTTGTGGTGAAACAAGAAAAATTGGATCGGGTTTCAGGGGCGTTTAAAACGCCTCTGAAAACTTTCTTATATAATAAGAAATTCAGTAAATGAAGTTCTAGATACAACTTTCATTACCATATTACCATTATTTTTTATATAACTTTTAAAATTAAGATAGATTCAGTGAGATAAACAATAATCGGCAGAGTTTATTGATTCTACTTATTTTTTATTACCAATAATAATAATTAACTGAATCAAATTAGGAATTTTGTTAAGAAAAGCCTGAATATTGACAATTTTTTTTTCTTTTTTCGATTTTTCTACTTTTATGTCATAGGTAATTAAAGTTAGTTTATTTAATAGTTAAATTTTTAACCTTAGTATTTCAATTTTTAGTTTAAGATATTATTTCATAGAAGTGGATTAATTTCAGTTGACTAAATTATTTTCGATTTAATCTTTAAGGTAGCAAGTAAGATAGGATGGGAAAATAATTTTTGGCAAAGTAGTGCAAGATATAATTTCTATTAACGGAGCTTGTTAATTTAGTGAGAATTGACAATCTTTTGAAGCAGCCAATAAAATTAGAATGACGCACGGCCATAGAGAAAAAATATTAAAAACTAAATTTACTATTAACAATTTAGAAATAGGTTGCAATGACCAAGGACTAAATGCAAGTTTAAGACAAGTATGAGTAATTACTATAATTAGTTAGAAAAGTTGTCCCAAAATAAGTTAAAAGTAATAAATTTTTTCCACGCTTAACTCGAAGTTCAGTACCTTTATGGGTTAGAAGTCCTTTCAACCAAGTCTAACTTATTTGGATTTACAGGATTAATTTCCAGATTAGTAAGGACTTTCCCAAGTAAGAAGCAATATTTCGCAGTTAGATAAAAAGAGAAAGAAAAAATAATAGTTCGATAAACCTTTAATTAAAAATTAAAGGTTTATCAAATTAGATACTAGATATTACGAATTAACGAATTAACCGTTAACAGCTGGAGCTGTTAAAGCAACTGGTAATACTTCACCTGAAGCTAAATCTAATGGGAAGTTGTGAGCGTTACGCTCATGCATTACTTCCATACCTAAATCAGCACGGTTAACGATATCAGCCCAAGTGTTGATTACACGACCTTGTGAGTCTACAACAGATTGGTTGAAGTTGAAACCGTTTAAGTTGAACGCCATAGTACTAATACCCATACTAGTTAACCAGATACCTAAAACAGGCCATAAAGCTAAGAAGAAGTGTAAAGCACGAGAGTTGTTGAACGAAGCGTATTGGAAGATTAAACGACCAAAGTAACCGTGTGCTGCAACGATGTTGTAAGTTTCTTCTTCTTGACCGAATTTGTAACCGTAGTTAGTAGATTCGCTTTCAGTTGTTTCACGAATTAAAGAAGAAGTTACTAATGAACCGTGCATAGCTGAGAATAAAGAACCACCGAATACACCAGCAACACCAGCCATGTGGAATG
>Ga0307966_1001774_pt1 | contig 16818 bp, 11 predicted proteins | sample OrgLakmetagen646_FD_203141 | JGI IMG/M metagenome (GOLD analysis project Ga0307966, IMG submission 203141) | Saline water microbial communities from Organic Lake, Antarctica - #646 | ecosystem: Environmental > Aquatic > Non-marine Saline and Alkaline > Saline | place: Antarctica: Organic Lake... | reverse complement strand
ATTAGCGAATATAAGCGGTTTCCGGCTACGCCGGAGTGCCACACTAGCAGTGCAAAAGAATCCAGCGGATCTGGAGACCGCTTATAGGCGCTTATTAACGCTTATAGAAAAACTGAATAAGGCACGTTTGTTTTATTTAAGGATGTATTCTTTCAGGATAAAACGCTTCCACTCCAACTTTTCGGGTTCATATATTACGGTTCATATATTACACGGGGTATTTGAAGTTCCCGAAGGCGGTCTGCAGGGCCTCTTCGATTGCGCCGTGCGGGATCATTTCGCCTCCGATTTTGCTGAAGCGTGAGGCGCGTCCAGTGATGGCGAAAAAGCCGTCGGGGTCGATGAGTCCAATGTCGCCGGTATTATACCAGCCGTCTTTAATGGCTTCGGCGGTCAAGTCGTCGCGGTTCAGATAGCCGAGCATGACGTTGGGGCCTTTGACGCAGATTAGTCCTTCCTCTCCAGGGGCGAGCGTCTCGCCGCTTTCATAATGCACGATTTTCAAAGCGATTCCGGGGAGGGGCCGACCTAGGCGTTCGGGGCGGTTGCCGATTTCGGGGAGTTTGTCGATGACGACATTGGGCAGGCTGATGGCGCAAACGGGAGAGAGCTCAGTCGCGCCGTAACCTTCGAGTGGGCGTGTGCCGAAGCGTTTCTCAAAGAGGTCACTGATACGCGGCTGTAGCTTTTCCGCACCGGTAAATACGTAGCGTAAATGGGCGAATTGTTCGGGCTTCACTTTGCGGGCATAGGCAAGGAGGAAGCTAGGGGTCGAGAGTAGGATACTGGCTCGATATTTGAGAGTAAGTTATGATGGCTCAGCATGATACCCTTGGGCTCGGCGGTGGAGCCGCTGGAGAAGAGAATTGTCGCGAGGTCGTCGGCATTGCGCGAACCACGCATTAGCTAATTCACTGCGTAGGGCCTACAATCGTCTAAGACATACGACGGATCAGATTCATGCTGATGCGGGGATCAGTGCACCCAAGCGCACGCTCCTAATGGATTTGAGGCGCTACGGACCTCAAACAGTGCCTGATCTTGCGTCGGCGCGCTTTATCAGTCGTCAAATCATTCAAACACAAGTCAACGAGCTCACCGAAGCTGGTCTAATGGAGTCGAGGCCGAACCCGGCGCATAAGCGCTCGAAGTTGATCGCTTTAGCCCGAAAAGGCGAACGCCTCGTCGAATCGATGATTCAAAACGAATCGAAATATATGGATACGCTCGGTTGGTTGCCTGAGAGTGATGAACTCGAGGTCTGTGTGGCTGTATTAGACACCATCAACGAAAGACTCGCCACCCACAGCAGTGCTCAAACGCGAATTTAAACATTTGGCGAACGCCGAGTTCACGGAGGGAAATGGGGGAGGAAAATTGGAAGTGCAAATTTATGTATTGCTGGTTTTGATCTATCGCCAGATCCTACAGCCATGAAGGACCGCCTCATTTTACTTATTGTTCTTTGCCTGGCTACGTTAAGCATGACGACCCTCGCACTTGGTGCTAAAGTGAAGGAGGATGTCAGCTCGCCACCTAAACCAGGTTTAGAAGCGCAGCTGGCTTTGCCTTTCAGGGACAATGCGGTGCTCCAGCAAAAGTTAAAGCTACCCGTATGGGGCCTTTCGCTGCCGGAGGCCAAAGTCTCTGTGAGTTTTGACGACCAGTCCAAGAGTGTGAGGGCCGATGCCGAGGGTAAGTGGCGCGTCATTTTGGACCCCATGACTGCGGTGCCGCTTAAGTCGGTCAATGACTCGCCTGCGGGTAAGGCCATGACTGTGGTCTGCGAGAAAGACGGCAAGAAGGCAATCAAGACGATCAATAATCTTCTTGTCGGGGATGTTTGGCTCTGCGCGGGCCAATCGAACATGGCGGGTAAGTTGAAACGTGCAGGGCACATTAAGAATTATCCACCGAACAGCGTGAAGGATGCCCATTATCCTGCGCTTCGCTATTTTTCGCCGGCCAAAGGCACATGGCTGGTTTGCTCGCCGGAAACTGTGGTCGAGGTTTCCCGGGTCGCGTTCTTTTTCATTCGACGGGTGCAGCGCGAGGCGCTCGTCCCCATGGGAGTGATGGTGACGGCAGTGGGTGGCTCGAACATCGAGAGTTGGTTGAATCAGTCCCCTTATCCGACGGGTAAGAACTACGAGAAATTGGTAAAGCCGATTGTGGGCTATGGCATCAAGGGTGCCGTTTGGTATCAGGGAGAAAGTAATGAGGCTGATCGCCGAGCGTATCACCCTAAGTTGAAGTCTCTTATCCTTGGCTGGCGCAAGGCATGGGGCCAGGACGATTTCCCTGTGCACTTCGTGCAATTGCCGGGCCTCAATGGGTCCACTCTGGAGAATCCTGCAGGGGGCGACGGGCGGGCAGAGATCCGTCAAGCCTTTGTCGAAACCTTGGCTGTGGAAAATACCGGGATGGCGGTTACCATTGATGTCGGCACTCAGGGCGAACATCCCCCGAACAAATTCGATACAGGCGTGCGTCTGGCACGATCTGTCCTGAAAAAGGTGTATGGATTTGAGGAGATCAGTTCGTGCCCGCTCTACAAAAGTCATGAAGTCGTGGGTCATACGGTCCGTATCTCGTTTTCTGATGATGCCGAGAAGGGCTTGATGATCGCTAAAAAGGCGGACTCCCTTCCGGATGCCTTCCTTCCACCGGTTCCCGAGCTAAACGCCAAGTTGCAATGGCTTGCGATTCAGGCAAAGGACGGCACGTGGCACTGGGCTGACGGTAAGATCGATGGTTCAGGGTTGATCGTATCTGCTAAAGGTGTTGAGAGGCCCAAAGCCGTTCGATACGCCTACACGGCTCAGCCTCTCGGCAACCTGCTTTATAACACCGATGGTATGCCGGTGGGGCCATTCACGACCTGCGGGTATGACATTTCAACCTTAACACCTGCGGCTAGCGCCGCCAAAAAATAAATCCCTATGCGTAAAATCATCATCTCTCTCTTTCTCGGGATCACAGCTTTCTCGATTGCTGAAGCCACCCCCAACTTCATTTGGGACGATAAGCCGTCTGAGAAATGGGACCATTCCTACCCGGTGGGCAATGGCCGGCTCGGTGCCATGCCTCAAGGGCAATTTCCCACTGAGAAAATCCTCATCAACGAGGAAACGATCTGGGCCAATGCCGGGGAGATGAAGACTGGTGAAGACGCTTATCAACATCTGGAAAAAATTCGAGAACTCGACGCCCAAGGGAAATACTACGAGGCAGACCGCTACTTTGAAAAACACATCCAAGACGGCAAACGTCCCAATAGCTACCAATTCGTTGGCTGGCTCGAACTCAGCTACGGCGATGAGATTCCGATCCAAACGACCTATCGCGACCTCAATCTGGAAACTGGCATCACCACCAGCCGCTTCGCTCTCGAAGATGGCACCATCATCACCCAACAGGTGCTGGCCAGCCAGCCAGACGACATCATTATCATTCATGTCACCGCAACAACACCGATCTCACTCGAACTGAAACTCGAAGGCGCAACATCCGAGGACGGTGATCTCGTATTACGCAGCCAAGCAAGCGGCCCGCAAGGCACGGAATTCATCAGCCGGGTGATGGCCCGCGCCGACGGTAAAGTAACAGCGAAAGAGAATTCCACCGCCATTCGAGATAGTCGTGAAATCACTCTGATTCTTTCAGCTGCGACCAATGTGGATCGCAATAGCCCCGGAAAAACCCTCGCCAAAGGGTGGCAAGATAAGGCCCTAAAAGACCTGAATGCAGTGGCAAAAGTGGACACCAGCACATTGATCGAACGGGCCGTCGCAGACCATCAGCAGTATTTCAGTCGCGTCAGCATCGATCTCGGCGCCACCGCAGATGACATCCGAGCTTTGACCACCGCAAAACGATTGGACCGCATCAAACAAGGCGCTCACGACGACCCCGACCTGTTTGAAACCTATTTTCAATTTGGGCGCTACCTCTTGATCGCGAGTTCTCGCCCAGGCTGTTTTCCCGCAAATCTTCAAGGCCTTTGGAATCCGCATAAAAAAGCTCCCTGGGCTTCGGACTACCACCTCAACATCAACCTTCAGATGAACTACTGGTTGGCCGACACTACCAACCTCTCCGAGATGCATCAGCCGCTATTCCACTTGATCCGAACCTACCAGCCGCGCGGTAAAGAAATGGCCAAACGCATGGGCATGAAAGGCTGGTGCATGCCTCACGCCACCGATTTATGGGGCTACGCAAAGCCCATGTCCACCAAAGCCCGCTGGGGCGGATCGATGTTTGGCGGCCAATGGCTCACGTTACACATCCTCGATTACTATCGATTTAACAAAGACAAAGAAATCCTCACCTCAAACTGGGATATCCTCACGGCATCCACCGAGTTTGTGGAGTCATGGCTCATCCCCGGCCCCGACGGCACCCTGATGTCGCGCCCGACACCATCACCTGAAAATGGATTCCTCTACAAAAACGCCGAAGGTAAAACCGTGGTTGCTGAACTGTCATCCGGCAACAGCTTCGACCAATTCATGATCCTTCAAGTTTTTGAGGACTACGTCGAAGCCGCCGACGCACTCGGCAAATCTGAAGACCCTTATGTGAAGAAAATCAAGAGCCTCATTCCCAAAGTCTATCAGCCCCGTATTGGTGAAGATGGTCGCCTCATGGAATGGCGTTTTCCATTCGAAGAGAAAGAACCCGGGCACCGCCACATTTCTCATGTGATCGGCGCCTATCCAGGCGATCAAATCAATCTCGATGACAATCCAAAAATGCGCTCGGCAGTTCTCAAAACCATCCAGGGCCGGCTCGCCAATGGAGGTGCCGGCACCGGTTGGAGTCGCGCCTGGACCATAGGCATCTTCGCCCGCCTATCTGATGGGGAGCAGGCATACGAAAACCTTCATGCCATCCTCGAACTTTCCACCCTCCCAAACCTCTTCAATAGCCACCCGCCATTTCAAATAGATGGCAACTTTGGTGCCACGGCAGCCGTCGCTGAAATGCTCGTCCATAGCCACAACAACGAGATCAAACTGCTCCCCGCACTCCCAACGAAGCAATGGCCAGATGGCCAAGTGAAAGGACTCCGTGCGCGTGGCGACTTCACCGTGGATATCACATGGAAAGGTGGTAAACTCACCGCCGCCACCATCCTCCCTGGCCCTCATGCCGATCCATCACTGAAGGTCTTCTACGGCGGAAAGTCCATCACGGTCAAAACCACCGCAGGCAAAATCATCGAGCTCAACAATAGCTCGTTCTGATCGGCCTGTGCGGTCTATCGGCTCAAACCTAACGTGAGAGAATATAACGAATCGCCAAGACTTTACACCGCAGGCGGCCCTTTTCATTTCCAGCCGGTTATATTTACAAATCGTAGCTGCGACGCGACAGCGGTGCAGACTCCACGCGCAGGAAATTTTAAAACCACGGAGATTAGGGAAAAGGGGGAGAGTTGTGAAGCGACATGATCATTGATGAATGCAGCAAAATATCTCGGTTCGCAACTCAATCGCAGCATCGGTCCGTCACTACGGTGAAGAGTCGTTTGTTCATGGTTTAAATAGAATGCAGAGGCTCTTTTTTTATTCTATCCGTTTTTCTACGCGAGCAAATCCAGTGGCAGGTCCGCGATGTCGCGCAAGCGTTTGCCATCGATCATGATGTCGAGCAACTGAAGGGCTTCGTCGTTGTTTGTTTCGATGATGGCTTCGCGGAGTTCAGTTAGGGCGAAATGGTAAACGCAATCGATGTCGCCTGTGCCAAGCGCGAGCGACGCGATCCGGCTTGGAGTGGGCTCTGCCGTGACCACCATGATGTGGGGGCAACGGCCTTTCCGGTTTCGGATAAGATTGAGCGCTTCGGAGCGTGCATTCTGTGCGCGATCACTTCTGAGTGTCCACTTGCAGGAAATACTGGCTAGCAATAGCGTGGTGTCGTTGTTCGCTTTCCGAAACGGAGTTTGTCGCGCAACGGTCGCATCGACCAAGTGATCGACTCGATTGATTTCCTCATCCTCGAACGGCTCCCTCGAAATGATGATATCGGGAGCGATGGCGTATTCATTGCCCAAGGCAGTGGCTAGATCCGGATGCTCCAGAGCGAGCGCTTTGAGTTCATGCAGATGGCGGTATTGCTCGAATTCTGATATGCCGGATCTTCGGCTGGTTACATGGCAGCAATTCCATTTTCCCTTTCTCAAATGCTCCAAGCGGGTGAAGCAGCCTTCAATGAATTTGAGGCAAATACCTTCGAAGGCATGGCCTGAGTGTTGCCCGGACGACTTATCCGCCTTGCTCGATTCGCCTAATTTTGGCAGCAGCAGAGTCGAGACCAGTTTGCTGAACTTTTGGCCCTTGTCGGCTATCGATGGGATGCCGTCCGTATCGACCGTTAAGACCGAATCCATCAGTTGCTGATGAAACAGCTTTCGTTGAGATGTGAAGAGTGGGTCCATCGTTAGTTAATTGGGCTTTTAGGCTTTCGCTTCCATGAAACAAAGCTGCCCATTCTCATCCCGATTCAAGGCATAGGCGATATTTTGCTTCTGGAGCGCACTACGAATTTGCGCGGCGATTGCTCGGGCGACCGGGGGCGGGAAGGCATTGCCAATCTGCCGATAAGAGGCAGTCTTGCCGCCGGCGAAATTCCAGTCGTCGGGGAAGCCTTGGAGGCGAGCGACCATGCGGATGGTGAGGCGGGGCATCAGATCGAGTGGGGTATCCGGCAGGGGGGCTTCGTTGGCGATTCCTTTGCCGTCGATACCGAGTTCAGCCCATTGGCGCTTGGCTCGCGTGGGGCCCAGGTCCGGACCGCCATGCTTTTTAGAGCCGCCGACGATAGTTGGTGCGATACGGTCTGCTTTCCGAACCACTTGTTCGACGCCCGGCCACCCATTGGCGGCGAGCAAATCACGGATGGTGGAACCGACCGTCTCGGTGCAGGGTGTTTGCAGGGGCCAGTAGAAGTGGGGGGCAAATTCTTCCCGTAGGCCAACGATGGCATAGCGGGGGCGCAATTGCGGCACGCCGAAATTACTCGCATTGAGGAGCTTCGCATCGACCGAGTAGCCTAAATCCAACAAGTCGTCGATAATACGCTGCCGATAAAAGCGGAATTTTTCGGAGGCGAAGCCCGCCACGTTTTCCAGCATAAAGGCCTTCGGCTTTGCCTGGCCGATGATGCGGATCGCCTCAGGAAAAAGGTCTCGTTCATCGTCTTTGCCCAATTGCTTTCCTGCGGTGGAAAACGGCGGGCACGGCACACCTGCGGCAAATAGATCAATATTTGTGTAGGGCTGGCCGTCGAAGAGAGACATGTCATGCTCCAGGACATTCCAATCAGGACGGTTAAGGCGCAACGTGGAACAGGCGTGTTTGTCGATCTCCAATGCCGCCGCGCAATCGAAACCAGCTTGTTCGAGTCCTATCGCTTGGCCACCGCCACCGGCGCACATCTCAATTGCTAACATGTGAACAAGTTCTCATATTGTTAAACATCCTCAAGACAAAATGAATCGAGCCGGAAATTTATGCTCCGTGGCCTCCTTAGTTCGATGATGCGCCGGAGCTGAGGTATTCATAGAAGCGATTGCTGTTGAGGGCACTCATAATTACCTGTTTCAAATTTCTCTGGTAAATGACCCAAAAGGGGACATATCGGAATGGTGCTTAAGTTAGCGCCATTCGCGTTTGGTGCTTTGTGCGTTAGTGGCCTGGCTAAATATCGCGCGAACCGGTGTAGATCCGGGTGACGCGTTTGGTGACCGAGCAGAGGGTTTCCCAGGCGATGGTTCTGGCGGACTCGCTGAACTCGGTGGTGGTAATTTCGCAGGGGCCGTCTTTGCCAATGAGGGTGGCGGCGTCGCCGATGGCGGCCCGGGGGCAATCGGTGACGTCGACGATGGTCTGGTCCATGGTGATGCGCCCGAGGATGGGGCAGCGCTGACCGTGCAGGAGCACGCTTCCCTGGTTGCTGAGTTGGAGGGGAATGCCGTCGCCGTAGCCCGCTGTGAGAATGGCGATACGCGAGTTGCGCGTCAGGGTGTAGCTGCGGCCATAGCTGATGTCGGTATGGGCCGGGAGTTCTTTAACGAGGCCGATCCTCGTGTAAAAGCTGAAGACGGGCTCGACGGTGGCGGCACCGAGGGCTGACTGGGGGTAGGGGGCGATCCCGAATTGTAGGAGGCCGATGCGGACGGCGTTGAAGGGGCTGTCCTCGGCTAGGCTGTCAATGCCAGCGGAGTTGTCGGCGTGGATGAGCAGCTCGCGGTGGTCGATGACTTCGACGATACCGAGAAAGCGCTGGCGTTGCAGGCGGGTGAACTCGGGGTCGGTGTCTGCGGAGGAAAAGTGGGTGTAGAGGCCTTCCAGTTGCAGGTGCGCGTAGTCCGCAATTGAATTGAGGAGTTGCCCGGCCTGTTCGTGCCAGATGCCGAGACGGCCCATCCCGGTATCGATCTTCAGGTGAATGCGGACTTTCTGATCGTGCTGGCGGCCGAGTTGATCGAGTCGCTTACACTCTTCGGGGGTGCTGACAGTCGCGATTAAGTCATGAGTGAGCACTTGCTTTTCCTCGCCCGGGAGGAGAGGGCTGAGCAGGAGGATGGGCCAGCCGGCACCCATGTGACGGATCTCGGCCGCTTCGGTGATGTTGGCCACCGCAAAGTAATCGACGCCGCTTTGCATGAGGCGGCGCACCATTTGCGGCATCCCATGACCGTAGGCATCGGCCTTGACCACCGCCACGTAACGCATGTAGGGGGGCAGCGCACTTTGGATGCGCTTTAGGTTGCGCTCAAAGGCGGCCAAGTCGATCTCGGCCCAGCAGCGGTGGGGCGGTTTCATGATGCGGACCGGCTGGCATGCCCGCCTCCGGGTTCCGCTGGAGCGGCACGGTGGCCGGTCCGGCGTCCATTTCTGGAAGGTGTTCAGGCCGCTTTGGTAGAGCGCGACGCCGTCGGTGGCTTGGATGAGCCCGGGGGTGGTCCGCAGCGCGGGCAGGTTCTCTGGATGATAGCTCAGCTGGACCGCATTCGTAGGGGGCTGTTGCCAGCCTTTTCTGGCGGGCAGGTGGTAGAGTGGGCCCTGCCAATCGCCGAGCTCATCCGAGTGGATGGGGGCGACCGCTGGTAGGGCACCCGAGCTGATGATGAGGCCGTTCCAAGTGTCCTTTTTCCAGTCGGAGATGAGGAGGGCATCTTCTGTGCGCTTTGATTCCTTGAGCAGATCGGCCGCTGCGAGTTGGAGGCTGTTGTAAGCATAGGTTGCCCCCGGAGTCGGCTGGAGTCGCCGCCAGGTCTCGATCGCCATGGCGCAGAGCCGCAGGCCGAGCATCGAGCCGGGGCCTTCGCAGTAGATGTAGGATTGAATGGCATCGAGTTCGATGCCGGCTTCATTAAGAACATGATCAACGGTTTTAAAGAGGCTCTCCAGTGCGGGTTCAGGCGCTTTTTCAAATGCCAGCCAATTCCCATCGTTCCCTAAAACGCCGCAAAAAAAGCATGCGCTGCTGCCGTCAATGAGGAGGGCAGGGCACGCAGGTGAGCTTTGGATGGTTGACATCAATCGGAACGAAGCATTTTGCCGCTACGGCATGACTACAGCGATACGCTCGCGTTGATGGCGGCGATAAATCAAGAAATCGCTATCAAGGGTGACGATGGGGCGCTTTGGATGTTTTTCGCTTAGGCAGATTAAACATAAGTCAGCCATATCGGGCGAGCGATCCGCATAGCGTTTGGCCAGCGTTTCCACTCTTTGCAGATTCTCATGGAGTGTAAAATCGAGTTGGACAAGTCCTGCGGAGATGAGCCCCATGACTACCTCAACAGAGCCGACATGAAATGCGGCCTCTGCCAGCACGGCTTCTACTGTTAATAAGGGTGCTTCGACCGGTATTACGTGCACGTTCTTCCAAGCGTTGATTGGTGTCCTCTGGTAAACGTATGAAGATTGTATGACTCATTGGGCAAAGATGTAAACACATCTCTATTTAGTCAAGTGGTCCTTGGATTCAGTCTTTTTATCCCGAGCTATCTGGCGGGTGCTAATTGATGTAATGAGTTTCGCTTATGCTTGGCCTTATTGTATTAGCAAATCTTGACGTTCTCATGTTTGAGTTTAGTAAAACTTATCGTGAAACAAAATATTAGTTCCATTAACACAAGTATGCTGGATGCGAACGAGGCGGTTGCATCGGTTGCCTACCGCGTCTCTGAAGTCATTGCGATTTACCCCATTACCCCTTCCTCGGGGATGGCGGAGGTTTGCGATGAATGGGCATCGGCCGGGAAGGAAAATATTTGGTCGGATGTGCCGGAGGTGGTGCAGTTACAATCTGAGGGTGGCGTGGCCGGGGCTTTGCACGGGTCCTTGCAAGCGGGGGCCCTGAGCACGACTTTCACGGCATCGCAGGGGCTGCTCCTGATGATTCCGAATATGTATAAAATTGCGGGCGAGTTGACGCCGTTCTGCATGCACGTGAGTGCCCGCTCACTGGCGACGCATGCGCTTTCAATTTTCGGGGACCATTCCGACGTCATGGCCTGCCGCCAGACCGGCTTTGCTATGCTGGCCTCGAATACGGTGCAGGAGGCGCAGGATTTGGCCCTGATCTCGCACGCCGCTACTTTGAAATGTCGTGTGCCCTTTTTGCATTTCTTTGACGGCTTCCGCACCTCGCATGAGATCAATAAAATTCAGACCCTGCCGAACGATGTGCTCGATGCGATGATCGATCCGAAAGCGATTGCGAGCTTTCGCGCCAATAGTCTCACGCCGGACCGTCCGACGATACGTGGCACGGCCCAAAATCCCGATGTCTTCTTCCAGGCCCGCGAAGCGGCGAATCCTTTCTACGATGTGGTGGCCGAAACGGTCGAGGAGGAGATGGCTAAATTCGCTGAGCTAACGGGACGAAAGTATTCACTATATGAATACGAAGGCCCAGAGGACGCCGAAGACCTGCTTATTATGATGGGCTCCGGTGCCGAGACGGCGGCAGAGACGGCCACCTACTTGAATGCCCAGGGCCGCAAAACGGGTGTGCTCAAAATTCGGCTCTATCGTCCGCTCGACCTGAAACGTTTGGTGGCCGCGCTCCCGAAGTCTGTCCGCCGGATTGCCGTGCTTGACCGTTGCAAGGAACCGGGTGCCCTTGGTGAGCCACTTTTTGTGGAGGTCATGGCGAGTATTGAGGAAGCCCGTCAAAGCGGCCTCTTGTCGGATTCGTTCTGCCCCACTGTGATTGGTGGTCGTTACGGTCTCGGCTCCAAGGACTTTACGCCGGCTATGGCGAAGGCGGTCTATGACGAGTTAAATGCCTCGTCGCCGAAGCGTCGTTTTACGGTCGGCATCGTTGACGATGTGAGCGGTTTGTCGCTGCCCGTTGAGGCGGATTTCGATATCGAGGCGGATCAAGTGATTCGCGCCGTCTTTTATGGGCTCGGTTCCGACGGCACCGTCGGTGCCAATAAGAATAGCGTCAAGATCATCGGTGAGGGAACGGACAACTACGCGCAGGGCTATTTTGTTTACGATTCGAAGAAGTCCGGTGCCGTAACGATTTCGCACCTACGCTTTGGGCCGGGGAAGATAAGGGCGCCCTATCTGATCAAAAATGCCGGCTTCATCGGTTGTCACCAGGCGCAGTTTCTTGAGCAATATGATGTCCTCGAATTTGCAGCACCGGGAGCTGTTTTCCTGCTCAATTCGATCTACCCGGCGGATCAGGTCTGGGATCACCTGCCGGAAGAAGTGCAGACGACCATGATTGAGAAGCAGCTCCGCTTTTATGTGGTCGACGCTTATTCTGTGGCTCGCGAAGCAGGCATGGGTGGCCGAATCAATACGATTATGCAGACCTGTTTCTTTGCCATTTCCGGAGTGCTGCCAAAGGAAGAGGCCATCGCCAAGATCAAGGAGGCGATCGAGAAGACCTACGGCAAAAAAGGGCCGGAGATCGTGCAGAAGAATTTCGAAGCGGTCGATCAGACACTGGCCGCCCTGCAGCAGGTCACCGTCCCCGGAGCGGTGACGGCTGAGTTTAAGATGCCGCCCGTGGTTTCTTCCGAAGCCCCCGATTATGTGCAGCGTGTGACTTCGGTCATGCTGCAGAATAAAGGCGACAGCCTACCGGTGAGTGCCTTCCGCCCCGACGGCGTCTGGGATGTGGGCACAAGCAAATGGGAGAAGCGTAACATCGCTCAGGAGATTCCCATCTGGGATCCGGATGTCTGCATACAGTGCAACAAGTGCGTGCAGGCCTGCCCGCATGCTGCGATCCGCTCCAATTTTTACGATCCGGAGGAGTTGGCGGATGCGCCGGATTGCTTCCGTTCCGTGGATTTCCGGGCAAAAGACTATCCGAACAAAAAGTTTACCATCCAAGTCGCGCCGGAAGATTGCACCGGTTGCTCGCTCTGCGTCGCGGTTTGCCCGGCCAAGAACAAGTCGAATCCGCGTGAAAAGGCCATCAATATGCGTATGCAGGAGCCGATCCTGGAAGAGGAGCGGGCCAGCTACGATTTCTTCCTCAAGTTGCCGAAACCGGACCGTTCGACGCTGAAGGACGATGTCAAATTTACCCAGTTCAAAGAAGCACTCTTTGAATACTCCGGCGCCTGTGCCGGTTGTGGGGAGACGCCCTACATCAAGATGCTGACTCAAGTCTGCGGCGACCGCCTGCTCATGGCGAATGCCACTGGTTGTTCCTCGATCTACGGGGGGAATCTCCCGACCACGCCTTACACCTGCAACTCAGACGGTCGTGGTCCGGCCTGGGCGAACTCGCTCTTCGAGGACAATGCCGAGTTTGGGTTGGGCATGCGCGTCGCAGTGGATCACCAGATGGGAATCGCGAAGGGGATGCTGGTCCGACTCGGCGACAAGCTCGACGCCACGCTGGTCGATGCTTTGCTCAATGCTGAGCAGTCCGACGAAGCCGGTATCGCTGCTCAGCGCGAGCGGGTGGTGCAACTTAAGTCCGCACTCAGCCAGATGGATACGCCTGAGTCCAAGCGCCTCCTCGATGTCGTTGACTACCTCGTCGAGAAATCCGTCTGGATCGTCGGCGGCGACGGCTGGGCCTACGACATTGGCTTTGGTGGTGTGGACCATGTCCTGGCCTCGGGGCGTAACGTCAATATCCTCGTTCTCGATACCGAGGTCTATTCCAACACCGGGGGGCAGGCCAGCAAGGCCACCCCGATCGGAGCGATCGCCAAGTTTGCGTCTTCCGGTAAGCAGACTGGCAAAAAAGACCTCGGCCTGATCGCCATGAATTACGGCAATGTTTACGTCGCCCGCGTGGCTATGGGGGCGAAGGACACGCAGACGGTCAACGCGATCTACGAGGCGATGCGCCACCCCGGCCCATCACTGATTATTGCTTACAGTCATTGTATCGCCCACGGCTATAACCTCGCTTCCGGCATGGAGCAGCAAAAGTTGGCCGTTGATACAGGTGCGTGGACGCTCTATCGTTATGATCCGGCAAAGCACGAATCGGGCGAAAATCCACTTAAACTCGATTCGCGTAAACCCAAGCAGCCACTCTATGTCTATACCGATAATGAGGCACGCTTCCGGATGCTGAAGATGAAAGACCCGGATCGTGCCAAAGAACTCGGTCGATTGGCTCAAAGTTTTACCGACGAACGCTACGAGCTCTTCGAACGTCTCGCCCAACCCTTCGAGAGCAAACCGAAGGAGAATAAATAACCCCTTGCCCTACCTGTTATGGATCTGACCACAAAATATCTCGGACTTACGCTCAAACACCCGCTCATCGCGGGCGCCTCGCCGCTTCCCGACGACCTCGATAAGGTGCGGGAGCTCGAAGACGGCGGTATCGCTGCGATCACCATGTATTCGCTCTTTGAAGAGCAAATTACCCGCAATCTCATCGGCTCGGAAGCACATATCGGGGCCTATGAAAACTCCTTCTCAGAAGCGGCTTCTTACTTCCCGGAGGTGGATTTACTGGAGCGCGGGCTCGAAAATTACCTCGATCAGCTCCAACGTGTCAAAAAAACCGTTTCCGTCCCCATTATCGGCTCCCTGAATGGGACACGCGAAGGTGAGTGGGTCAATTATGCCTCCCTGATCGAAGAGGCGGGCGCGGATGCGCTCGAACTCAACCTGTATTTTCTGGCGACAGATTTCGACGTCACTGCCACCGAGATCGAGGATCGCTGCGTGGGGATTGTTGCCAAGGTCAAGGAGCGCCTAGGGATCCCGCTCGCGGTGAAATTATCTCCATTTTTTACGGCATTGCCCCATTTTGCCAAGCGATTGACCGATGCGGGGGCCGATGGGCTGGTGCTTTTTAACCGTTTTTATCAGCCCGATATCGATACGGATGAGCTGGATGTCCAGCCCATGCTGGAGCTTTCGCACTCGTCGGAACTTCGCCTCCGTCTCCGCTGGCTGGCTCTTCTTAGTGGGCGGCTGCCGGTTGACCTCTCCGTGAGCGGCGGTGTCCACACCGGTATCGACTTGGCTAAATCGCTTATGGCAGGTGCCGACAGTATTCAAATGGTTTCGAGTCTTCTTATGAACAGCCCTCAAGTAATCGGTCAGTCGCTCAGCGAACTCACTCACTGGATGGAAGAAAAGGAATATAAATCACTTGAAGAATTGCGCGGCTGCCTGAACTACCAGCACTGCCCCGATCCAGAGGCACTCGAACGGGCCAACTACATGCGCGTTCTCAAGAGCTTTCGGGCCGGGTCTTCATTTAGATAATCTAGGACCGCGAAATTTTAAATATAGGTTCTTGACTAAAGAACATATGATACACAAAAGGTATTTACAAATTCACATCAGCCGCTTTGATGGCGGCTCTTTTTTATGCCGATTCCTGAAAACATTCATACCGAATTCCACCGCATGCTCGATCGCGGGGCCAAGGAGGCCCAGCTCAAGCAGCGCGGTCATGTCTTCTGGTTTTACGGTCTCTCCGGCTCAGGAAAAAGCACGCTGGCGAATGCTCTGGAGCGCAAGCTGGCCGATGCGGGCTACGTGACCAAGATTCTCGATGGCGATAACATCCGAAGCGGGCTCAACGCCGACCTTGCGTTTTCCGATGCGGATCGCCAGGAGAATATCCGCCGCATCGCAGAGGTGGCCCGGCTATTTCTCGATTCCGGCATCGTTGTGATCACCTCCTTCATTACCCCGAAACGTGAACTTCGCGCTCAAGCCCATGAAATCGTGGGCACCGACGACTGCACGCCCGTTTACATTGAGGCCTCTTTCGAGACCTGCGCCGAGCGTGACGTGAAAGGACTCTACGCCAAGGCCGCTGCCGGTGGCGTGAAGGATTTTACCGGCAAGGACTCCTCTTTTGAAGCACCGGAGGAAGGGGCACCCGACTGGGTCGTCTCGACCAACAACCAAACCGAAGAGGCGTCACTCAATCAACTCTTCGAACGGGTTTTGCCCCTCATAAAAGCTTCTTAAACTCACTTAATACATCCCGCATCTAAGATCCCGCATCCCCTTAAAAATGGCTATAGACTACACCGTCACTCACCTCCAGCAACTCGAGTCCGAAGCGATTTACATCCTTCGCGAGACCGCAGCTCAGTTTGAGAAACCCGTCCTCCTCTTCTCCGGCGGCAAGGACTCCATCGTCATGGCGCACCTGGCGAAAAAGGCTTTCTGGCCCTCCAAGTTGCCCTTTCCGCTCATGCACGTGGATACCGGACACAACTTCCCGGAGACGATGGAATATCGCGACCGCTTTATTGAAGACCTGGGCGCGCAGTTGGTCGTGGCCTCGGTGCAGAAGTCGATCGATGAAGGTAAAGTGGTCGAAGAGACTGGCCCTTTTGCCAGCCGCAATGGTCTCCAAACCGTCGCACTCCTCGAAGGCCTCGAAGAAGGTGAATACGACGCCGCCCTGGGCGGCGGTCGACGCGACGAGGAAAAGGCCCGTGCCAAGGAACGATTCTTCTCCCACCGCGACGCCTTCGGTCAATGGGATCCGAAGAAGCAGCGCCCCGAACTCTGGAATATCTTTAATGGCCGCAAGCGGCACGGTGAGCACTTCCGCGTTTTCCCACTCTCCAACTGGACCGAGATGGACATCTGGCAATACATCAAGCTGGAGAAGATCGAACTGCCAAATCTCTACTTCTCCCACGAGCGCGAGTGCTTCGTCCGCAACGGCGTCATCATGGGCGTCTGCGATTTTATCGAGATGACTCCAGAGGAAAAGAAAACCGTCAAGCCCATGATCGTTCGTTTCCGCACCATCGGGGACGCCACCTGCACCGGTGCCGCGCTTTCCTCCGCAGATAATCTCGACGACATTATCACTGAAGTCGCCGCCGCCCGCCAGACCGAGCGCGGCACTCGTGCCGACGACAAACGCTCCGAAACCGCCATGGAAGACCGCAAAAAAGAAGGGTATTTTTAGGCGGAGACTTAAAATATTAGTTCACCAGTTATCAGTTCACCAGTCATCCGTTAATGACTAGTTGAAACCGAAAACTGATAAACCGAAAACCAAAAAACTTTAAATAACATGAGCGAAGAAAATTCAGCAGCCGGTTACCTCAACATGGATCTCCTGCGGTTCACCACCGCCGGTTCCGTGGACGACGGTAAGAGCACACTCATCGGGCGACTCCTTTATGATTCCAAGGCCATCTTCGAGGACCAACTCGAAGCCATGGAAAAGAGTTCCAAGTCCCGCGGCGACGAAAACGTCAACCTTGCCCTCCTCACCGACGGCCTCCGCTCCGAGCGCGAGCAAGGCATCACCATCGACGTGGCCTATCGTTACTTTGCCACGCCCAAGCGTAAGTTCATCATCGCGGAT
>Ga0307966_1001771_pt1:5000-16844 | contig 16844 bp, 21 predicted proteins | sample OrgLakmetagen646_FD_203141 | JGI IMG/M metagenome (GOLD analysis project Ga0307966, IMG submission 203141) | Saline water microbial communities from Organic Lake, Antarctica - #646 | ecosystem: Environmental > Aquatic > Non-marine Saline and Alkaline > Saline | place: Antarctica... | reverse complement strand
CCCCCCACACACACACACATACACGCATACACGCATGCACACACACTCTCACACATGGCACTTTTTACAGCCGGCCCACATTAAGGGCCGTTACCAAACAATCCCTACACCATCATGGAAACGTGTATGCTGATAGACGAAATGTTTAGTGGAAACTGTCCAATACACGATGCTCTTATACGTGGATATCAGCGCACCTGGGTGGCATTTTCGTTGCACTGCGCAGACTTGTATGCTGATAGACAAACTGTTTAGCGGAAACTGTCCAATTACATGGTGCTTTTATACGTGCCAATCAGCGCACCTGGGTGGCATCCTCGTTGCACTGCAAGAAGCCACGCTTCAGCCATTTGATGGAGTACTCAATGAGTATGTTCACGAAAGGGATGATGAGCTGGATAAACAGCAGGATCATGAAACTCTGGCCCACGTACTCGTACCAATCTGTATGTGTGAGTGTGCATATGTGTGTGTGTGCGTGTGTGTGTGTGTGTGTGTGTGTGCGAGTGTGCATATGTGTGTGTGTGCTCTGGCCCACGTACTCGTACCAATCTGTGTTTGTTTGCGTGTGTGAGTGTGCATATGTGTGTACACTCTGTCCCACGTACTCGTACAATCTGTGTTTGTTTGCATGTGTTTGTGTGGGTGGGTGGGTGTATATTTGTGTGTATATATGTGTGTATGAGTGTATGTATGTGTGTACATATGTGTGTGTGTGAGTGTGTGTGAGTGTGTGTGTGAGAGCGCATGAGCAGCAGTGCCTACAAACCGCCTTTGTGCACCATCACGTCCCTGCTCCTATGCTTCCCAGATGAGACGTGCAACCACTGTCAGGACGGTACAAGATCGTGCTAGCAGAAAAGCAATACATACATGTCGGACGAGGAAGGCAGAGGGTTAGTATCAATAACAGTTTTGTTCATAACTAGGGTTGGCCAGAACCATATATAAACACCGTATTTGACCGTATATTTGGTGATGTCCCTGCCAAGATACCATGTATGCACCGTACATATACGGTTCTGGCCAACTCTGTTCATAGCTGACACATGACTGACAAAGCAAGTGTGCTCGCTTCTTGCATCAGCGTGTGGCAACATTTCCTACACATGAAGAGACCAGAAGCTGATAGGCCACAGTCTTACATGGTGCTGATAGGCCTCATAGGCCACAGTCTTACATGGTGCGGATATGCCTCATAGGCCTCATAGGCCTCATAGGCCACAGTCTTACATGGTGCTGATAGGCCATGGTCTTACATGGTGCCGATAGGCTTCATAGACCTCATAGGCCACAGTCTTACATGGTGCTGATAGGCCATGGTCTTACATGGTGCCGATAGGCCTCATAGGCCACAGTCTTACATGGTGCGGATATGCCTCATAGGCCACAGTCTTACATAGTGCGGATAGGCCATGGTCTTACATGATGCGGATTTGCCTCATAGGCCTCATAGGCCACAGTCTTACATGGTGCGGATAGGCCATGGTCTTACATGATGCGGATTTGCCTCATAGGCCTCATAGGCCACAGACTTACATGGTGCTGATAGGCCTCATAGGCCTCATAGGCCACAGTCTTACATGGTGCGGATAGGCCATGGTCTTACATGGTGCCGATCGGCCTCATAGGCCTCATAGACCACAATCTTACATGGTGCGGATAGGCCTCATAGGCCTCATAGGCCACGGTTTTACATGGTGCTGATAGGCCACGGTCTTACATGGTGCTGATAGGCCTCATAGGCCACATAGGCCACAGTCTTACATGGTGCTGATAGGCCTTATAGGCCTCATAGGCCACAGTCTTACATGGTGCTGATAGGCCGTGGTCTTACATGGTGCCAATAGGCCTCATAGGCCACATAGGCCACGGTCGTACTTGGAGCCGCTTCTTAACGCAATGGCGGGTTGGGTGTGGGTGTGGGTGTATAGGGGGGTATGCATACTTTGTGTGTAATGGATTGCCTTTTTGCAGCAGATGTGAGAGCGGAAGCTGTACGAGAGCTGCTGTCTGAAAATAGGAACATGTACCTTCTGTGTAATGGATTGCCTTTTTGCAGCAGATGTGAGAGCGGAAGCTGTACGAGAGCTGCTGTCTGAAAATAGGAACATGTACCTTCTGTGTAATGGATTGCCTTTTTGCAGCAGATGTGAGAGCGGAAGCTGTACGAGAGCTGCTGTCTGAAAATAGGAACATTTACCTGAGCTGAAGTCGTCAAATGATCCACCCAAGATGATGTACCTGCATTGCAAGGGCCAGGGACACGGTTTACATGAAATTTAGGGTTAACAAAAACCATACGTTCATATGATATGCGGTTTGTATACAAGAAATCCAGCAGGGAATCTTCATACATGTGTCATACACGGTGTACATATACGGTTCTGGCCAGCCCTAATGAAATTGCACGTGTACGCCTGACACACAATAAATGCGCAGGGTTGGCCAGAACCATACAGGCGTACATGTATACACGACGGATACAACAGACGCCAATCAGGGAAAGTACAATATGAACAATCATACACGGTGTGTATATACGGTTCCAGCCAACTCTACAAGCGTGTTTCGACAGCACAAGCTTCTTGTCGAAGTCAGACCCAGATGACCACGTCAGGGTGTCAAACTCGTCTGCAGAGGCACAGGGCGTCATCAAAACCCCCTTGAGCCGACGTGTATGCTCCGTACATTTCTTTAAAAGGTCACGCAAGATGAGAGAACAAATTGGAGAGAAGTGTTAAGGTGCTTGGTAATGAGGCCCGTGAGGTGGCAGGGTGGGCCGTCGCCTTTATCCTTTTCTTTGACACTATGGCACTCCTGCAAACAAAGCACTTATCTAGGGTTGGCCCAGAACCGTATATATACAGTGTATATACGGTATTTTTGCAGGAAAATCACCAAATATACGGTCATATACGGTGTATATATACGGTTCTGGCCAACCCTACACATATCCCTACAGCCTGCTATGGTTTACAGTCAACGGGTCAAGCCTGGGGTATACTGTAGCATGCAACCCAAGTACGATACTGTGGCATACTGTAGCACACTGTGGCATATGTGTGGCATACTATAGCATACTGTAGCATACTGTAGCATGCAACCCAAGTAGGATAGGCCAAAACAGTGCTCGCGCACACTATATGAGGTGAGTTTCCTGCTGTAAATACCGTACGCATGGTACCATACGGTGTGCCGAACCCCACAGTGGTGTACCATACCAAATGGTGCGTGTGCGTATGGTGTTGGTCAACCCTATACATGAGCAGAGATCGGCGTTCCTTGGTGTACGCTGAACCTTGGGAACAGCATAGTTTCTTCTTTGTTTGTGTGTGTGTGTGTGTGTGTGTGTGTGTGTGTGTGTGTTTATAGTCACGTGTCACCCTGGTTGTTTTGCTTCTCTTCCCTGACATGTAAAACTCGTGTTCATCAACGTGGACTGTGAACAAGAGTTAAAAATGAAAGCATCACCATCTCTTAACACCGCACCTTAGCCAGGATATGTCTTCTTCCCCCACACGCTCCCCTGCATCTGTGGTCCTGGCATTTGGCCGAGCATTGACAATCATCACCACCAGCACCGAGTTGAGCAGCTGAGAGCAGTAGGCCACTATGGTGAACGACTTTTCCTGTGTGGACAAAAAGGAGGGTCATTGTATGTGTACGTATACGACTTTTTTCTAGGGATACGTGTAGAGCACGCAGCTGAGAGCAGTAGGCCACTATGGTGAGCGACTTATCCTGTGTGGACAAAAAGGAGGGTCATCGTGTGTGTACGTATACGATGCGTTAAACACATCCACACACCCGCACACAATCACCCACATCCAGCCGCACATAACCACATACATGCAGCGGAGCATGCAATGCTCCCACCATCTCAGAGCGCGTCCACTGCACTTCATGGGCGTCAAACACATCCACACACCCACGCACAATCACCCACGCACAAACACCCATATTCAGCCGCACACATCCAGATACACGCATTGGGGCATGCAATACACCCACCATTTCAGAGCGCGTCCAACGCATTTCGTGAGCCGCAAGCACTCGTACAAATAGCTTGAGCACAACGTTCAGAACCACGATGACCAACGATATGGCTGTCTCAGTGCTGGAGGCCACCTCATCACTGCAACCACAGTGGAAGGGATGCAATGCTAAGACAGGAGTCTGGTGTGTGTTTTGCGTAAGTGCGCTGTAAAGCAGTTGCCGAGTTAGAGAAGCCACCAAGATGGTGGAACGCTGGTGAATGTGTGTGTGTGTTTGTGTGTGTGTGTGTGTGTGTGTGAGTGTGTGTGTGTGTGTGTGCTTGCTGCGCAGGTGTGCCATGTAATGCTTCTGTTATTGCGAGTTTGCAGCAGCCATGCATTTACGTCACCAGTTAAAACCCACAAAGATAACGTAATGACTACGTAATCCACCGCACCAACGTAACCCATTCAATGACTAAGTAACCCACAAAGATGACGTAATGACTATGTAACCCACCGCACTCACGTAATCCATTGCAATGACCAAGTAACCCACAAAGATGACGTAATGACTATGTAACCCACCGCACCCACGTAACCCATTGCAATGACCAAGTAACCCACAAAGATGACGTAATGACTATGTAACCCACCGCACCCACGTAACCCACCGCAATGAATACGTAACCCATTGCAATGACTACGTAACCCACAAAGATGACGCACTGACTGGGCTCAAAAGCAGCGGAACATGAGCCTCAATAGAAGAAACGAATTGAGGGTATGTACAAGAGTACTGGACATTGACGGCACACAAATGTGTTGTGTGCCAACTGCCATGCTGATATGAATTAGGACAGCCTGCCTGACCTCCAGCCTCCAACGTTAACAAAGTCAGCAAAGGGGTCAGCAAAGGGACTCACCCGCCGATATAGGGAATGCAATGCTGATGGGACCTAGCTAGCCAGGTGCCTGTCTGGTTGTTGGACCCTCCCTCTACAGACAGCCCGTAGCAGTAGCAAGCAAGGCAGGCCGTAAGCCCAATATCCGTGCCCTGCATGCACACAGCAGGGTCAACAGTTGCAATATACAGTTCCTAAATACAGTTCCAATATCCGTAACCTGCATGCACACAGCAGGGCCAACAGTTCCAATAGACAGTTGCAATATACAGTTCCTAAATACAGTTCCAATATCCGTGGTCTGCATGCACACAGCAGGGCCAACAGTTCTAATAAACAGTTCCAATATACAGTTGCAATATACAGTTTCAATATCCGTGCTCTGCATGCACACAGCAGGGTTAACAGTTGTAGTGTGGTTGCAGCTCGTACAAAATCAGCCTCCTCTTGTCAGCAAGCAAGGTTTCCTCGAGTGGTTGGTTAACTGTGACTGTACGACCTCTAAAGAAAAAGAAAAACTGTGCAGGCAGTGAAAATCCACTCCCACATTAATTAAGGAAAAGGAGCCACTACGACCTCTTAACTGTAATTGTACGACCTTTTTGGAGTTTGCTTGAAAGGGAAGCGATAGGGCAAGCACTACCTCACTGATTTTTGATAAGCTTCCACTTTTACTCAAGGGAGCACGCGACAGGGCAAGCATTCTCCCACTGAAATATGGAATTAGGCCTAGTGTCTTTGCCTCCTTCTGCTGCTTTGCAAATCGCAATTGCCCTAAGCACTTTCAACAACACGCAAGCTGCACCAGATGGCCTGTAGAAAGCATATGTCAAATCACTGCGACAGGTGCAATGAAAAACGCGTGAAACGTCATGTACCTCAGCTGTGGTGGGGTCAGTAACTTTAGCCATATCAGTCAGGGAGGCCAGCAGCGGACGAAAGAAGGTGCCTTCACTAAGGGGGGTGGACCACTGCGTGTGTGTATGTACGTGTGTATTTGTGTGTATGTGTATGTACGTGCGTATTTGTGTGTTTATGTGTGTGTGTATGTGTGTGTGCGTGAGCGTGAGCGTGAGCGTGCGTGCTTTCTATCAAAAACGATGTACAATCACAGTACAATCACATGTTTTGGCCGGCATCAGCCACAACCCTAACAGTCAGTGCCCCTCACCAAAAAGTGCATCCCAAAGCTCATCTCCAGCCCGACCGTGTCGCCGGAGTCAGTCAAGTTAGTCTGGTAGTAGTCTGTGCACACATCTGGCAGTGCGTACGTGCAGTATTCTGTAAAGTCTGCCTCTGCAGCAAGTGCTTCGGTGAAACTCGGAGTTGTGGCTGAGTTGGCTGCACCCTGCATGGCCTCCTCGTAGAAGTCTACCAGAGTCGCGGCGGTTGTGCTCGCGGTCGAGCCTGTGAGGAGCATAAGGGAGCCCTTGTGATGAGGCAACGCTCAAATCAAAGTGAAAGGGTGGAGCATGCTTCTCTCGACGTGGCCTTTTCGTACACAAGCACTACAGCTCAGAGCCAATGGAAGGGAAATAGCTGCTCAGCGTTAGAGCACTCTTGAGCCACAATAACGCTACACTAGCACACAACGACAACGACCCATACACCCTGACACCACAACCCATACACCCTGACAACAAACCAAGGAGTCTGATGGCAGTTCAGCCTTGGCGTCAAAGCAGCACAGCTCCAAATTGCAACCGTGAACTGGTTCCCACACTTGTGCACTGACTTTGATGGCAGCGCAACATGCTTGAAACTGGGAGCATGGAAACTGGCAGCAAGGAATGATGCTTACACCTGTGCACTTACTTTATGGCAGCACAGCATACTGACAACACGTTCACCACAGCATTCTGACCAATAGCAGCATGGCCCGTGCACGCATGCAACACGTGCGGCCCTTTTTTACAGCATATCACACGTGCGCAGATGTGAGATCACACGTGCGCAAATGTGAGATCACACTTACTTATAGCATTGCCCGCGCGCCCAATATCAATACCCATCTGCCCGGGGAGCCAATCCAGTTCCGTCCTGGTTAACACCACTCTTGTACGGCTGGAGAGCCCAGACACGATGAGGGCGCACACGATGAGCATAAGCAAGTACAGGATCCGTATGTAGAACCTGCGCCAGAACCTGTGTAAGCGAGACAGGTGCAACTGCTAAGTAGCAGGTGTGTATGTGTGTGTGTGTGTGTGTGAAGCAATCATAGCGCCTGAAGAACCTGCGCCAGCACCTGCGTAAGCATGACAAGTGCACATGCTGAGTAGCATGTGTGTGTGTGTGTTAAGCAATCATAGCGCCTAAAGAAACTGCGCCAGGACCTGTGCAAGCAAGACAGGTGCACATAATGAGTAGCAGTGTGTGCTATCTGCTTTGGTGATTGGAGCACAGAGCATGTATGTGTGTGTGTGTTACGCAGTTGTAGCACAGAGCTAGGTAGGCCTGGCATTGTGTGCCAGCTGTAAAACGTATCTTGGTGGTTTGTTAAAGCTCTGGTGACTGAATATTTACGAATCAAAGACCCCGTGGTACTCTAGCAGCACCAAGGGATGACTTGCATGGCCATGGCCACACGATGCACGAGCCATGGCCACACGATGCATGCACGAGCCATGGACACACGATGCATGGCCATGAACACACGATGCATGCACGAGCCATGGACACACGATGCATGGCCATGGACACACGATGCACGAGCCATGGCCACACGATGCATGCACGAGCCATGGACACACAATGCATGGCCATGGCCACACGATGCTGCACGAGCAACACGCTTTTTCAAGGAGAACAAGTACTTGCGGGGTTGATACATTAAGGAATCAGCAACACCCACAGGATGGGACACTCCTACTGATCATGGATGAACCAAACACCCCCTAGACTCTAACACTTCCGAGCAGGGATGTGTCATACGGCGTATTCGTATAATACGCCGTATCGTACTTAACGCGTATTTTACCGTATTCACAAATCGGGAACTTACAATATAACTCACGCATACCGCGGTGGACACCCACATAGGCGGGAACTTAAGTGGTGGGTGCCCACGTGCACCTAGGTAGATACTAAGATAGTAGATACTCATGCAAAACTAGGTCGATCAGGCCCACCTGACCCAGGCAATCGCCATCACTGCACGGAACTGCGGAGGAAAATGTCCTTTTCCCTGAGCTTTAACTCACTAAAAACTAGTCCACCCAAAAAGTAACCTTTCCCAGCCTCCTCTGCACCCCACCGCACCCTTTACGCACCTCCGTTGCTTGGACAGGACCATGTTTTCGAAAATGTAGTCGGATGGCCCACAAGCTCGCTTGGTCTCTATGCAGTACCCTCTCATGCACTGTGAGTCCTTGGCCACGGTGTGGCTGTACAGCCAGCCTGAGAGGGTGAGGGATAGTGGAGGTGTTTGTGATTGAAATCAGGCTTGTGAGTCTCAATGCAATGGCCCCTGATGAACTGTGAGTCCCCTGCCACGGTGTGGCTGTACAGCCAGCCTGAGAGGGTGAGGGAGTGTCGAGGTGTTTGTGATTGAGATCAGGCTTGTGAGTCTCGATGCAGTGGCTCCTGATGAACTGTGAGTCCTTGGCCACGGTGTGGCTGTACAGCCAGCCTGAGAGGGTGAGGGAGTGTGGAGGTGTTTGTGATTGAGATCAGGCTTGTGAGTCTCGATGCAGTGGCTCCTGATGAACTGTGAGTCCTTGGCCACGGTGTGGCTGTACAGCCAGCCTGAGGAAAAGGACACAAGCATGATGTGTACGATATGGAGGTGTTAGTAAATGCTGCACCCTCACAGGCACTGGGAGTCCTTGGACACCGTGTGGCTGTACAGCCAGCCCGAAGGAAGAGGACGAAAGCGCAACGTGTACGATATGGAGGCGTAGGAAAATGCCGTACCCTCGCATGTACTGTGCAGCTTTCATAGTCAGCCTGAAAAAGAACTTGTGCAGCTGCATAATCAGCCTGTGGATAGATAACTCAAAATGGGCTGCAAGCTATGGTGACTGGGGCTGGTGCACTGTTTCTGATGTATAGGTCCCAAGCCACCCAAGCCCCCCTTGGCCATTGTGTCGAGCTGCACATTGAGAGAGAGAGAGAGAGAGAGAGAGAGAGAGAGAGAGAGAGAGATTGAAAGAGATTGTGACACTGGCATTAATCAACAGAGGTCGCAAACAGATCCCAACATGATGCTCTCACGTGAGTTACGCATTTTCATCATAATATGTGCAGCACAATGAAACAGAGAGATCAGGATTAGGTGCAGCGCATGATTTGCGGCCTTGAGTTGGTGCAGCCATTTAACAAGAGCCTTTTGTAGCAAAGTGATAGACAGGGATAAACAGTTGTCAAGTCCAAAACATACATCTTTGCCAAATGCGCTGTGCCCCCTTACAATAATAACCTCCCCGTCAGCTAGTCGGGACGCAATTGAATGACAAAAGCTGTTTCGTTTTGAGGGAGGTGCGTACACATGTAGGTGTGCACATCATGCAACACACACATAGGTACACACCATGCAACACGCACATAGGTACACATCATGCAACACGCACATAGGTACACACCATGCAACACACACATAAGTACACATCATGCAACACACACATAGGTACACATCATGCAACACACATGCGTACACACCATGCAACACACACATAGGTACACATCATGCAACACACATGCGTACACATGTAGGTTCACATCATGCAACACACACCACAGCAAACATACCTGAAAATCCTGGGTTTGGAGTGAGCTTCAAGCACTCGGATTGCTCACTCATGCGGTTGAAGGTCACAAAAGCTGCCTACAGCAGTATGCAAATACGAATGAGAGAGAGAGTGAGAGAGAGAGAGAGAGAGAGAGAGAGAGAGAGAGAGAGAGAGAGAGAGAGAGAGAAAGAAAGAGAGAGAGAGAGAGAGCTTTCTGTGTGCCTGTGCGTAACTTTGTGAACAGTTTACTCAAGGACTTCTTGGCCAAAGCAGCCTAAAAAACTCCAAAAAATTGGAGCCCCTCCAAATGACCACCCACCAACCAACCCCTCAGAATTGACTCATTTTAATACCAATCAAGACTCTGATATAATTTATATTTCAGGGTTAATTAGCCAATTTACTCCTTTTTCAATGACCTCATAAATAGGAAGACGCCGTTTTTTTTTAGCCGCTTGCTTCAAGCATGTGCTTGTGACCTTGATCACTTAGTCCACCATTATGTTCAGATGTATGGTCGCCTGAGCTCACGTAGGTTTGCGCAACGCCATTTCCAAGAGTTAAAAAAAAGCCTTACCACTTACCATGGTGTCGTAAACAGTTTCACGGCGGAACACACCAGTCTCAAAGGTGCCTTTGTAGAACCCCTGTCTGACTGAGGCTTGCTTGAGCATCTCCTGTACCGCACATATATAAGCAGTGTGCAAACATGCTCAGGCTTGTTATGTTGTGTGTGTGTGTGTGTGTATATGTGTGTGCGTGTGTGTGTGTGCGTGTGTGTGTGTATGTGATGTTTGCACGCGTGTGCGCACGCACACTATCTCCCAGTGCGGGCACAAAAGATGCGACACACCAACCAAGAGCATCAACCCAGACCCACAGTAGCCCGTGCTAGAAGGAGATGCTAGTCAGGTGCTCTTGTTGGCCAAAGCCTGCATCATCCCATCACCCATCAAACAATCGACCAATATCACATGCCTGTGCTTGAAATGCCCCTGTATGAATGCACTTCACTCACCACACACGCACACGCACACGCACACACACGCATACTCACATACTCACGTTCACGTGTTCAAACAAGCTCTTTCTCCTGTGTGGCCTCGGCTAATGCAAAAGGGCAAGCGGTCGTTGACACACGACCTCAAGGGTCGCTGCACCAAAAGCTCTCTGTTTCGTGTTAGTGGAACAATGATTACTTTTCTGCCTTACGCCAGTGGAAACACACTGGTCGGATGCTTAGGGGCTGGTTTGCAAGGTACTTCCTTAGGTCTTTGTTCTGTCATGGGCTCCTTAGGTCCTTATACTGTCATAGGCTCCTGAGGTCCTCATTCTGTCATAGGCTCCTTAGGTCCTCATTCTGTCATAGGCTCCTTAGGTCCTTATTCTGGCATAGGCTCCTTAGGTCTTTGTTCTGTCATGGGCTCCTTAGGTCCTCATTCTGGCATAGGCTCCTTAGGTCTTTGTTCTTTCATAGGCTCCTTATGTCTTTATTCTGTCATAGACTCCTTAGGTCCTCATTCTGTCATAGGCTCCTTAGGTTTTTATTCTGTCATAGGCTCCTTAGGTCTTTATTCTGTCATAGGCTCCTCAGGTCTTTGTTCTGTCATAGGCTATGACCCATAGCACACTTGCTTATTGCACTGTGCTTGCATTTCATTGTAGGCTGTCGCTTCAACTTCTTCACTTGCCCTGTCAGCACCAGGAATCTCTGTGCTTGCACCTCATTTCAGGCTGTCGCTTCAACTTCTTCACTTGCCCTGTCAGCACCAGGAACCTCTGTGCTTGCATCTCATAACTTCTTAACTCACCCTGTTAGCAGGCACCTCTGTGTTCGCCGCAGGCCCGGATCCTGCAAATGAGCCACACAGTGTGACCGACAGTGTGCGCTTGTTTCAGGGCTATGTAGGTTGCACATACATAGGGTGGGCCAGAACCATATATTTATACGTATATACAGTGTACATACGGTATTTTAAGCAGGGAAATCACCATACATACGGCCATACACGGTGTGTATATACGGTTCTGGCCAACCCTACTCATACAGCACAGAGCATCAATAGCGTTAGGAGTGAGCGCAGATTAGAATTTAGAAATCGCTGGACCCGTGAAGCATTCGTTTTTAACTTAAGCAAGGGGCCTAGTGCAGAAACGGTCTACTGCAACAAAGAGTGCGAAGCTGGACACATACGTGTATGCATGTGTTAATGTTCAAGGTACGTGCTGGGCAGT
>Ga0307966_1001771_pt1:0-2500 | contig 16844 bp, 21 predicted proteins | sample OrgLakmetagen646_FD_203141 | JGI IMG/M metagenome (GOLD analysis project Ga0307966, IMG submission 203141) | Saline water microbial communities from Organic Lake, Antarctica - #646 | ecosystem: Environmental > Aquatic > Non-marine Saline and Alkaline > Saline | place: Antarctica: Organic... | reverse complement strand
GAGCGTGACGTCCATGACCTCGCCAAAGCGTGAAAAGAAGTGGCCGATCTGCATGTTTGGTGTTTGACACGCACATAGATGAGGGTCATAGGGCGTAGGGCTTTTAATCGCGACAATCCATTTAGAGCAAAATAAACAATCTGTGACCAAAGCTCGAGCAGAAGTGGCTACCTTTTTATAATGGTCCCCTGTTTGTAATGGCCGCCTATTTGTAATGAAGATAAGCAGGGAAGCAAGACATCTTAAGTGTGGCTTTAACTGGTGTACGTTTTCTGGACAGTGCTCGTTTTCTAGGTACTCAGTGCTTGTCTTGTAAACACCAGAGAGCCACTTTGCGCGAGCCAATACAAGCAGGCACCCCTTGATATAGTCCAATGCAAATGCCTAATCCTATCTTAGGTGTGCATTCTAGATATTGGTGATTTACCTGCTCATGCTTATCCATTAGTACAAGTTGCGCAGCTTAGTGTGCATAACAAGCATCCTTTTTTTCTATGCATAACAAGCATCCTTACAAACTGGTCTGGATGAGCACGGAGCTTGAGCGACAATGCTGCAATGGTGAAAGGGGTCAATAAGAAACCATTTACTTCGTCCCCTAAAAGATCTGAGCAAAGGAGCTGGGTTTGCCTGCTTGATAACAACACCATTGCATAAGCACAGCCACCTTTGCTACAACACCTTTGCACCTTTGCATGAGCACATTCACGCATGATCCTCGAAAGCACACCTCATGAAAACCAGCGTCCCTTGGTAGGCCCGTCACAAGAACTGTGTAGTCAGTGGCGTCGTAGCTGTTTTTGTCGACTTCTTGCTCAAAATAGCCCGCCTGCAATTCCAGCCACATTCCAGGCTTGATTTGAACAGCAGCACAAAGAACACACACACACACACACACACGAACATGCACACCAGAAGCTCCAATTGCGAGAGTAGAGAAATCCTTAGATCCAGGGATGGGTCATACGACATATTTGTGTAATATGCTGTAACGTATTTGACGCGTACTTGACTGTACCGTCGAACAAATTGGGCTGTACTATCTGATTGTAAAATTTGTGAAAATTGGCCTATTTAGGCGATTTCTGCCCAAAAACGGCCTTCCAGCGAGCTTCCAACGCTACCACATAGTACATTAACAACACAGAATATATTGAAACAGAACTGGAAACGTTTTGGGTGATTTTGGGCGAGTCAGGTCCATTTTGGGTTCAAAATTCGGCACTTTCAAAAATGGCTTAAAAATACGATCATATTGTACTCGAAATTTACGTCTTAATGACCGTATGACTCATCCCTGCTTAGATAAGTAGGCTCAATAAGAAAAAAGTCAGGAAAAGGGTTAGGGTCGTGAAGGGAGTTTTCCAGCAATGCTTAATAGAAGTGCAGACTGCATATGGCACATGCCCAGGATTGACAGAATATTACGTGTTTGGCGTGTACACAGAAATTACAGCAGGTGGGATTTCAAACAGGCAGCTCCTTCCTTACATTCTGGCTGTCCCTGCACAGATTACAAATACACCTCAACGCTTGCCTCTCACGCTACCTCTTAAAGTGCATCTAACATCTATCTACCTTACTTCCTATCTTCTAGGATTCCAAATAAGCAACCATATGCAATGTACATCTCCTTTAGTAATTCTGGCTAACCCTGCGCATACTTCGAACACATCACAGAACACTACTTATGCGTCTACTAGAAGGCGTCCACCTATCTATCCATCTTACTTCCTATCATATTGGAGGAGAAGTTTAAGGATTTGGCAAAGTCTCTCACAAAGATACAATTGCACATGCAAACACACGCACCTTCCATGTGTAGTATGTGATGAGGGAAATGCACAGGGCAACTGCCACAACGTCCAGCAAAGAGATGACTGCAAGCAATAAAGATTAAAAGTGAAATTGTGAGACCTGGTGCCTTGAGAGGCGCTGATTGCTAACTTGCAGCAGCTTCCATGCTACTCGTTTTAAAACAAGTAACGCAAACAAACCAGGCAGCTGCAAACAAGGCTAGTGCTCTCTAGCTTGCCTTAAAAGTGTGGTGCCCACAAGAAAAGAGAAAGAGGTACCCTTGCTTTGGTTACTGTATTGCATTGCTTTGAAGCAATACTGGCGAGCTTTGTCTTGTGGTTGGAGGAAGCGCTTATTGTGAGGAAGTTCGTGAAGAAGCTTTATGCCGGTTGGAGGAAGCGCTTATTGCAAGGTTGCTTGTGGAAGAGCTTTGTGCCTTCTTCCTTGCACTGCCCTGGCCTGATTTCTCAGAAAAGCTAATTGTGTTACAGCAAACTAGATTTGACATACAGTCTGCACTCACATCCACAGAGCAGGAGCCATCATTGCAGGCATAAGCCTATACCATAGGCACAAGCTTGCAGGGTCTTTGTGCTCAAAAGCGCTGGAAAGGAAATGCTCTCTCTCTCTCTCTCTCTCTCTCTCTCTCTCTCTCTCTCTCTCTCTCTCTCTCTCCGTCTCTCTCGCTCTCTCGCTCCCGCAC
>Ga0307966_1001770_pt1 | contig 16847 bp, 17 predicted proteins | sample OrgLakmetagen646_FD_203141 | JGI IMG/M metagenome (GOLD analysis project Ga0307966, IMG submission 203141) | Saline water microbial communities from Organic Lake, Antarctica - #646 | ecosystem: Environmental > Aquatic > Non-marine Saline and Alkaline > Saline | place: Antarctica: Organic Lake... | reverse complement strand
AAATCCCGGTTCAGCACAACACCGACCACAAGCGCCCCTATCGCGAAGCGATTTAGTGCCAGTCCGCACTGCGGTCACTCGTGCAGACCGCAGCGAACGACCGCTCACCGCCATTCGTGTTGAAATGTGCATGGCGCAGCAATCGGTCCGCTTTCCTCTCTCATCATTGTCATGAACGGCCTAAAGCTGCCGTCCGTGCGAACCAGGTCTAGTGACCGCTCCCAGCCCAAGGGTGTGCTGCACCATAAAATCAAATGATTTCAATGGTGCGAGTGCGGCAAAAAGGCATTTAGGCCCCCGGAAAGCCCCCCAAACGGGAGCCAAACGGGAGCGCAACCCGGATCGGACCCCCGAGCCAATAGGCTTATTCGCAACCCTGCATCACCACCCCAATCAGCCCGGTGGTGGATGGTGGTGGAGTGGTGCAGTGCCTGAGCCTTCGGAGGGTAGTGCCAAGGCCCATGTTCACGCTAAATTCACGCTTTTAATCCGGTTTTGTTCACGCACAGTGCCGCGAGATTTCGCGGTAACTGTTACGCGTAACAGAAACGCCAACACAGATCGGACCCAAGACCCCTCCCGCAGTGAGACCCCCGTCCAGCGCGGAGGTAAAGTGGTGGCAAGGCCGCCCAGCATCACCCACCAGCTGCTGCGCCTTCTCGAGCGCGACGGCAGCGTAAAGACCACAGGCATTCGCCCGATCGCACGCGAATTGCAGGCGCAAGGACTGGTGGTCCTGAACAAGGCGCAGACGAGTGTCTGCATCACGAAAGTAGGCCAATACGCGATCGAAAAACACGTCAAGCTCGATCCCAAACTGCTCACATCTTTAAACCGATTAGAGAGCTTACACGATCAAGTGGCGGAGAAACCACGGCAGCTGCAGGCTCAATCGAAAGGGAGGCCCAAATGATATCCTACCAATCAAACCGAACAAAAGGGAATACCCATGCCCCCCCCCCCAGCTAGGCACCGGAGCGGGTGCGGCTATCATCGATGTCCATGTGAAATACCACCTGACAGCCACGAATATGCCGAGTGGGCCCGTCACCAAACAGGTATGGGGAGTGAAGATCCGGTAAGCAGTTGACGCCGCGTCGATTTTCCGACCTCCTCAAATGACTGGGGATTCGGGAGAATTGAGTGGCTGAACGTTTTCACATAGCCGAATGGTATGGCAGGCCATTCATAGATATCGATCCCGTCGAGCGAGTGCGCCTTGCGCAGCATCGCGTCGGCTCTCACACAATGAAAAAAGCGGATGTGAACAGGCTGATTGTCCTTCAGGAAAAAGAGGCTCTCGGGGCCCTGACGGATCGCGAAAGAGCTAGGTTGGATGTCCTGACGGCGATGCTCGACCTGCAGCGGGATGGCGAACAGATCTGCCCGTTCCGAACAGACAGCTTACATCCGACCTGCACAAAGCCTGGCGGGGTCTGCTCTCTCCGCCTCTATACCGACGATGACGGCCCGTTCCAACCCGTAGAGGGTGAGCGGGGCCTGATCCGCGCGCTCTGTCCATACAGGTTCCATCAAGACAACACGGCGTTCCGACATATTGGCGGTCGCTTGCTCGATGACGTCATCCCGACGCAGGTCGGTGAGGTAGGGTTTCTTGAGTCCACCGGCAACCTTGACAGCGCCCCGGGAGAGGACGTCGGGCGCATCGATATGATTCTGGTGTCCGACAACGTGCCCGAGGGGGCGGATATGAAGTGGTGCGCGGTCGAGGTGCAGGCAGTCTACTTCTCAGGACGCGAGATGGCAATCGAGTTTAGGGACATCCAAGAGCGTCAGGGCGTGGCCGCCATGCCGGTCGAAGGGCGCCGTCCGGACTACCGCAGCAGCGGGCCGAAACGCCTCATGCCACAGCTGCAGATCAAAGTCCCTACGCTTCGCCGATGGGGCAAAAAGATGGCCATTCTTGTGGACCTCGCGTTCTTCCGATCCATGGGAGAGATGAAACGGGTGCCGCACATATCAAACGCCGACATCGTCTGGTTCCTGGTCGACTTTTTGAGGGAGCCGGGTGAAGAGATGTTCCGAACTGTCGTCGTAGAAGAGTTCGCGACTACCCTTGAGAGCGCGATCGAGGGCCTTACCGGCGGCGAGGCCGTATCCTTGGAGATATTTGAAGCCCGAATAAGCGCAAAAGTGTTGCCATAAATCGTTGTATGATTCATGATCTGGTGTTAGTCGTGATAGAAAACAAAATAAGAACACTGATGATGGGCGGATGGGATGAACTTAACAGCGATAGACCTTTTTTGCGGCGCAGGCGGCCTGTCTGCAGGTCTTGAGATGTCGGGGTTCAAGGTCCTCGCAGGTGTTGATCTCTTCGAGGCCGCCGGAAAAACTTTTGAAAAAACTCATAAAGATGCAAAATTCGTTGGGAAACCTATAGAAGACGTGACCATCGTGGAGTTGATGGATGCCACCGGCCTGAAAAAGGGCGAACTTACTGTCCTTGCGGGCGGCCCCCCGTGCCAAGCATATTCGGTCTACAATCATCAGCGAGGCATGCACGATGCCCGGGCGGTTCTTTTTCGTGAATACTTGAGGATCGTCGAAGGCATGCAGCCCGAGTGGATCGTGATGGAAAACGTAATGGGAATCTATTCCATCGGAGGCGGAGAGGCTGTCCGGGCGATCAAGGATGAGCTCGGTGCCCTCGGGTATCAGGTCAAAGAGAAGGTCCTGAAAGCCGAAGAATACGGCGTCCCGCAGGAGCGGCGGCGCGTGGTGTTCATCGGGAACAGGATCGGGGCACCGATAAGCCATCCGGACCCGACGCACGGCACCGACTTGGCCCCGTTCACCACGATCCGAGATGCGATCGGAGACCTTCCAGCGATCCTGAATGGCGAGGATCCCGGCACCGTGAAATATGCCGCGCCTGACAAGGGCGAATTCCGAAAATTTGTCCGGGGCGATCAGAAGAAGATCGAGAACCATAGCGCGCCGAAACTCGGCAAGGTCAATGTGGAGCGCATGACGCACATCCCGCCGGGCGGCAGCTGGCGCGATATTCCGCATGACCTTCTGCCGGCAGGCATGCAGCGGGCCAAGAGAAGCGACCACACGAAGCGATATGGTCGCATGACATGGGACGGCTTGTCCTGCACCGTGCTGACGAAGTGTGACGTCCACTGGGGCGCGTATATCCATCCGGAACAGGACCGGGCCATCTCCGTGCGTGAGGCTGCGCGCCTGCAGGCGTTTCCGGACTGGTTCGAATTTCAGGGGTCGCGGACGGATCAGTATATCCAAGTTGGGAATGCGGTCCCGCCGCTGCTAGGACGCGCGATCGGGCAGACAATCCGGGGTATCATCGAAAGTCTGGACAACGTTTCCATCGCAGCAGAATAGCGTTATTTGATCCGGTTTTCGATTTAGAACAGTCAAAAAAGAGCGAAGTTATACTTTACAAACCACTGCTATACTGGGAAAAATTTTGAGTCACTAAAGCCGCAATGAACCTTGTTTGCTCCAAGCACGCGCACAAGACCAGAGAATGCTGTGCGAGCCGATCACTCCGAAGGCTCGCCGACCACCGAACACCGATAGCCCGAACCGTCGATCGAGTGCTCCACCCGCGTGACCAGCCAAGCGCCATCGAGGTAGGACCTGAACCCCGAAAGGTTCACAGTTCCCTCCGCAACCAGGTCCGGATTGCCCGGCATTTGCAGCTGCAGCGCGCGCCCAGCGCGCGAGGTACGCGCGAACTCGGCATCCGCAGCCCGCTGCGCCGCTTCCCGGCTGGGATAGCGCTGTTTCAGGCGCTGGATCGGAGTGCCAGACCCGGTCGTGCATTCAACCGGCACACCCGCGTCCAGATCGTGCCACACGGCAATCACCTGCCCGACAGCCTCGCGCAGTGACCGGCTCGAGCGCCAGGACGAAACATCGCCCAGCGCGATCGGCACCGTTGGCATAGGCTGGCCGCCAACCGACAGGCTCTCGCCCCGCTTTGCCAACACCAGCTGCCCGTCACCCGGCTTGGCGATCGCGTCCAGATCCAGCGCCAGGCGTGAGAGCAAGTGAATGTCAGACTCGTCCACCTGGTCGATGTGGGGCAATTCGATACCGGACAGCGAAGGTGAAACCGCAGGCCGCATCCCATGATCGGCCGCGACCTCAGAGACCAGAGCGCCCAGCGTAGTGCCGACCGGCCAAGATCGATTTTTTTGCTCAGTCACGGCCGTCTTGCCCGAGGTGGTCTCGCCATGAATGGACGCGACCGCCGAGATGCTCATCACGTCCGGCGGCCCCGAGATTTCGACCCGATCCGCGATAAAGAGGCCCATGTATTTCAGGCTGAACCCATACCCGAGCCAGACCTTCAACTCCGCCCCAACGCTCGGCTCGCGCAGGCGCGAGATCAGCTCGGCATCCGACAGCAAAATCGTCACGCGATCCGACTGAACGCCAGCCGCATCCGACAGGTTCAGAGAGATCAGCCGTTTCACGAGAATGCCAGTGATATCGGACCCGTCAACCTCGACCCGATACGCTGGCCGGAAGTCCATCAGCCCCATAGCCGCACCGACTCATCAGGCTCGGCATCCACGACAACCGGCAACTCAACGCGCGTGCCAAGCGGGAGCAAAGGCCCGAGCCCCGCCACATTAGGGTTTGAGACCAGAACAGCCTCCACCACACCCGAGCTTTGACGCCCGTAGTGCTTCCACACAATCCGGTCGACCGTGTCGTCTTCTTCAGAAAGGTAAAAGGGAGCGGAGTCCACCATCATATCGCCTCAATTTTATATGGAACTCTTGGCGCAGCGGCGCACCGCCCCGCTCGAACATACGCTGCCCCTCACGTACCGCCTCAACCACCCAGGCACCCATCACCCGGCCACCCATCGATATCAGTGGCAGAGGGACGCCTATCGAAGCCTGCGCACGCATTCTGGTCAGCTGGTCGAGGCCACCCTTGTAGTGCGGATAGATTACGCCGCGCAGCTCCAGCGTCTCCGCAGGCGTGCCAGTGAACTGCAGCGCGTCATTGGTGCCGACACGCTGCTGCGCCGCCCAACGATACTCGGTGCCCCGCGACAGCTCCTGATAAGCCGCCGTGGAAATGGAGAACTGGTAGAGGCCCAGCTGGAGCATCGGCTCGCTCATGCGAAGCCCCCATACTGCCCATAGCCCCGAGCGCCATCATATAGCGAACCGGATTGAGCATCGCGCAGGCGGCGCTCAAGCTCATCGAGGATCGACTGAGCCGACATGCCGGCCGCATTGATCTGAATGTGGTTAGTGACCGAACCGGCGGTCTGGCCCATAGCGGAGGCCGCCGCTTCGATGTTCGCACGGGCGCCTGAGGCAAGAGACGCGATGCGCTCCGTTGCGCGATTGTTGGCTACATAGCCCGAGGCACTCGCAAAGATGCGCTCCGGACCGCGTTCACCAACTAGCAGGCTGCCAGCCTTGAACGAGCCGCCAACCGCGCGCGCCTGAGGCGCGCGATACATAGGATGCCCCGGCGGATATGGATTTTCAGCAGATCCCGGCGCAGGGCCCGAAGGCCCACCGAAAGCGCCCAGCGCCGCCGAACCTTTATCCTTGACCCATTTTAGCGCATCGAGAACCGGCTGGATCTTCTGCAGCACCCAATCGAACTTGGCACCGATCCATTCAATGACCGCGCCCAAGCTGTCTTTCACGCCCTGCCAAGCGTCCTCGATCCCGGCAGTCATGCCCATTGCATCAGTCACCGGCTTGATCACGTTTTCATAGACATAGCCAAAGACCGCCCCGATCGCCTCGATCTTTCCGGACCACCATCCGACAAAGCCGCCCCATACCGCCTTAATGCCGTCGACAGACCGGCCCATATCGCCAGTGAATACACCAGCGACAAGGTCACCAAGCCCCGTGAAAATATCGCCAACGTGCCCCAACTGCTGACTGAACCACGGCCCGACATCCTCCCAATTGCGGTAGATCAGATACGCGCCGCCAGCGATTGCAGCGATCGCCAGCCCAATGGGATTTGCGACCAGTGCCAACCCGATCGCCTTGATGCCACCCGCGACGATGGGCAGCGCCGGTACCAACGCCCACATGGCAACGCCGAGCCGCCCGACGCTCCACGCAAAGGTGCCGACAGACACGATTGCCTTACTGGCCATAAGGGCGCCCAGGATGATCCCAAAGTTATCCCAACCCCCGACCATATCGGCAACCTTGGACGCAACCTGTCCTACCTTGGACGCGACATCGCCCATACCAGACGCAACCGACCCCACGATAGGGATCACCCGCTCGAGGCTCAGAACCGCCTGCTCGGCAAACACCCTGATATCTTCCCGGTTTGTTTTGGCCCAGGTAGTGAAGGTTTCCATAGCGCGCTGCACAACCGGCATGAACTCAGCGCCGATCACGTTTTTGAGCCCTTTGACCGTCAGCTGCGCATCGAGAAGGCGATCCTGGAATGTTTCAGCGCCCCGCGCGGTTACTTCTGACAGCACATAGCCCGTATCGTTACCCTGCTGCATCAGCTCTTTAAGCCCAATCTTTCCGTCGCGCAGCATGAGGATCATGCCCAAACCCGCGCGCGAAAACAGATCAGACGCAATGGCAGCCCGCTCGGCTGGGTTTTTCATATCCTTAAACTTTTCGGCGATTTCAAGCAGAGCATCCTCGGGCTTCATATCGATCAAGGTGCCGACATTAAGCCCCAGCGCTTTGATCGCATCAGCAGCCGGACCAGTACCCTCCTTGGCTTCGCCCAGGCGTTTAACAAACGCCCCCATCGAAGAATCGAATGTGGCTATAGGAACACCAGACCGCTCGGCCGCGTAGCGCAGCTCCTGAAACGCCTCGATGCCGATGCCCAGCTTGTCGGCAGTTTTTGCGACATCGTCCCCAAGCGCGGCCGTCGACCTCGCCAAGCCGAAAATGGCAGTGCCGACCAACCCGACAGCAATGCCCGCGTTGCGCGCGACCCGCGTGATATCGCCAGTCATTCGGCGAAAGTCTTTGCCGACGCGAGCCGACGCCTGCGCTGCGCGCGTCCAAGCTGCCTGTTTGCGTTTGAGAGTGTCCAGCTGGCGCCCGAGCTGCTCATATTCCCGATCGAGCTCGGCGACCGAACGGCCCTGTTTCTCAAGCACCTTGCGCTGCTTCGACATTTCCTTCTGGCGATCCGTGATCGTCTTGATCTCGTTGCCGACGCCCTCGAGCCCCGACTTCAGAATGCCGATGTTTTTCTTGACCGACCGCTCCAGCACGGAGCCGATCTGAACCGTGGCATTAAGCCTTTGATTTGCCATCGTTCAGGCCCTCAATCCACCAGAGAAAGCGCGACGTGCGCATACCCAGGATTTCAGCTGCGCTCCACCCGGTATGGCTGGCCAGCAGTAACACCCCAGAGCGGACCACTGCTGGCTCCAGGCTCAACCGTAAAAAAAACCGAGCGCCGCCTGCAGCCGCACAAAATCCCGCATTTTCAAAAGGCGCAGATCATCCGGAGGCACCTCCGCCAGGTTTGCGATCAGCGCCACCTCAGCCTCGGCATTGCCGCCGATCTTTTGCGACGTCAGCTGATCATTGAGAGACGGCTCGCGCAGCTTCAGGCTGGTGACGTTTGCGCCCGCGACATCGAGGCCGCGAACGAGAGCGACAGTCAGCGACCCGTCAGACCCTTCTTTGATGAAATCCGGATAGATCGAGTCCGGCTCTGATGTTTTTGCCACGATTTAGCCCCCCTTAAATCCCGATTGCCGCGCGGCGAGCCGCCAGCTGATCAACCCCATTTATGATGCGCTTCATGTTTGGCACATCAATTTCATGGATCTGCCTGCCATCAAGATCCTCAGAGAAGAAATCGCAGCGGACAGTGATGGTCAAAGGCGCCTGCTGGCCAGGCGTCCAAGCCCCCCGCTCAACACGCGTCACGCGGCCGCGCAGACGATGAACGGATGCCTTGACCGTCCCATCGTAACTCTCGATCGCACCGCGCGCCGTCAGAATGATCGGCGCGCCCTCAATGACGCCCCAAATCTGCAGGACGTGAAAATCATAGGCAGACAGGATGAAGGTCGCCTCCAGCGCCTCCATACCCATATCGAGCGCAATCGGCGCGTCCATGCCGCCAGCACGGAAATCCTCGGTCTGCACCGCCAAGGTGGGCGCCGAATATTCGGAGACGTTGCCAGCATAGCCCCGGCCGTCCACAAACAGGTTAAAATTGCGCAGAATATCACGAGCAGCCATTATGCCAGTGCCTCCGAAATATAGGTATCAACCAGGTGAGAGCGGAACGTGATGTGCTCCGCAGGATAGGGGGGAGTGAATTCCAGGTTGAAATACACCTTGCCCTCCATGATAGACGCCGGAGTGTTCAGATCCGGATCCGGGAAACACCGACCGCCGAGGATCGCGCCCAGCTCAACCAGAGTGGCAATATAGCCATTCACGCCGTCAGACACATCCTCAAGATAGGTCTTGGTGATATTGCGGTCGACAGCCCACATATGAGCGCGCTGCAGACTTTCGTGCAGGATATCAGCCGTGCGGCGAACCGAAATAAACTGCCATTTTGGGTCAGCGGTCGGCACCCGGTTCCCCCACAGGCGAAACCCGTCCTGGCGGATGATGGTCGCCACATCATTCTCGTTCAGCAGGTTCGCGCGAGACGCGGAATCGCCCAGCTTGAAATCGACCGGCCGCGCCGTGCCAATGATCCCGAAAATACCCTTATTGGAGGGGGAGTGCCAGAACCCGCGATCGTTATCGGTGCGCGCAATCACGCCCGCAACCCGAGCCGAGCTCGGCTGCGTGAGCACCGCGCCAGCGCCATCAAGAACTTTCACCCACGGATCGACCACATAGACCCGGCCCGAAGTGCCCCAATCAGCCGCATGGGTTTGCGCGTCTGCGTCCGTGGTATTCGGCCCGTCCGCGACGATCACCGCCCGAAGCCGAGCGGCAATGCCCTCGAGCTCGGCAACAACCGGATTCGCAAGGTCGGTAGGCCGCTGGTGCGTCCAGCCCGGCGCGATCAGTATGCGGGGCGAAAAGCCGACAATCGACTCGGCGCCCACCAAAGCATGCACACCCTCATAAGCCCCGGAAGTCCCGTCGACGCCGCCGATGATATTTGCCAGCGTTTCGGCCTCGTCCAAGCCATCGTCGACACGAACAATGATAACCACCGCGCCTATCTGGTCGAAGATGCCATCGAGGGCGCCCGGCAGAGTGCCCAGACCATCGCCAGTCGTGTCCAGCTTTGCAGCCTCGGTGCGACTTCCCGCGATCAAGACGGGAGTGTTCAAGGGGAACAAGGCGGCATCGGCATCAGGCGCAGTGCCCACAATGCCAATCACGCCAGACCGGACCGTGCGGATCGGCCGCGAGCCCGTGTCTACCTCGATGATCTCAACGCCGTGTAAGAATGTCATAGGGCCCGCCTCAAAAAGTTGCCGATATTTGAGACGATCATCGCGGCAAAACAGGCCGGTTTCCTCTGGCGGTTTGCCCGCGTCAGCCCCACCGCCAAAAAGCAACGGCCGCGAACATGGCAAGACGCGTCCACCGGCCTACCCCATCCGCCTTCAGAGCCGAGTGAAACTCAGCCGCTGCAGACGGGCGCGCCCAGCGCGAAATCAGCATTTCATCATGGAGAGCCGCGGCCTTCAGGAATCGCGGATCGTGCGGATCGAAGATCCAGCGTAGCGCCCAAGGGATCGAGACATCAAACTCGCGCCCGGCCGGCACAGTAAAAACCAAACCGGAATCGGCGCAGCCAACTGACCAGACGAGGGAGCGCAGGGATCGATACCGAATGCCCCCTATTGGCGCGCACCAGTAACCCGCTTTAGTGTAATGGCTCACCGCGACAGAACATCACGCCTCGATCTGCGCGGCAGCGCGGAATAGGTCGTCAAGTTCCGTGTCACTAAAGCCTACTGCACCTGCCAGCCCTGCAATCATCGGGCTGTTGCGCCTTAATTCTACCGCCTCGGCCCAAGCAAGCTGAGTTATCGCGTCGGCCTGCGCAACGACATCCTCGACCGCTGGCAGATGCCCCGCCTGCATCAACGCGGCTTTCGCCTGAAAGCGACTGACGACCATGGCCGCGCGCTCAGCGGCAAGTAGCTCAGCCGTTGTTGGCTCCGGTTCCGGTTCTGGCGCGACATACGGATCAGGGCTGGCCAACAGAGCATCGGCATAAGTCTGCCGCCCGAACGCCTCGCTGTCGTCTTCCGACGCCGTAAACGGGCGCCACACACCACGGACCTCAACCTCGCAGTCAATGCTACCAAATTCATTAAATACGGCGTTGCGAATAGTCATCATAGCGTCCTTTGCCATAGGGTTGCGCCGCGGATGGTCATGTTAGTGCTGCCACCTTGCCCAGAAGCCTTGGTGTCTAGGGAGTCAAAGTACCCCAAGCAGGTCCACTCTCCAGTAAGTGCCGCACCAGTGAGAAAAGTAGGCGACGTAGTTGGAAAGCCAGAGCCCGATATTGCGTAAAGTGCGCTAGTTGGTCGTAGAAGCGACCCCGCTACGGTCCCGCCAAAAGCCACGTCGCCGCCAGTGCTGCGGGCGTACACATGCGAGCCTAAGCCGCCCGCCACCAGATCAGAAGCCATTGTGTCGTAAACGTCCACGCTTGCCACGTCAGCCCATGCAGGGTCGTCCGCCCCTTGCGTTAGTACCTGCCCTGAAGTGCCCTTGGCCAGCCGAGCCGCAGCGGATGCGCCGCGATACAACAGATCACCGCGCGTCGTGACAACGGTTTTTGGAATGGCCGCTGCGGCTAGGACACCCTCAGCCCTTGTGGCAAAATCGCCGGTACTTGCCGCCGCCGCCGAGCCAGCGTCTGTGATATCGATCAGCGTGTGATTGTGGTCAACCGACGCATAGTTGCCCGGATCAAAGACGGCCGCCGCCTGCGCAAATCCCTCGGCCTCTTCAGCAGCATCAGAGGCATCTCCGGCAGAGCCCGAGGCCGCATCCCGCGCTTCTTCCGCACCATCCCGCGCGAGCCCCGCCGCATTAGCCGCACCCAGAGCTGCATCCCGGTAGCCCAGAACAGTAGTGACCGCCGCCAAGATCACATCACGAACCGACTGGCCCTCAGACAAAAGCGCATATTGCGCCACCGTCGAACCGGCCAACGCGCCGATCACCCAATCAGAATGAGGCCCCGCCGCGCCAACAACCGCCTCGACCTGGCAGCGATAAATGCCCGAGACGCTGTCATAAGCGATCGAGCGCGCGACGGCATAATCATCAGCAGTGCTGGACCGCGTCAAAGCGGTAAAGGGCGAGGGCGTGAATAGACGCCGTTCGACATCATCTGACACTTCGAATTCCAGGATGTTGCCAACTGCGAGCGAAGCCTCGGTAGACGAGGCGGCAATCAGAAACCCGCGCTCAGTAAGCGTGAACACATCCTCGATCGCCGGAGTCAAAATATCGTTGATCCGGTCGAGAGTGATCCCCTGCAGGCCGACAAGCGTCTGCTCGACCGATGCCTGCTGCTCTTGCAGAGGCTTCAGCCGAACATCGATCGCCTGCAATAAGCGGCGCAGGAACGCCAGATCAAAGCGCTCCTGCCCGTCAATATTGAGCGCGCTAGTCAGTGGCTGCCGAAACGGACTCAATGTCATCTGCGTGCTCCTTGATTGCCCAGCCCTTCATCGTCACATCGGCGCCAGGCCGCAAAAGCGTCCTACCGATCCGAACCGGGCGCCGTAGCACCACACGATAAAGCTCATCATTTTTCACATTACTCAGCTTCGTAGACATTTTTTTACATCCTTTACGCAAATGCCACATAGCCGAGCCGGGCCACGTGATCGGCAAAGAGGCTGTTGTCAGTTTGGCCCACCTCCTTGATTTTGAAGGAAGTGATCGAAGGCACCGTGAACGAGAGCTCCCGTACAAGGGCATTCGGATCATCACGAGGGACAGAATCCACCGTGGCATCCGGAGTAACCTCTGTCGCAAACCCAGCGCCGTGCAGCAAAGTCACCGCGCTGGTGCTATGAGTCCCATCCCAATTCTCATAGCGCGCCCGCACCGTCACCGTGGACACGGCCACAGGCATGGTGCGCTCGATCGAAACCAGCGTGCGATCCAAACCAGGACGGCTGAGCTCGATATTTGACCGCGCCGCCGTCAGGCCCAGCGCAGGCATGATATCCTTCGTGCCGATGAACACAGCGCGCAGCCGCGCAAATTCCGGTCGACTGGCCAGGACCGCCTCATCTTGCGACAGCGTCCGCCAAGCACCAGCAACGAGCACCTGAAACTCAAGGCGAGTGCCCTCGTAGGTGGTGGTGTCGGCATTAATGTCGATCATATCGATACCGCCGCCAAGGCTCAGCGGCGACAGCTCCACATGGATGATCGGAGACTCAAACTCAGCAAAGAACGCCTCGAAAGCAAGATCGACAGACGGATCGCCAGCAACCACCTCACCATCCTGCACATAGAAGATCGCGCCCGATGCCAACTTGTTGCCAGATACCGTCGCAAGGAAATGCGCGCCAGCCGAGAGCACCACCAGGCTATAGCGCCGCCCTTTGAGCAGCGGTACCGCACCGAATGCCACCTTCGTCGCGGTTTCCCCATTGGGATCGCTGGCAATGTCCGCGACCGCAACGGTTTTGCGCGCGATCGTTCGAGACAGATCAAAGGCGCCCGCCCGCGTCTCGCAGATCAGCACCTGAACCTCGCCAGCGACCGCCTTGCGCGTGAAAAACAGGTTGATGCTCGAAAGGTATCCATCGCTGCCTTGCAGCAGTGTCTGGCCTACGATCGATCCGGACACGGTCTCCGTAGTGACAACGCGATCAAAATACGGCTCCCGAATATCGACTTCGGTGAAGTGCTGAACACGACCAGAATGCGTCACGCCTCGGTTAAAAATTAGACTAGCTAAATTTTCAACCTCGAACGTTTCACCGGCGCGCCGGAAAACACCAGCCTGCTCATCATAATGACCGCTTTGCCAAAAACGAGCGTTCGTGCAGATACGCTGGCCTTCGTGATAGCGCACCACCGTCCGCGTCCGAGTGAGCTGCCGGATTTCGGTCGTTTCGACCGTGGTGTCCGAAAGGGAATACTCGCCATCTCGGCCCCGCACCGAAAATAGCTTCTGCTCGGAAAATTTAGGAACCGCCATGTTGGCATGCACCGTCACCTTGGGCTCGAGCGCGTTGTTCAAAGCGACAGCCAAGGTGTCTGCGCCAGCATACGGATAGCGCCCGCCCTCAAGGATCTTAGCCGAGAAATCCGGATGCGCCGCATCGACCTCATCCGCCGTCAAGAAATGATCAGTGCCCCAAGCGGTGTAATCGTCAGGCAGATCAACCTGCTCTTTCACATCAGCGACATCGAAGGCCAGATCCATGACCAAGCGAACATCCGCCTTGCCCCGCACCGCATCGCCCAGCGCCGCGATGTTCGACTTCGCCGTGTCGAGCTCGGGACCGATCGCGGTCAGGCGATTGTTTATGACCGTGATCGCCTCCTTGTTTTTGCGCACAGAAGGCAACTGGTTTGCAGTCAGCGGCCGGATGCTCTCGATCCCCGCTGGCGTCAGAACCACCTCCGCGACTGCTACAAAATCCGAGGAAATGGCAGGCGCGACAGGAGTGGCATTTTCCTGCCCATAGACGGCATCGAGATACGCCACCCGACGACTCTCGGTCGCAATTTCCTGCCCCTCGATTTGCCGCGTTGCAGCGTCCGTCAGGATGGAGCGCGTCTCCAAATCCGTGTCCACCACATTTCCGTAAGCAACAATGATGGCGATCCGCTTTGCAACAGCCGGAAGGTTCGACAGCATATCGATCGCAACGCCGCCCTCATCAGACCGAAAGAAAACCTCGCCATTTTTATACATTCGGCCAGAGCCGACCGACACCTCCGCTGGCGCCGCCTGAACCGCAGGAAAGCCTGCGTATTTGACAGTATGATCGATCGCATCCCGATGCAGGACGTCAAACGACGCGCGAGGGAACGAACCAAAGTTATTGAAATCCTCGGTCGTGACCTTCTGGTTCGGCGTGATATTAACTTTGCGCTGCATGGGGAAATCCTTTTGTTACAGAGCGTTTAAGACATACCCACCAAGACGCTGACCAGCGTCCAGACTGAAGCCGTCCGCCAGAGTTCGAGGGCGAAGCGTTTTGTGGGTGTATGAGATTTTGTCCCTCAGAGACTTAGACGACCGGACCGAACGCGCGACACGATCCCGCGCCGCGTCAACTTCCACGGCCGCGCGCATTTCGCCGACGAACCCGGCGCCCGCGTAGGCATCACCATGCGCCCCGGTTTCATCCAGGCGAACGATCATGTGAGCAGAATAAAGTGGGAAATCGGAGCGGCAATGATCCGCGTAGCTGTTGCCCCCGTCCACAAGGGGCGCGTTCACGGCAGGATTGTGCAGATAGAGCACATCCGCCAAGAGCTCGTCGCCAATATCATCGGTGACGAACATATCAGGCGCCAGGAGATCGTCCGCGAAGTGACCCTCGCCCGCTGGCCCCTGCTCGCTTTCCCGAAAGTAGCGCGTATCACGCGGCCGGTACCCGACAGGCACCGTGTCCAGCAGCGCCTCCGCCGCCCGATGCTGATACGCGCGATCGATTGCGAACGAATACGTGCGCTGCGCCACCTCATCAGCTTCGGCAAAGAGCTCCAAATAGAACCCCTCACCCGCAAATATTGCGAGCGGATCGGCAGCAGGGCGGATCACCTGCTCGAACAGAACACCGGGGCGCGCCTCACTGCTGGTCTTGACCCGCCTGATTTGGATGGGTGTATCGGCAGCGCCCTTGCCTTCGCGCACGACAGCCTGCCGCGCCCGAAGGAACGCCCCATCATTTATGCCAGCGCAATCCTCATCCGAATAAGCGTGATCCGCAAAGTGACCGAGCGGCGCCGTCCAGGTCGCAGTGTTGCGCGCGATCTTGATACGCAGCCGAGGCTGGCGATCGAGGTAGGTCTGCCATTGCACCACAGTAAGATCCGGAGCAGCGTAGACGCCCTCCGGCGGAGTGACCGTCTGGACAATTTCGCCGCCCGCAATCTGCACATATCGGCGCACGCCGCCGAGAGTGCCCTTTTTGCGATGATCAGCAGGCGCAGACGCGATGACCGACCGCTTTGTCTGGTCGGGCCAATCCACGCCCCAGATGTCCACCGACCGCTCGAACGCCAAGAAATTGAGCAGGTGCGCAGGGCAGACCCACGGATCCCGAAAGCGCCGGATCACATCGACATCGAGCGCAGCCCAGCGATCGGCAGAGAGATCATCCAGCGCGAGCTTAAAGCCCGTCGCGTTATGGGGCAGCAGACTAGCCGTCATAGCTGATCACCTCGAAAATGATGGCGCTCAGCACCGCAACCTCGCCAAAATCCCGAGCGATATCTACAGCGGGAAACGTCAGAATTACCTTGTCCATTGGACCAACGCTGGCCGCATCGAAGATCGCGCTGCGAGGAACGTCTCGAGATGGCGTGCGGCGCACCGCAGCCATTGCCTCAATTGCCGTCACGGCCTGATCCCGAACCGCCGCCGCGTCTGGACCCGGCAAAACATAGCCGACACCGACCACCTCATAGGCGACATTCACAACCGACCGAACCGACAGAATGTCAGTCAACGGCTTGATATCTTCCCGAGACAGATGCGCCCGCACCGCGTCGACCAGATCCACCGGCGCGAGGCCATCACCCTCACGCGACTGCACCGCAACGTTTACGTGCCCCGGCATGGGAGACCAGACATCCACATTCAGGACACGCGGATCGGACCCCAGCGCATGGAATACGTAGCCCCCTGGCGCGCCCGCGCTGGAAAACGCCTCCGGCGCGAGCAAGACGCGGCGCCGAAACTCGCTGTGCGGCTCCATCACATCCGGATCGGACCCGGAAGCCGCCACGATCACCCGCCGCGCGACACCATAGAAAGCGGCCAAATGGTCCAAATCAGCGCCCAGCGCGAAAGCAATCATGGTAGCGCGCACCGCATCATTGATAGCAGCCAAGGCAAGAAGCTCGCGATACGCGTCCGACTGCTCGATGATGACGGTAGGCTCCGACTCAAGCCCAAGTGTGTCGATTTCCAGCCCGGCCGCCTCGAAGCGAGTCTGCAGAGATGCCAACCGCGCAGACAGGATGCCCTCGTAATCCAAACCACGAATGGCAAGGGGAGGGGGGAACCGCGACAGATCCAACGTGGATGAAGAAAACCGGCTCATTGGATGACAACCCCTCGCAGCGCAAAAGGCGCGCCAGATTCAATCCAGATCAGATCGACATCCAGCTCGATGCGCCCCGGCTGCAGATCCACGGCCCGAACCCCATCGACTTCGACGCGAGGCTCCCACCGGGCGATTGCTACCGCCGTCGCTGTGAAGATTTCCAGCACCGTCGAGCGATTGAGGGGAGCGTCCACCAAGCGATAGAGATCGCTCCCATACGCGCGGCGCATTACCCGAGTCCCGACCGGAGTCGTCAGAATGTCGGTAATGGACTGCCGGAGGTGGTCAAGACCACCCAGGGTCGCCCCGTTTTTTACGTTCATGCCAATCATAGACAGACCATAGGCTCACGCCCGCGCGGTTTCCTCTGGCGGTTTTCCCCGGCCGGAAACCCTCCTTGCTGTCGTTAGCTGCTCCGTCCACGAATGGTAGGTTTGGGCCGTTCGTGACAATGATGAGAGAGGGAAGCGGCCTTATTGCTGCACCACGCATATTCCGACATGAAGGGCGGGAACCGGACATTCGCTGCGGTCTGATCCAAGGTCTACGTTGCGGGCAAACCGACCTTTTTGTGCATCTGCAGCATTTCCACCTCACACGCGAATATCGA